>JGI12109J20283_11833466_pt1 | contig 27370 bp, 20 predicted proteins | sample ElkSlonscriptome_12_FD_20283 | JGI IMG/M metagenome (IMG submission 20283)
CTCAAATGAGTCAGGCCGCTGCCAATCGGCAGCGGCCTGAACTTTCTTCTGAGAGACTGTCTGAAACGGGTTGGTCATGGGGCGACGGCCCCGGAGCGGGCGTCCCGGCGTCAGCCGGAGTGTGGCCGGACCCGGCTGACGCCGGGACTCCGGGGGCGCGGTCCGGTGGCGCAGGGCACCCCGCATGCCGTGGGACCGACGCGCATCAGCTTTTCAGACAGTCTCTGAGAAATACCGGACAGCTATGTCTGGGGGTGGCATGCATCTCACGGTTGGGACGCAGATGCATGCCGGTCCATGTGACCGGATACCTATGCCGTACTCTGATCCATGTGATAGGACAGGATCAGCAGATCATGAATCTTCCCGTTGCGATCACAGGCATGCTTGCGTAGCGTTCCCTCGACCTGAAAGCCGAGATGGTGAAAAATATCCTGACCATCGACCTGATCATCCAGCATCTGCACAATCACCTTGGCTGCCTGGAGTTCCCGTGCCGCTGCGAAGATTGTCTCGGCCAGCACCGAGCCCAACCCGGCATGTCGCCAATCGTCGGCGACGACCAGGTAGATATCGGCGACATGGGTTGACCAACCGGGCAACTGCCGGACGGAGGTATACCCGACGATAGTGCCATCTTCAGCCTGAGCAACAAACTGCCGCCAGTGCTCAGCGGACGCTGCATTGGCTAGTCGGGTCGTAATCTCAGGATTCTGAAAGTCATCCTCCAGGTAAAGCGAGTCGTTCGCCGGAAGGTTTGTACCAAAAGCTTGCAGCGCCGCCCGGTCAGACTCGGCAATTGGCCGTATTGTCACCGTACGCCCATCGCGGAGTGTTTTGGTCGTGGACGCTTCAATGCGCTCTGTTTGAGTCATTCGTTGCCTCCTTAAAGTGCGGTTCGTGGCTCAATTTGGGGATTGCCATATTATAGTAGCCTCGGTTACAGTGGGGTTACGCCGGCATCTGATGGAATAATGGGTGTATTCCTCTTCAGAAAGCCACAAAACGCGATTTGTGATCCCTCCACTTGCAACATAGCCATCTTATACTATAATGTAACTGCCCTCTACTATACAACGTGAACGACCGTTTTACCAGTTTGTACGGCCATAGGTGGGGTTTCCATCTGTGGGAAGGGTCATTTGTAGGAGGCAGTAATTTGACGCCGCAAAGAGGCGGAGCACCAACATGGTAAAAAGACAACGCGCAGATTGTATGACGGAGGACGAACTGCGCTACGTATTTTTGCCACAAGGTAACAGTAAGCTTAGAGGAGGTCAACGATGAGCAACAATGGTCGCGAAGTTGTCGTGCTCAGTGGTGTTCGGACGGCTATCGGCGATTATGGTGGGAGTCTGAAAGATTTTCCGCCAACGGAACTGGCTGCGATGTGTGTACGTGAGGCGGTCCAGCGAGCTGGCGTCGATCCTAAAGATGTTGGCCACTCAATCTTTGGGAACATTATCCACACCGATGCACACGATCACTATCTGGCCCGTGTTGCCGCCATTAATGGCGGTTTGGCGCACGATACCCCGTCGCTGACCCTGAACCGGTTGTGCGGCAGTGGTCTGCAGGCGGTTATCTCGGCGGCACAGTTAATTATTCTCGGCGATACCGACAGCGCGGTTGCCGGTGGTGCTGAGAGCATGAGCCGCGCGCAGTATTGGGCACCTTCGATGCGCTGGGGTCAGCGAATGAACGATGCCAAGATGGTTGACGCCATGGTCGCTGCCTTGTCTGATCCCTTTGATGATTGCCATATGGGTGTAACGGCTGAGAATATCGCCAAGAAGTGGGAGATCTCGCGCGAAGATCAGGATAAGCTGGCCGTGATGAGCCATGGTCGCGCGATCAAGGCGATTGATGCCGGTTACTTCAAGGATCAGATCCTGCCGGTTGAGATCAAGTCCCGCAAAGGTACGACGGTTGTCGATACTGACGAGCACCCCCGCCGGGATGCCACTGTCGAAGGTATGGGCAAGCTCCGCGCGGTGTTCGATAAGGCGGGGAGTGTGACGGCCGGCAATGCCTCCGGGATTAACGATGCAGCGGCAGCAGTGATCCTGATGGAGCGCAGCACGGCGGAGAAGCGCGGTCTGAAGCCGCTGGCCCGGTTGGTTGACTATTCGTTCGCGGGTGTCGATCCGAAGTACATGGGTATCGGCCCGGTGCCGGCGGTGCGCACGCTCATGGAGAAGACCGGCCTGAGCCTCAGTGATATGAACCTGATCGAGCTGAATGAGGCGTTTGCATCGCAGGCGCTGGCGGTAATGCGCGATCTGGAGCTTGATGTGGAAGATGAGCGGGTCAACCCCAATGGCAGCGGTATCTCGCTGGGACATCCCATTGGCGCGACCGGCGCGATTCTGACGGTCAAGGCGGTGCATGAGCTGCAGCGCACCGGTGGACGCTATGCTCTGGTCACGATGTGTATCGGTGGCGGACAGGGTATTGCCGCTATTTTCGAGCGACTGTAAGCCCGGCGTACGGAGTATCCGGAATGGTAATGTTATGCGTGCTGCCGAGACGTACTTTCGGTAGCGCGCATGACCCACGTTTGTAGCATAAGGGAGGTACACCTGTGGGGAAGCTTGATGGACAGGTAGCAATTGTTACTGGTGCGAGCCGTGGTATTGGTCGCGGTATCGCGCTGCAGATGGCCCGGGAGGGGGCCAAGGTTGCCATTAATTATCGCAGCAGTGAGGCGCAGGCGCAGGAACTGGCTGACGAGATTAAAGGGTTTGAAGGCGAGTGTATGCTGGTTCAGGCGGACGTTGGTTCGCCGGATGAGGCGCGCGATATGGTGCGTCGGGTCTTTGAGCAGTGGGGCCGGATTGATGTTCTGGTTAACAATGCCGGCATTACTAAGGACCGCACGCTGCGTAAGATGGGCGATGAAGACTGGCAGAAAGTTGTCAATGCGAACCTGGGCAGCGTTTTCTACTGCACCTCTGCCGTTATGCCGATTATGGTCAACCAGACCCATGGGCATATTATCAACATTAGCTCGATGAATGGTCAGGTTGGGGCAGTGGGTCAGTCGAACTACTCGGCAAGTAAGGGTGGTATCATCGCGTTTACCCGCACTGCTGCGCTGGAGTTGGCCCGCTTCAACATTACGGTGAATACGATTGCTCCGGGTTGGACACTGACCGATATGTTTGCCGGTGTGCCGGATAACATCCAGGATCAGATCAAGGGGCGTATTCCGCTGGGTCGTTTCGGCAGTTCGGAAGATATTGCCAAGGCCGCGGTTTTCCTGTCCACGGATGCCGACTATATCACTGGTGAGCAACTGAACGTTAACGGTGGTGCATTTATGGCGTAGGGGTATATCCGCGAGGAATCTACCTATTTTCTCGGATATGCACAATCGACTGTGCTCTCTGCCACGAGCACAGCCGATCGGTAGAATAAAACGCGCTTTTCTCTCCTGTTACCACAAACGATACAAGACCAGAAACGTGTTTTTTCAGGTGGGGAGTGCGGAGTGGATTTCTCCGTCTCTCCATCTTATATTGACATACTTTTCGAGGTGCCATAACCATGGGTTGTGCGACCCGTTATTTATGCCTACTTCATCGATTTGGTGACAATGTCTTGCAGATTGCTGGTGTAACCCTGCCAGACTTGCAGCATCTCATTCGTCAACCGATGCTGGGTTTTGATCGCGTCTTCAACGGCCTGGTCGGCCGAGTTCCGCAGACTGCGGTTGTAGTTCCAGTTCTTGAGCACGACATCAAATGCCATATCAGTGCTTGCCACCATCAGTTCGTTCCAGGCATTCATCGAGCGGGTTGCCATCTCCTGAGCATCAAGATATTGTTGGCGAACCTGTTCCTGAACGTCTACCATGGGAGAACTCCTTTCACGTCTCTAAGACCTGGTACTCCGTGGGAAGAGTATTGCCGGTAGAGCGTGCGATGCATCGCATTATGCGTTATACTTATAGTTACACATGATTGTTTTATAATCATTGGCATTTATGGTAGCCACACGAGTTACAGATGAGTTCAGGCAGCAGGCCGGTGCGCTGCTCCGGCAGGGGTTATTGATGACCCGTTTAACGCCGCCCCCACAGCAAACACGCCTGCTTTCCCGGCAGCGGATGACGACGCTGCTGTCTGCCTGTGCCGATTATCCCCTCACGCTGCTGATTGCGCCGGCCGGTAGTGGCAAGACTACAGCACTCGCAGACTTTGCGGTGAGTGGCGGCTGGCCGATTGCCTGGTGCCGTATGGTTGCCGATGATAGTCCCGCCTCGCTGGTGCGTCACCTGACTGCGGCGTTTGGTACGGTTGTGCCGGTGCATGAGGAGTTGATTTATGCCGCGCTGGAGCAGGCGGCGGAGCCGGCCAGTGCTGCGTCGGTGCAGGCGGCGTTGGATACGCTGGTCAATGAACTGGTTGTTCACCTCAATGATGATACGTTCCTGATCCTGGATAACTACTATCTGGCTGATCAGCATCCCGAACTGCGCGCAGTGATCGAGCGGTTGCTTACGGTTCAGCCGGCACAGTTGCATCTGCTTTTGTCGAGCCGATATGAACCGATCCTGCGGGTGCTGGCAACCGTTCGGGCGCGGGGTGAGGTGTGTCAACTGGGGCAGGCGGATCTGGCGTTTACAGTGGAAGACTCACAGGCGCTGTTTGCCCTCTATGACCGATTGCCCCCCACGGATGTGGCCGAGTTGACGGCGACCTGCCGGGGCTGGCCGCTGGCGTTGCAGGCTCTGGCTGCGGATCAGTCGGTATCGCAGGAGACGGCCGATGAAGATGACGCCACGGGTGAGGAATATACATTGTCGGCTACTGCGCATGTTCAACACATGATACAAACAGATGGTTTTGTACATGCGGATGTGATGTATTTGCGTGGGATGCAGCGCCTGGTACCGCTCCTCGATGAGTATTTGCGCCAGCAGGTGCTTGATGAACAGTCCTCCGACCTGCAGTTGTTTTTGCTTTTAACATCCCGCTTACGCTGGCTTGAGGCGGGACTCTGCGCCGCGCTGCCACGCCTGACCGACTTTCCGGCGCTTCAGGGCGAGGTTGAGCGGCGTTGTCTGTTCCTGGAACTGACGCAGCGCGGTCAGATTGCTTACCAACCGCTGTTCAAGGCGTTTCTGGAGCGGCAATCGGTGCAGCGACTGAAGCCGGATGATCTGCGCGCGCTGCATTTTAGTGCCGCCGATTATTATCAGAAGCAGGCGGATCGGGAGGGGATGATTTACCATCTCCTGGCGATTGGTGAGGAGGAGCGCGCGGCGGACGCGCTGGCGGATGTTGCCCGCGACTGGCTCAGTCAGGGTCGGGCTGCGGCGTTGCTGACCTGGCTTGAGCGGCTCCCGGAGGAGCAACGCCGGCGACCGGTGCTGCTGGAAGTGCTGGCGAGTGCCAGCCATCGTCTGGGCTATTTTGAGCAGGCGCTCCGCATGTATCAGCAGGCAGAGCAGGCGTTTCAGGAGCAGGGCGATCAGTCGGGTCAGATCCGTATGCTGCGTGGTCGGGCGGAGGTCTATCTGGATACGGTTCAGCCTGCGCCGGCTGTAACGCTGCTCAAGCAGATACTCAAGTTGCTGCCCCCGGATAGTTATGCCGAGCGTGCCGAGATCCTGCGTCTACAAGCAGAAAACTGGGCCAACCGCGGCCGGGCGGATGTAGCGCTCAAACTGGCAAACAGTGCCAACCGGCTGGTCCGGCAGAAGCAGGGTGTGACGGATGAGTCGGGAACTGAGCTTTCTTTCCCGGCATCCCCTGACCCCCGTGCCTCGGTGCCCAGTCCGGCAACCTCGATTTCTCCCCGACTGCTCCTGCGCAGTGGTCGTCTGGACGAGTCGCGGAAGTTGCTTGAGGGTTTGCTTGGATTAGAACCACAGGATCTGCCGGATCAGCGTGTCACCACGTTTGTTGCCCATCGCGAGCCGCTGCTGTTGCTGGCGTTGATCTATGCAATGCTGGGCAATGGTGCGCGTGCGCTGGCCATGGCGCGGCGCGGCTTGCTGGAGTCGCAGCAGAGCGGCTCACCTTTGACTGAGGCGATTGCGCATATGCGTACCGCGCATGCCTATCAGGTGATTGCCCCGCTGGATATGGCGGCAGCCGGCCAGCACTACCGCGAGGCACTGGCGTTGGCGCAGACAACCGGGGTGACCCGGGCCAAAGCTGAGATTTACCTGGGGTTGACCCTGTTGCAAGGCCATAGTGGCGATCTTGGCGCGGCGGAAGTTGCGGCGCGCGAGGGGCTACATATGGCGGAAACTGCTGGTGATGAGTGGACGGCAGCATTGATCTGGCTGGCGCTTGGTGGCGCGGCGGCTTCCATGAATGACCGGCAATCACTTGGTTGGCTGGAGCAGGCACAGCAACGCTTTACGCGTGGTGGTGATAGCTATGGGCGGGCGGTTGTGATGCTCTGGCGTGCGCTATGGCACCTCCATGCAGGTGAAAATGAGCCGGCGACCCGACAGGTTGACGAGTTGCTGCATATGGTCAAGCAGCATAGCTATGTCGGGTTGCTGGTGGCGTTAACGCTGTTTGGTCCCCGTGATATGGCGATGCTGGTGCCCCTGCTCCTCCGTGCGCGTACCTTGAAGGAACATAGCGATTTTGCCCAGCAGTTGTTGCGTCAGGCGTTTCCCTCGATTGCCGGCGATGAAGCGGTTGATGATTATCATCCGGGTTATACGCTGCGTGTGCAGATGCTGGGGAATTTCCGCGTCTGGCGGGGACGGCACGAAATTCAGGCACGCGAGTGGCAGCGGGAGAAGGCCCGGCAACTCTTCCAACTGTTGCTGACCTATCGGGGCCGCTGGTTGCAGCGGGAGCAGATCTGTGCCTGGCTCTGGCCGGATAGCGATCTTGATGCGGCCGAGCGACAGTTTAAGGTGACATTGAATGCGCTGAATGCGGCGCTGGAGCCGTTGCGACCTCCACGGACGGCGCCCTTCTTCATTCGCCGCCAGGGTCTGGCCTATAGCTTTGCGCCGTCGTATGGCTGCTGGATCGATGTCGATGAGTTTGAGTTGCGAACGTCCGGTATTCTCCAGACGGATGTGGAGTTTGCGGTGCGCAACAGCCAGATCGCTGTGCAGATTTACCGGGGGGATTATCTGGCCGAGTCGCTGTATGATCCCTGGACACTGGAGGAGCGTGAGCGGTTGCTGGCGCGCTTTCTGGCTACGGCGACAATGCTGGCTACGCGTCTGGTCGATATGGGTGATACGGAGCAGGCGGTGCATATGTGTGAGTTGGTGTTGAAGCGCGACCGCTGTTATGAAGAAGCTTACCAGGTGTTGATGCGCGCCTATGCGCGGGGAGGCAGTCGCTCCCAGGCGATGCGCAGTTATGCCCGCTGTGTGCAGGCGCTCAATGATGACCTCGGTATCGAACCGCTACCGGAGACAACCAACCTGTTTGAGCAGGTGAAACGCAACGAGAAGATTTAGTCCTCCGCATACTTAAGCATTCCCATTTGCAGATCACGTAGCGTTACCTCGAAGCCGTGTCGGCTACCGTCGCGCAGATGCTCGACTAGTACCTCGGCCGCCGCTGCCACAACCAGTAGTACCAGTGGGCGTGTCAGGGGATAGTCGCATGTGTCTTCTTCTGTATCTCCCGTGCTGTTTGTGACATACGCTGCATCCCATAAACCACAGCCATAGTCCCCCGCGCTGCCCAGCGCACTATGCAGGCAGGGAATGCCCAACTCGGCGGTGGTGGTGGCGACGGCATGCCGGGCGGCCGGATTGTCAAACGCATCCACCACGACGCGGCTCCCGTTGAGCAGAGTTGCCGCGTTTGCCGGGGTCAGTTCGGTATGCTGCGGCTCCACCCGCGCCCCCACTGCCCGGTAGAGCGCGTTGGCCAGTATGCGCGCCTTGGGTGCGCCCACATCCTGCTGCGTCCAGGGCTGTGTCGAGAGGTTGTGTGCCGCGATCCGGTCGCGGTCAATGACGCGCAAGCGGCCCAGGCCCATGCGGGCCAGCGTTTCGGCCAGGTTCGCTCCCAGGGCTCCCGCTCCACAGATCGTCACCAGTTGGTCGGCGGCGGGGTGCAGGTCGCGGTAGATGGTCTCGTGGAGAAAGAAGGTTGTCATAGCTGCTCCATTGCTATTGCTGTGCGGGTGAAGGCAAAGGACGCAACGATCACTGTCACTGTTGATCGTTGCGTCCTTTGTCTTGTGTCGATTATGTTACACAAGTTACGCGGTGTAGCCAATTCCAGCCAGGTGTCAGACCTGAACGTCAGGTTCGCCTGTGGCAGCATGGTACTTCTCTCATCTTTTTCACGAAGATGTGGCTCAAGGAGCCACATCTTCGTGAAAAAGCATGTCCGCTTCCGCCCTGCCGGAGGCGAACCGGGTTGTTTACCCGGGTGAATACCTGGTTTGGAACCGACCGCGTAACGCGTGTTATGTTACGGATTATTCTGCAGCCACTCGATCCACTCGGCTTCCAGTTGCGGCAGTGTTTTGCCATAGATACCCTGGTAGTTCGCCGAGCCTGCCGGGCGCCCACGCGAGTCGCGGTAGACCTGATCGAACTGCTCACGCCCATAAGTCAGCAGCAGATACTCGACAAACGAGCCCCACTGATCATAGATGTTGACCCGCGTACCTGTACGGCAGTCAGCCGATAGATTGGTCGTCAGCGAGAGCAGCGTACCGTCGGCCAGCGCCTGCCGCGAGTTGACATGGTAGAGCGGTTGCCCGTTGGCGGCCAGGAAGTAGGGACTGCTGCCCCAGACGGCCATGCCTTCCAGCAGAATGACATCCGACTCAAGATGGTCCGGGACGCCGTAGTAGTCGTGCTGCAACTGGTGGACAAACTCGTGCGCCAGAATTGCCAGCACGCGGTTGGGGTCGGCATCCGGTTCGTAGTACATGTGAATGGTTCGCTGGTTAGACAGGGTCAACCCACGAATGGCACACGGCCCGGTCTGCGGAGGCTCAAAGCTAACGGAGATCCGCCCCTCTAACCAGGAACCGAGCATCTTGCTACCGCTGAGAATGGCCTCTTCCACCGGGAGGCTTAGTGCCCGAATGGTTTCCGGGTTGAGCCCACCGCGCGTGTAGTAAAAATCGACGCTGTAGGTGCGCATAACCATCTCGCCGCGCAGAACCGGCGCGGGTTCGCCCTCGAGCAGCGGTGGCTCGGCCGGAGGTTCCGGGGTGGGTGTTGCGGTTGGCTCGGATACGGCCGTGGGTGGTAGGGCGCGCGCGGTAGCCGTTGCGGGTGCGGCTGTGGGCGCAATTTTCCAGGCTGATGGAGCGGTCGGTGTTGGCGCGGCTGCCTGGGCAACTTGCATCGCCGCCGCATCCTGGTGAACGGGAATAACCGCCGGGTCACGATAGGCTTGGAGATCGGGGGCCTCCTGCGAGGCGGCGGAGTTGGCGGTCACCTGGCCGCATCCGCTCACCAGCGCCATAAGTACGAGGATCATCAGAAAGCGCATGGACAATCCTTTCCTGAATGACTGGGTGCTTTCGAGTCTGCGCTAAGTGTACCGCAAAGCGGCCAAAATGCAAAGAGGCGTAGCAACGTGAGGCGTGAGCGCCTCACGCTGCTGTGTCTTAGCGGGCGAAGCCGGGCGCATCCTGGATAACGCCGACGATGCTGGTCAGATCGAAGCGGTCATCCTCACCGCTCAGACAGATACCCGCCGACACAACGCCAAGATCCGTCCCGACCAGCGTCACGCTCCGCCGGCCGTTGCGCTGCCAGGTCACGCGCAGTTCCTCGTCCGTCAGCTCGTACCCCAGCAACTGCGCGCCGCCAATCTCCAACGCGTGGCGCAGACGGCGCTCGGTGCGTGCCGCGATACTGTTGACGCGCTGGTCAATGGTCTGTTCGATCAGCAGGGTGTAGGCGGCCTGTTCCCCCGCGCCCAGTCCCGCTACATCCGGCGTTTCCTGCTCGGCGGCAAGCGCGGTTCGCAACGCCTCCGCCGTGGACAGATCGGCCCGCTGGTCAATATCATCGTACCAGATGGTGCTACCTTCCACCCGCCCGATGATCCGCTCAAATGGCTGCCCGCCTTCGACCAGGTTGACCGGCAGCGGCCCGGCGAGGCCAAAGCGCTGGTGTGCGTCGGCCGGGTTGAAGGGCAGCGCCAGCCATGCCCCGGCGCGCAACGGCTCCAGCAGCACCAGCCGTAGCGCCGGCCAGAGCGCCAGGTAGTCACCCCGCTGCCAGGGCATAGCCTCCGTGACAATCTCGGCGTGGCGCGTGTCGCGGATGCGGCAACACCACCAGCCCGGCCGCGCATCCGTGACGCGTAGTTCGTAGATCAATCCGCGCAGCCGCAACCGGGCGCGGCCATCCCGCAGCAGCGGAGCCATAAACTCCTGCCCGTGCAAGGCTGCCTCTGCCCCGCCCAGGCGGTTGATCAGGTCAAGCGCATTGATCTTCTTGGGCATGGGTCTATCCTATTCTCCGTTCTTGTGGCTGGACAATCCAGAATGCGACTACCCCCAGAATCGGTGCAAACACAATCGTTATGGCCCAGAGCGCACGAGGTGTTTCGGCAAGGCTACGCTGACGTAATCCGAACAGGGCGATGATACTGAGAATCGGCCAGAGAATGATGATCAGCAACAGGAACAGATTTACCAGTTGGGCGATGAGTAGAAATGAGTTTACTTGCATAACCTAAACCGCCGTTCGTGCCAGACCCACGAAGTCGAAGTGGCGACCCAGGCCGGCACAAACACCCGCAATGACCCGGTTATCGAGTGGACGGCGCAGCTTGCCGGTTGTGCGCGTTGTATCAGTCATCATTGAAATACTTTCTGCTCAACTTCTCCTCTGCCCCGTCTTTGCATATGTCATGCCGGCGTCGTTTACAGGAGTTACGCGGTCCCTGACCCGGAAGTTGATATCGCCTCCGGCAGGGTGGAAGATTTCATTCTTTTTCACAAAACATTTGCACTTCGTGCAAATGTTTTGTGAAAAAGAAACAAAAGTACCATGCTGTCGCAGGCGCATCGGGCTTCCATCGGGTGAAACGCCCCGTTGGGATACGCACCGCGTAAATCCTGTCATTTACCGACCTGGGGTTGGGACGATGGGATAACCTTGGAAGATATTTGGAATATTGCCGGGGCGGTCCAATCCTTTTTTAAGACGCTATGGGTATGCTAGAGACACACTACAGAATGATAGGAAACAGTTCCCGATAATTTATAGAGGAGGTTCTGATGCTACAGCTTACAACGCGTGTCGAATATATTGAGCAGCATACCCAGGCGCAGGCGGATCAGCAGTCGAGCAGGGAGCTTATTCCCGTTGTCAACACGCCCTGCCGGATGACTCACTGTGCTTCATTCGATATCGAGCCGGAGCAGTTTCTGGATGCGCCGGTTGCGCCGGTCTGCTGGGACTGCCGGTTTATTGCGCAGAAGTTGCGAATGTGATCGACGGTGCTACTCATACTCACAACGTACGCGGTCCCTGACCCGAAAGGAAATTTCGCCTCCGGCAGGGTGGAACCATCGCCCTTTTTGGAAAAACGTGGCTCGGAGAGCCACGTTTTTCCAAAAAGGGCGATGGTTACGTTTCAACCGACGAAACGTCTGGTTTGAACGCCCACTGCGTAAGTCATGTTATTCATCAGAAACATTTTCTGTGAGTTTTAACTCCTGGCGCAGCAGCAGCGCATAGATCAGCGCCAGGATACCCGCAAAGGTAAACCACTGCAGTGCGTATCCCAGATGTGGACCTTCATCCAGCGTGCCGGGTTCGACCGGCTGGGGCAGGGTGGTAGCGTCTGTTCCGGGGAGAGGTGTCTGCTGAATAAAGATCGGTAACAGCGGGTGGGGCACCTGCGTCTGGATCTGCGCAATATCGACCCGCAGCCAGGCATCGATGCGGTTTGCGCCGGGAAGCGGCAGATCAGCCGGTGCCAGCGGACTGTCGGGGCGGGGTTGGGTGCGGCGAGCAATGCCCGCGACCGTCACCGCTTCATCGGGAAGGGCATAGGCGTCCCAGGCAGCCGGTTGGGCCTGGGACTGTGGCAGCCAGCCTCGGTCAATCAAGACAGCGGTATCACTCCCGGCGATGCGGAGCGGGGTCAGCAGGTGAACGCCGTCAATGCCGTTGAACTGCTGATTCCGCCAGACGATACTCGCCGCGTGATCATATGTTCCGGTAACGCGTACCCGCCGAAAATGCAGCGCATCGGGATCGACCGGATCGCCGGTCAGCGTAATGCCGGGTTGCTCCAGGGCGGCAAGGGTAGCGGCGTTGTGGGCCCGTTTTTCCTCAAGGCGGTGCAACTGCCAGAAGCCCAGGCGGATCAGCAGAAGTACCAGCGCCAGAGCCGGCAGATGTTTGAGTAGTTGGCGTTTGCTGACGAAGTGCATAAGCAGGATATCACCGTAATCTACCGCTGTCGAATGGATATTACCCATGATACCCCTATTCGCAACGATGCGGAGCTACGACATTTGTCGGGTTTTGTGGTATACTTGCAACGGTAGCCAACCCCTATAGTACCGTGAGGCGTGCAGCAGTGGCCTTTGGTACGGACCTCTTTGTCTACTCACCGAACCTTCATGGGCAATGAAGACATGAAGAGCGTATGTTTCGTATGATCGAGTACGGTATGCCGGTATCTGCACCGGTCGTTCCTAAGTGTTCTGCCTGAGTTGCTTCATTCCGGCAAACGCAGAGGCAGGCCGCCGTAGAAACTTGCCTTGCATACCGACAGACCCGGCGCGCGTCAGTTGGCTTTGACCGATGCTGTAATGATTGCGGCACCTGTCGCTGTTACACCTGGCTTTACGCTGTTCGCACGAAAGGATTAGCCCGGATGGGCCGGCCTTTCTTCTGATATAAGGATACATCTTTGAGTTTTGATTCATTTGGACTTCACACATCATTGCTGGCGCAGGTAGAGCGTCAGGGTTACACCGCGCCGACGCCGATCCAGTCGGCGGCAATCCCGACTATTCTTGAAGGACGCGATGTCATTGGTCTGGCGCAGACCGGGACCGGCAAGACGGCGGCCTTTGTGCTCCCAATCTTGCAGCAGTTACTCCAGTCGCGCTCCAGTGGCACACGCGCGCTGATTATCACGCCCACCCGTGAGCTGGCGGCGCAGATCCATGCGGCCATCGTTGCGCTGAGCAAGGGCACGAATGTGCGTAGCGCCACGGTCTACGGAGGCGTGAGTATGGGGCCGCAAGAGCGGGCGCTGCGATCAGGTGTTGATATCATCGTTGCCTGCCCGGGCCGCTTGCTTGATCATATTGATCGTGGCTATGTTCGCCTGGATGGATTGCAGACGCTGGTTCTCGATGAAGCTGATCGTATGCTGGATATGGGCTTTCTGCCGGCGATCAAGCGCATCCTGGCGCGGCTACCGGCGCGCCGGCAGACGCTGCTCTTTTCGGCCACGATGGTGCCCGAGATTGAGAAGCTCGCCGCCGGTACAACGCGCAATGCTGCCCGCATCCAGATTGACCCATCGCTGCCGGCAACGACGGTAACGCACGCTATCTTCCCCGTTGCCGCAACGGAGAAGATGGATCTGCTGCTGGAGTTGCTTCGGCATACGTCAACTGAATCGGTGCTGGTATTTACGCGGACAAAACATCGGGCCAATCAGGTGGCGGCGCGGCTGGAACGCGCGCGCTATAGTGTGGCGCGGCTCCACAGCAATCGCTCTCAGAATCAGCGGCAGATTGCGCTGGATGGCTTTCGCAAGGGCACGTTTCAGGTGCTGGTTGCAACCGATATTGCTGCGCGCGGTATTGATGTCACCAGTATCTCACATGTGATTAACTATGATATTCCCGATACACCGGATGCCTATATTCACCGCATTGGACGTACCGGCCGGGCCACCCGCACCGGTGATGCCTTTACCCTGGTGACGCCGGAGGATCAGGTGATGGTGCGGACGATTGAGCGGGCAATTCGCAAGCCGCTGGAGCGCCGCGTTGTCAGTGGGTTTACGCAGCAGAATGCCGCTTCCGCCGCGCCATCTTCGGCTGCCTCCTCGCCCAAACGGGATAGTGCGCCTGCAAAGCGGTCAACACAACGGAAATCCACGTCGAGAAAACCTACGCAGCAGCGTGCTCCGGATGGTCGGGGGCAGTCCCAACCGCCGCGTAAGCAGTCTCGCAGCCGGCGCTCCGGGGGCAATGGTCAACGTGAGCAGCACCGCTACGACGACGCACGCTGAGTCGCGGGCATTTAGAAAGGTGTGGGAGCGCGTCCAGGTCACAGATGACCTGGACGCGCTCCGGCTTTACCCCACCGTCCGGCAGGGCAGTACACATGCCATCACCTGCTCAACCAGTTCGGCGCGGCTGGGCATTGCCAGGAGTGGCAGCAAGTTGGGCAGCGCGAAGTAGTCCCCCCCAAACTCCCAGACCGTCAGCGGTATGCCCGCCCGCTGTAGACCGGTCAGGAAGCCCTGGCTGCTACCGCCAACCCCAACGATGATCACCTGTGGGCCGTAACCGACCTCGCGGGCATACTCCTCGTATGCGGCGACGAAGTAGGGGTGAGTGTTCTCGCCCATGTCGGTGATGATGACCACCTGCTCGACATAATGGTGCTCGCGGGTCAGCTTCGCCAGCGGTGCGCCGATGCTGGTCGAGCCGTTTGCGCGAACCATCTTGAAGGCCTGCTCCCAGGCGCTGCGCGTCGCACTATGGGCCTGAATCTGGAAGACCTCGCTGTCAAAGGCCAGGACGCGGAAGTCGTCACAGACGGCGCTGATCAGAGCGGCGACCTCCTTTGCCACCTCAATCGCCTGGGTCATGCTGCTGCTCTTGTCCACGAACAGCGCGGTCGGGCGCGCGATGCGGGCGATCTGCGCAACCCGCCGGTCGGTGACATCTGTCAGCACTGCCTCGGTCTCTGCCGCAAGCTGCACATGCGCCATTGCACGCGTGGCCTTGAGCGTCGAAACGCGCCGGTCCTGCTCGGCCTCCTTCAGTCGGGCCTCGATCAACGCCTTGACCTCGGGGCTGTCGAAGGCACCGCGCTTCTTGAGCGCGGCCAGATGGTTGATCACCTCCTGCGGCGTCATCACCTCAATCAGCGCAACCAGCACGCTCGGCGTCACCGTCTTGAGCGCACCAACGGCGGTGGTGTAGGGAATACGCTGCTCGACAATCAGCCGGGCCTGCTCGGCGGGTGTGCTGGTCTGGGCCAGCAGCTTGATCTGGTAGAGCCGGCTGTCAACCGGCGGCTGCTCGTCGAACAGGATGGCCTGGGCGCGAACGTCGGGCGCAATACGCAAGCCGGCGTAGAGATGCTTCAGGCTGTTGCGGCTGCGCATCGCGGCGCGGTCGAAGCGCTTTGGCTGCGCCTCCAGGTTGCGCAGGTAGCTAACAACCGCGCTCTTGAAGCTGCGCGGTACCTTGCCAATCGCTACCTTGGCGTGATCCAGCGCGGCGGCAACCATGTGGGGCGGCAGGCGCTGCAGCAACACCCAGCCCGCCTCACGATGCTCGAAAAAGTCGCTGGTCAGTAGGTGGGCCACGAACAGCACCTTGTGGTCGCGGACCTCGCCTCGCTCGCTGTACCAGACCGCCAGGTGCCCATAGAAGAGCGGATCGCGCTCGATGCCGCTCTGATGCAGCGGAGCCAGGGCGTTTAGCTTGCCGTGGGGCGTGGTCAGGAACGAGTTCAGCATCTGGATGCGGACATCAAGCTCGGTCATGGTTGCACCTCTTTTCATTCACACGAGTTACGCGGTGGGTACATAACGCTGAACATGTGCCCAGGTGGACACTCGATTCGCTGGCGGCAGCATGGTACGTTTTTTCTTTATTTCACAAAACATTTGCACATAGTGCAAATGTTTTGTGAAATAAAGATGGGTTCTTCCGCCCTGCCGGAGGCGAATCGGGCCGTTCGTCCAGACAACCACCTGGTTTGGAACTGACCGCGTAACGCGTGTCATTCACAGGACTTATGCAGCGGGTACGCAAACTGGACGTTTGCCCAGGTGGAAGGAAGAAGATCTTCCGCCCTGCCGGAGGCGAATCGGGCCGTTCGTCCAGACAACTACCTGGTTTGGAACTGACCGCGTTACGCGTGTCATTCACAGGACGTACGCGGTGGAAATTTGGACCACGAACACCACGACATGCGCGAAACCCGCGAAACGACCAGTGCCGACATGGATCAGGTGATCCCCCATGTAGCGGAGGATAGCGCCTCCGGCAGGGTGGAAGAAACCCGCTCTTGGTCACACAAACATTCACAACGTGAATGTTTGTGTGACCAAGCAAAAACGTACCATGCTGCCGCAGGCGAAAGGGTACAGGTTGCAGATTGCAACGGGAAATGACAACGGGGCGCTGCCATGGCTCGCTCCCTGATGGGTGAGCCATGGTGCGCCCCGTCGTTGGAAATGGAAAGAGACGTACCAGTTGACACAGCGGCCTTGCGGCAAACGGTGGAGCCATCCAGCCCCGGGGGAGGATTTGAACCTCGTCCTCTTTTAGGAGGATACCAGTGTGTACGCTATGCCGGTCGGAGTACGTCCCTGTTTCCATATACACAACATGAACAGGGCGCATACAAGTTGGGCGATTGTCAAAATCTCGTTAGTCGTTGCGGCGGATTTGTAATTCATTTGTTACTCGCGGTTGTATGATATGTACAAACAACTTGACCTGGACTTAGCCAAAACGAACAAGGATGTTTGGGAGACCAGGCCGTTGCTCTGATGTGAGAACGCGCGAGTGATGATGCTCGCATAGCAAGGAGAGTTGCATGTTTCCCCGCACAATCACCTCATCCAACCGCCCGACCGACGTTTCGTTTGATGACATTGCTGCCGATCTGCGTGCGCTGTATGGTGGCATGGATGCCCCCGTACACGCTGACGAACTCATCATGGATATTCAGGCACTCTACGCCGGCGACGACCTCCCCCTCAGCCTGAGTGATCTTGCTGCGGACGTTCGGGGATTGTATGGCGACCTTCCGATTGAGGAAGCGGATCTTATGACTGATTTCCAGGCGCTCTACGCGGCCTGATCTGATACACTGTTCGCTGTTTGTGTAGTACGCCGGGAGCCAGTAATTGTGCTGGCTCCCGGCGTCGTTTGTCTGGCTCCAGCTTCCCCGCTTACCCGTAGAAGGCGACCGGGCGTACGATGATGACCCACGGCTCGCGTACGATCACATAGTCCTCCAGATCGGCGACAGGGCAGTCGTAGCGGCGTGCCAGCGCGGTGCGCAACTCGACATCGCTCACACCCGGCTGGAGTGCCAGGGTTGCCAGGTCCAGTTCCTCGCTACGACCGTTGAAGCGAACGTGCAGTCGAGTCTGTGTGTCTATCAGCATAGGTGCCTCCTTGTGTAAGGGTTAGGGGTTAACGGTTAGGGGGTAACGGCTAACGGTTACGGGTTATGAATTCAATCCTTAAATTAACCTGTAAATACTAACCCCTAACCCCTAACCCGTAACCCCTAACCTCCGCTCAATTTGGTACGGGGAGCGGGTCTCGAACCCACAACCTCGCGCTCCCGATGCGCGTGCGCTACCACTTGCGCCACCCCCGTGTGTAAGGGTTAACGGTTAACGGTTAGGGGTGAACGATTACGAATGTAAGTCCCAAAGTAACCCGTAACCCGTAACCTCTAACCCTAACTCTGTAACCCGTAACCCGTAACCGTTATATTGGAGCCGCCGCCCGGATTTGCACCGGGGCCCCCGCCGTACCAGGGCGGTGCTCTGCCTGCCTGAGCTACAGCGACAATGGTATGGTTGGTCCGGTCGGATTTGAACCGACAACCTTCTGTGTATCAGACAGATGCGCTGACCAGTTGCGCCACGGACCAGAAAGATGCTGGTTGGTCCGACAGGACTTGAACCTGTAACCCCGTGTATGTCGTACACGCGCTCTGCCGTTGAGCTACGGACCATGAACTGGCTGGCCTGGCAGGACTCGAACCCGCAACCCTGTGCTTCGAAGGCACCTGCTCTCTCCGGTTGAGCTACAGGCCAGTGACATCTGCGTTGTCGTTTTACATGTCGCGTTGATGCACAACACAACACAGCACTCAAAACTTAAAACTCACTATGGTGCTCCCGGCAGGATTCGAACCTGCACTCTACAGCTTCTCGTACTGCTGCCTCTGCCGTTGGGCTACAGGAGCAAACTGGTGCGTCAGGAGGGATTTGCACCCCCTCAGCCGAATGGCGGCGGTTTTACAGACCACTGAGGCTCTCTCACGCCCGGGCTGACGCATAATCTGGTGTAGCGTACAAGTTACGCCGGCGGTTCGGTCACAATCCAGGATTCGAACCTGGGACTCACTGATTAACGATCAGTTGTGCTACCACTGCACAAATTGTGTACGCCTGCGCGATGGGAGTACGCTACACTTTGGTTGGTGCCCTCAGCAGGACTCGAACCTGCACTGGACCGCTTCTGAGACGGCTACCTCTGCCGGATTGGGTTATGAGGGCTGGTGACCCTGGCCGGTGATGATCCGGCTCCTTGTGTTTGAAAGACACATGTCCTGACCAGCGTAGACGACAGGGCCATTGGCTGCAGCGGATGGAGTCGAACCATCGCATTCCTGTTTCAGAGACAGGCGTTTGTACCGGCACAAACTACGCTGCATGACTGGTCCGCCCGGCAGGTTTCGAGCCTGCGACGCCCTGCTTTTCAGACAGGTGCTCTGCCTCTGAGCTACGGGCGGATAGCGGCAGATGGTGTACAAGTTGTGCGGGCGGGTTTCGTGCTCTGCCATTTGAGCTACCCCTCGGTAATGGTCGAGGGGACCGGACTCGAACCGATAGCCACGCAGTTATGAACTGTGTACGCCCATCCGATTGGAGTACACCATCTGCCGAATGGTGGACCTGGTGGGTCTCGAACCCACGACCTCCGCGCTGCCGGCGCGGCGCGCTCCCGACTGCGCCACAAGCCCGTTGGCTCCTCGACCAGGATTCGAACCTGGAACCTACTGATTAACAGTCAGCCGCTCCACCAATTGAGCTATCGAGGATTAAGAACCGAGAACTAAGAACCGAGAACTGAGAACTGAGAACCGAAAATTGACAGGACTTACGCGGTCGGTTCCAAACCAGGCGTCTGCCTGGACAACCGGCACGATTCGCCCCGGCAGGGCGGAAAATATCATTTCTTTTTCAGGAAAATTTGGCTCGGAGAGCCAAATTTTCCTGAAAAAGACAAACAAGTACCATGCTGCCGCAGGCGAACTACGCCATTATTGGGAGCAAACGGCCTGTTTGAACGCGCACTGCGCAAGTCCTGAAAATTGAAAACTGAAAATTGAAAACTGAAAATTGAAAACTGAAAATTGAAAACTGAGAAACGATATTTAGTTGTTAAAGGACGCGATAACCGAAAAGTGTTGGCACGAGCGGAAGGATTTGAACCCTCACTACGCGGTTTTGGAGACCGCTGCTCTTCCGTTGAGCTACGCTCGCCCGTTTTTAAGTTTTGAATGATGAGTGCAAACGTGCAACGTGCAACGTGCAACGTGCAAACGTGCAACGCAAATGGTGCCCCCGGCTGGACTCGAACCAGCACTCGTCAGCTTTTAAGGCTGCCGCCTCTGCCATTGGGCTACGAGGGCAACTGCTTTAGCTATCAGCGTTCAGCGTTCAGTAATCAGCTTTCAAACTGTGCAAGGTGCAAACGTGCAACGCAAAACATGCAAACGTGCAAACGTGCAACGCAAATGGTACCCCTGGCAGGATTCGAACCTGCACCGGACAGTGTTTGAGACTGCTGCCTCTGCCGTTGGGCTACAGGGGCGCTATTGGAACGGGAGCCTGGATTCGAACCAGGACAGCAACATTCAAAGTGTTACGGCCTACCGTTAGCCGACTCCCGTGCTGGTCCCGTTGGGAGGATTTGAACCTCCAACCGTGCGTTGATGAGACGCCTGCGCTGCCGGTTGCGCCACAACGGGTGCTGGTCCTGTCGGAGGGATTCGAACCCCCAACCCTGCGATTAAGAGTCGCCTGCGCTGCCGGTTGCGCCACGACAGGACGATTGGTACGGGAAGCGAGATTTGAACTCGCACCTCACTGCTTGGAAGGCAGGTACTCTCGCCGGTTGAGCTATTCCCGCACTGGTGCCGCCGGAGGGATTTGAACCCCCATCTCCTCGCTTAAAAGGCGTGTGCGTTGCCGTTACGCCACAGCGGCTTTTTGTCCGTAGTCCGTAGTCCGTATCCCGAAGTTCGTAACCCCTAACCCCTAACCCCTAACCCCTAGTTCACAAGTGGGAACGGCGGCGGGAGTCGAACCCGCCTCCTTCTGGGTATGGGCCAGATGCGCTACCGCTGCGCTACGCCGCATCGCTCAAGGACCGAGAACTGAGAACCGAGAACTCAACATTCAAAACTCAAAACTTAAAACTCAAAACTCAACATGGTAGCCCTGGCGGGAGTCGAACCCGCGTCGCCCGATTGAGAGCCGGACATCCTGACCGTTAGACGACAGGGCCACTGGTGGACCAGCCGGGGATCGAACCCGGATTACAGCATTGCGAACGCTGTGTCTTCCCGTTAGACCACAAGCCCACTGGTGGATCGGCAGGGAGTTAAACCCTGATCTCGGCGGTGCAAACGCCGCGTCATCTCGTTAGACCACCAACCCGTTGGAGCCTCCCGCCGGATTTGAACCGGCAACCTGCTGTGTACGAAACAGCCGCACTCGCCTGTTGTGCTAGAGAGGCTGGTGAGCGCCCCAGAGGGGTTTCGATCCCCCTACTGACGGTTGAAACCGACGATGATAGCCATTTCACCACTGGGGCATAGAGAGAGCATTACCCGGACAGCGTGTTCATTGCAGGACATAGCGGCCTGTCCAGATCCACTCGGCGCGAACACGAAACTGCTTCATGGCTGTGAACCTATGCTTTACCTGTGCATGTGCTCTGTGAGCTATGTACGCCGTGCGTACCGGCGGGAGAAGCAGGAGTCAAACCTGCAAGGCTTGCGCTCGACCGTTTTCAAAACGGGTGCCGTCGTCACATCGGCTAGTTCTCCCAATGATGGCGGAAGGAAGAGGAGTCGAACCTCTACAGCTTGCGCCGCCCGGTTTCCACGCGGGTGCCGTCGCCCATCGGCTGGTCCTTCCAGGTTGGTCGAGGCGGTAGGATTTGAACCTACGACTGCTCGCTCCCAAAGCGAGGGCTCTGCCTGGCTGAGCTACACCTCGACAGCTCAAACGTGCAAACGTGCAACGTGAGACATGAGACATATGGCGGAAGGAAGAGGAGTCGAACCTCTACGGCTTGCGCCCGACCGTTTTCGAGACGGCGACCGACGCCCATCGGTTGGTCCTTCCAGGATGGCGGAGGATGAGCGAATTGCACGCCCGCGTCGCTCCCGCGACGGCCTACCATTAGCAGTGGTGCCCATTACTTCTCTGGCAATCCCCCATAGAGACCCCGGCAGGACTCGCACCTGCGTGCGGTGGGTTGCAGCCACCTGCCTTGCTCCTCGGCCACGGGATCATATGTGTGGGTGGACGCATCGGACTTGAACCGATACCGCCTGCGTTCACAGCGCAGTGCTCTGCCGATTGAGCTAGCGCCCACACAGTGAGTGGAGTCGGAAGGAGTTGAACCTCCGTCGGCGGTCTGTCGCACTGCGGCTCTGCCGTTCAGCGACAATCCCCCACCATTCCACTTCGTCTTGCATATCGTTGTGTGTTTCGTCTGGATTATTGCTATTCAGTTATTCGTGTGCCGTCGTGTGTGTCGTGTGTTTCTTCGTTGTCAGGAGTATAGCATGGTCCTGAATGGTTGTCAAGGGGTCATTTTATTGATTTTTGGTTCATTTGTGGTTCAGCGGGGCCTCCTGTGGTTCAGGTGGTTGTGGGTAACGGATGCAGGATTGGAGAATAGAGGATGGCGGATCAGGGTGTAAGCATGCCGAAAATGAAGCGAGCGCAAGGAGCAGGTATGTTCCGGCCCCGTGCGCTCTATTAGTAGCTACGTGATCAGACGTAGTAGCGAGTTGTCATATGTGATCAGGCACTGCCTGCCAACACATCCTCCAGCGGCTGACCATTCAGGAAAACATCCACTTCGTCAACGGTCGGAAACTGAAGGGCTGTCTGCTCGATCTGTGCCTCTATCCGGGGATTGTCGCATGCGCCGCCAAGCTGAAGATCGCCCGACAGGTTGATGGTTGCCAGGCCATTTTCGACTGTGGCGTTTTCCAGTTGTATGTTCGATTGGTAGAACGCATTATAGAGCCCTGTCTCGCCATACTCCCGGCTGTCGATGGAGAAGAGCGTCTCCAGCGCCGCTGTAAGCGGCGCCGTGGTCGGTTCGATGGCGACTTCCACCGGCACCGCGCTGTCGTTACAGCCAATCTCGACGCCGGTCTGTCCTGCATCCCCCAGCGCGATAAAGTAGATCTGCACCTGGTTAAAAACTGGCGGTTCCGGCTGCGGCTGTGGCTCCCCACCCCCTTGCAGCAGTTCGGCACCCAGTCGCCCCAACAGCACCTGCGATCCCGCCGGGTTATCCGGGTGCCACTCGAAGCGTGCCCGCTCGAACCACTGGGTCAGCACCTGATCGCCGCTGCTGTTGGTCTCAACCTGAGCCGTGGTGAGCGGATAGCCAAAGAGTGCCAGGCTTTCGGCATAACTGGTGCCCGGTTGACCATCGAACTCCAGGCCGTTGTTGCTCCAGTAGGAGCGGAAACCAACCCCGTCACCCTGATTGCAGACATTCTGCGTGGTTTGATCAAACCAGATACACTGCGGCTCACGGGTAGGTTCCCGATCCGCCCGCCAGTCAACGCCCTGGCGCTCCAGCAGTTGTGCGCCAAGCCGACCAAGCAGGATGTTATAAGGCGGTTGATTTTCGGGATGCAATTCAAAGCGCTGCCGCTCAAAATATTGCACATCCCGGCCCTCCTCCTGGAGACGATCCGTCAGCGGGTAGCCAAAAACGGCCAGACCACCCTGCTCCTGCCAGTAGTTCAGGAACTCACCGCTCACCGTGTGATTCGTCTCCGGAAAGTAGCGCGCGTCCTGCTGCTGCCCAAAGGTAAAGCACTCCAGGTTGGAGTTGGGGCGGGGGACCGGACCTTCGCTGAGTTGCGCCAGATAGGTATTCCCGGCCTGGTCTGCACTCAACCGCTGGGCCGTATGGGTCGCGCTAAAAGTTCCGTCAGCGTCTGTGGTGACAACGGCTACACTCTCTGCGCCGCGCCCGGCGCGGCATGCGGCCGGATCATTGAAAGGGGCGAAGAGTACCTGGACCGAGGTGTTGGGTGGTGCGCCCTGGCCCGTAATCGTCACTTCCGTGCCCGGCGGAGCGCTCTCCGGCTGGATCGTGATAGCCAGGTCCGCCGGTTGCGCCTGGGTAATGCCACCCGGCACAAGCAGCAGCAGCAGGCCGACAATCGCCAACATCTGACGGTAGAGTTGCATAGTTGCGTCTCCTCTCTCAATTTTGCTGTGAACCCGCAGTAGGTACTGCAAGAAGTGATCCAGGAGAAATGTTATTTTTGTATCAACCGACCACTGGGTAGATGTATGCCAATATACTATCGTCAAAGCGGTAGCGGGCGGAATGTTCCGTTACCCCTACCGGAGGTGCATCCCAGTCGCCGGATGGACGACCGCATTCATCACGATCATGCATCTCTGGCATGGCGTGATACCCCTATCGTTTGGGGGCCAGGAACGGTCAAAGCGTTGCGGAGTGTACCAGACAGTGGTGAAGTAGGTGTTCATGCCCTCTGCAGTATCACCCTGGTCAGTTGACCAGGGTGTTCCATGGTCGCACGGCCAGTCCACAATTGTCCCCCTGTCGGAAGCATTTCTCAGTCAGATCATGTATCCTGCTCACAGGAAACCGGTGCCGACACGCGCAATCCGGAAATAGGAGGAATAATGATCATTCTGGAACGTGATGGTTCACGCTTGAGGCACACCCCGGTTGTACCGACAGATAACCGCATTCAATTGCAGAACATATGCGGACGCTGCTCAGGGCAGCGGATAGCGCCGCCGGCATGGTGGCAGATCTTATTTTTTTCACGAGCATTTTGCACAAAGTGGAAATGCTTGTGAAAAAGAAGGTTTCTTCCGCGCTGCCGGCGGCGCCATGCGCTGCCACGTCAGAGACCGCGTACCTCCTGGCAGTACCAGGAGGTACGCGGTGGGCATGCAAATCGGGCGTTTCACCCGATGGAAGTCTGATTCGCCTGCGGCAGTATGGTACTGTTTTTCTTATTTCACACAAATTTTTGCACAACGTGCAAAAATTTGTGTGAAATAAGGAAGGTTTCTTCCGCGCTGCCGGCAGCGAATCGGGCCATGCATCTAGATGAACACCTCATGTGGAACCGACCGCGTACCTCCTGGCAGTACCAGGAGATTACTTCACCAGGTTATGCTGCAACGCCAGCGAGACGGCTTCGGTACGGCCGGCAACACCCAGTTTGGCGAGCACGCTGCTCACATGGAACTTGATCGTCGAGATGCTGAGATCCAGCTTCGCGGCCATTTCCGGGTTCGTCAAGCCCTGCACCATGAGTGCCAGGATCTCGCGCTCACGCGGGGTGAGATCATAACCGGGAGGCGCGGGCCGTCCAGTGGCGTTGATCAGTGCGCGGGTTGCCTCCGGCGCGAGGGTGGGCCGGCCGGCGGCCGCCGCACGAATGGCTGCCTCCAGTTCATCGGGCTCGATATTTTTGAGCAGGTAGCTAGTCGCTCCCGCCTGGATCGCCTTATGCACCAGATCCTCGTCGGGGAAGCTGGTCAGGGCGATCACATGGATCTGCGGCCAGCGCTCGCGGATCCGGCGGGTGGCCGTTGCCCCATCCATGCCCGGCATCACCAGGTCCATCAGGATTACATCAGGCTGCACTTGCTCACACAGCCGGATCGCCTCTTCCCCGCCGGCGGCCTGACCGACCAGTTCCAGATCATCAAAGGCCAGGAAGAAGGCCGACAGCCCACTCCGCACCACGGTATGATCATCAACCAGCAGCACCCGAATAGTATGCGCTTGCGTCATCATTGCCCCCTCACCTCTCTATGTCTCCCGGTTGCCGGCGCAGGCAGATGCGGGTCCCCTGCCCCGGCTCACTCTCAATCTCCAGGTGCGCGCCGATGGCCTCGGCCCGCTCGCGCATGATGCGCAACCCCAGATGCCCCGCCGCCACGCTGCCCGGCGCAAACCCCGCCCCATTATCCTGGATGCAGAGGATAACCTGTTCCGCCTCCGTCGCCAGTTGAATATCCACCCGGCCGGCGCGGGCATGTTTTACCACATTGTTGAGCGCTTCCTGGGCAATCCGGTAGAAGGCGGTCTTTTCCTCCGCCGGCAGGTTGACCTCGTCCGGAATTGTAACAGTGGTCTCAAGCTGCTCCCGCGCGGTCAGCGCATCGACCAGATGTCGCAGCAGATCATGCATCGGCACATCGACCAGGGCGGCCGGGCGCAGTTCCAGCAGCAGCATACGCATCTCGGCCAGCGCGCCCCGGGTCAACCGGCGTAACTCCTGCAGGCGGCGCCGGCCCTCGTCCGGGTTCCGTTCCCAGATGCGCGGCAGCACCCCGGCGATCATGCCGGCGGAGAAGAGCGTCTGCGTGACGGCATCATGCAGTTCGCGCGCCAGTCGTCGGCGCTCTTTGAAGGCGGCGGCCTCCTGCGCTTCGGCATAGAGCCGCGCATTCTCCAGGGCAATGACCGCTCCCGGAATAAACATCTCCAGGATACGCCGGTCATTGGTGCTAAACATGCCCGACTGCTGGTGGCCGATTGAAAGCATGCCCAGTGCCTGCGTCCCCGACATCAATGGTGCAATCAACAACGAGCGAATACCGACCCGCTCGATTGCCTCCCGATTGACGCGCGGATCAGTCCAGGCATCGTCAATCTGGAGCAGTTCGCCGATCGTTAACGCCAGCCCGGTTGCCGAACCCTGGATGGGCATGCGATAGCCCACAACCATGCCGGGCCCATGCTCACCCGCCAGGGCGGTGGCATACAGTTCATCACCATCGCGCAGGAAAATCGATCCAAAGGTTGCCGCCGTCAATCGGCAGGCTTCTTTGGCAATCATCTGCAGGACGGCGTCCGGGTCAAGGTGGCTGGTCAGCGCCTGCTGGACCGTCAGCAGCGCGGAGAGTTCCCGCGTACGCTCGGCAACCCGCTGCTCCAGTACCTGCTGCGTCACCACCCGCTCAGTGACATCGGTGACAAACCCCTCCAGCGTCAGCAGGGTACCGCCCGGACCATACACGCCGCGCCCATACTCCCAGACCCACTTCTCCTCGCCGGTGGGCAACATAATGCGGTAGGTACACTGGAAAGGCCGCCGCACCTGCACCGCCGCGTTGACCTCCTCCCGCACCCGCGCCTGATCATCGGGATGGATGAGATGCCGGTAGGTCAACGTCTGATCTTCCAGCAGTTCGGCGGGGTGATGCCCGGTCAGCGCAAAACAGCCTTCACTAACGAATTCTAGCGGGAAGCCGGGAGCATTGCGTCGCCGGTAGGCCATGCCCGGCAGGTTGCGCATCAACGCGCTGAGCATGCGCCGGCTCTCCTGCAGCGCTTCCTCGGTTTGCTTGCGCTGCAAGGCATTGACAAAGATATCGCCAACAATGCGCAGCAGGGCAATGCTCTCATCCGGCCAGGTCTTTGCCTGGCGCACTGCATCAAAGCCCAGGAAGCCCACCACCGTGCCCCGGTACACCATGGGCACCGCAATCAACGACTGAATGCCCTGCTCCTGAAAGATGCGTTGCTCGGCTGCGGCCGCCGCCGGTAGTTCGGCAACGTCGGCGATATGCAGCACCTCCCCGCGCTGCAACTGCTCATTCGACCATGCCGGCGTGGCGGCGGGCAGTTGCTGGAAGCGGTGGAGCGCGGCTACAATTCCCTCGGCACACCACTCGTGCGTATACTCCATAATGGTGCCGCCGCTGGTGTAGCGAAAGACATAGCTGCGGTCTACCTGCGCAAAACGACCAATGTCCGCCAGGGCCTGGTCAATGCCGGTGTCGATGTCGCTGGTTGCCAGATTGATAAAGCGCGTCGAGATCGTCGTAATCAGCTTCTCAAAGGCCACCCGCTGCTGGAGGGCCGCCTCGGTCTGCTCGCGCTTCGCTACTTCCTGGACAAGGATAGCGATGGTCTGCTGCAACTCGGCGGTACGCTCCGCGACGCGCTGCTCCAGTTCGCTCTGCGGCCCGGCGGCCGGATCGAGTGCATCCGGTTGTGGGGTGTTATGGTTCTGGTTTACCTGGTCATTCATGCTGGTAGAGAACAAAGAACAAAGAACTAAAGAACTGAGAACAGGAACAAAGAACTAAGAGACTGTCTGAAAAGCTGATGCGCGGCGGTCCCACGGCATGCGGGGTGCCCTGCG
>JGI12109J20283_10431064_pt1 | contig 27346 bp, 24 predicted proteins | sample ElkSlonscriptome_12_FD_20283 | JGI IMG/M metagenome (IMG submission 20283)
GGGCCAGATCGATCCGCTCCCTCGCGCCGTCGATCAGGTCGCGCCATACCGAGTGGGCAGCCGGCAGGTCCGGGCCTTCGCCGACCTCGACCGGCCAGGTCACGACGAGCTGCAACGCTGGCATTTCGGCCCGCGCGGTCTGGGCACCCACGAGCGTGGCTGTGGCCAGTCCCAAGGTGCGGATCCGAGTGAAGATTCGATGAAGAATATCGACGCGGGAATCCATGGATTCAGGTCCTGATCGTGGAGTTTCGGGGCAGGTCGCGCCTTCCTGGCGCATGCGGGGCAACCGGACCCGTCCGAGACGCCCCATAGGGTGGCATTTCCGCCGCGGACTGCCCAGGCTCGAAGTTGCCTCGGTGGAAGGTCGGCCCTACACTCGGCGCGTCCGTACCCCCGAAGTACGTCGCGGGGACCCGCCTCTCGACAGGACCGAGTGAGACCATGCGGATCGCCGTCGGCTGTGACCACGCCGGGTTTCCGGTGAAGGACGTGGTGGTTCGCGCGGTGACCGGTGCCGGTCACGAGCTCGTGGACTGCGGCACACATTCCGACGCCTCGGTCGACTATCCCGACTATGCCGCCGCCGTTGCGCGCGAGGTCGTCGAAGGCCGCGCCGAGCGAGGCATTCTGCTCTGCGGCAGTGGGGTCGGAGCCGCCGTCGCGGCCTCCAAGATCAAGGGAATCCGTGCCGGCGTCTGCCACGACGTCTATTCCGCGGGACAGGGCGTCGAACACGACGACATGAACGTGCTCTGCCTCGGCGGACGCATCATCGGCCCGGCCGTGATCCCGGCTCTCGTCGCGTCCTTCCTCGCGGCGACCTATAGCGGAGAAGAGCGTCACGCACGGCGCCTGGCGAAGGTCGAGCAGCTCGAGGCCGGCGCGTGGCCGTCCTCCGTTCCCGAGCCCCCCTCCGGAGCCGATTCATGAACGCTTCGAATCCCCTCGTCGCCCTCCACGACCTCGGTCAGTCCTTCTGGTGGGACCAGCTCTCGCGTCGCGAGATCCAGGACGGCAGCGTCGAGCGCATGCGAGACGACAACGGCATGCGCGGCATCACCAGCAATCCGGCGATCTTCCAGAAGTCGTTGACCGACGGCGACGTCTACGACGCCGACGCGAAGAAGCTCTTCGGTCAGGGCCTCGATCGCGAGGCCGTCTTCTGGCGCCTTGCCGTCGATGACATCCAGCGCGCTTGCGACATTCTGCGGCCGGTCTACGACGCCAGTCACGGCGAGGACGGCTTCGTCAGCCTCGAGGTCGACCCACGACTCGCGCACGACACCGACACCACGCTGAGCGAGGCCAAGCGTTTGTGGGAAGAGGTCGAACGACCCAACCTCATGATCAAGATCCCCGGAACGCCGGAAGGCGTTCCCGCGATCCGCGAAGCCCTGATCGCCGGGATCAACGTCAACGTCACGCTGCTCTTCGCACCGAAGGCGCACATCGACGTCATGAACGCCTACGTCGAGGCGATCGAGGCGCGTCACCGTGACGGCAAGTCGATCGACGACGTCGCGAGCGTCGCCAGCTTCTTCGTGAGTCGCGTCGACGCGCTCGTCGACTCGAAGTTGCCCGACGACTCACCGCTGCGCAGCAAGGCGGGCGTGGCCAACGCGCGGGTCGCCTACGCCAACTTCCTGGAGGTCTTCGGCGGCGATCGGTGGAAGACTCTCGCCGCGGCCGGAGCTCGCGTGCAGCGTCCGCTCTGGGCCAGCACGAGCACCAAGGACCCTTCGCTTCCCGACACCTTGTACGTAGCCGAGTTGATCGGCCGCGACACGGTGAACACCATGCCGACCAACACGGCCGAGGCCTGGTTGGACCACGGCGAGCCGCGCGCGGACGCGGTGCAGGAGGACGTCGACGGGGCACGTGCCGTATTCGAAGGTCTCGCGTCGGCGGGAGTCGACTTCGACGCCGTCACCGATCAGTTGCTGCGTGAAGGCGTTGAGAAGTTCGAATCGGCCTTCGATGCGCTTCTGAAAGCCGTGGACGAGGCTCGATGAGCGAAGCGGCGAAGACCGAGACCGATCTGCCCAGCGCGACAGGGGCTCAGGAGCCCATGTCGGGGCGCGATCGCATCCTGCGGATCCTCGGTCTGGTCGTCGTCCTCTACGTGTTCCTGATGTCGATCGAATTGATCGGCGACACCTTCAAGCTGATGGGCAAGGACTTCGCCAGCAGCTTGTTCGAGTACACGATGAATCCCTTCAGCGGGTTGCTCACGGGCATCCTCGCGACCAGCCTCGTCCAGAGCTCGAGCACGGTGACGTCGATCATCGTCGGCCTCGTGGCAGGGGGTTCGGTGGGCATCGAGCAGGCCGTGCCCATGGTCATGGGGGCGAACATCGGGACCAGCGTCACGAACACGATCGTCTCGCTCGGTCACATGACCGCCAAGCAGGAGTTCCAGCGTGCTTTTGCCGGCGCCACGGTGCACGACTTCTTCAACCTGATCGCGGTGGCGGTCTTCTTGCCGCTGGAGCTCGCGACTGGATTCCTCCACAAGGCGGCCAGCGCGACCAGCGAATTGCTGCTCGGCCGTGAGGGATTGAGTTTCCACAGTCCGCTCAAGGAGATCGTCCAACCGACGGTCGACGTCCTCGAGGGGGCGCTCGTGGCCATCACGCCGAACAACGTGGTGGCCGCGATGATCCTGCTGACCATGGGTCTGATCTTCCTGATCACCAGCTTGCGCTATCTGGTCAAGCTCATGAAGTCGCTGATGATGGGGAAGGTGGAGGTCATTCTCCACCGTCACCTGTTCAAGCACCCGTTGCGTGGCATCCTGGTCGGGTCGATCATCACCATTCTCGTGCAGAGCAGCAGCGTGACGACGAGTCTGACCATTCCGCTGTTGGCTGCTGGTTTCGTGAGCGTGGAGAACATCTTCCCCTTCATCCTCGGTGCGAATGTCGGGACGACGATCACCGCGTTGCTCGCGAGCATGGTCACCGGTAGCGCCGCGGCACTCACGGTCGCGCTCTGTCACGTTTATTTCAACGTGTTCGGAATCCTCACGCTCTACTGGTTCCGTGGGATTCCGATCTACTGTGCCAAGTGGCTGGGGCGCATGGTCACCCATTCGCCCGTGTACGGCGTACTGTACGTGCTGGTCGTCTTCTTCCTGTTGCCGATCTCACTGATCTGGGTGGCGCGCTGATTCGCGACTTGACGCGGGGTGGACGCCCGCAGGATCTTTCTCCCACACGCTGCGCTGCGAATTCCTGCCCGGCCTCTCAACCCCACCTGGACCGATGCTGCGACTGACTGCCCTCTTCTTGTTGGTCGCTTCGTTCGGGGCAGGTCCGGCGCATGCTCAGGACGAACCGCCGCGCTGGGTGCTCGAGTTCGGCCCCTTCGTCGGCTTCTACGACTTCGACACGTTGACCGACTACGAGGACTTCGGTCTCTTCGGCGCACGACTCGGTATCCACGCAGCGGAGTGGATGCGCCTCGAAGGCAGCTTCGAAGAGGTCTACACCGAGCGCGAGGTGACCGGGAACAGTGCCCGGCAGGTGACTTTCGCGTTGCATGCGCGGATCGAGCCGTGGTCGACCCGCGTGGCCCCCTTCGCGATCGTCGGCGCAGCACTCGTGATCAACGACGACAGCGACGACCCCGACGCCTACGGCGACGCCTACGACACGGGACTGGGCGTGCGTTGGATGGCTTCGCCCCACTGGATCGTGCGCGGCGAATGGGTCCTGCGTCGGCAGGCCGTCTCGCTGTGGCGCCTGGGAACGGACGAACTCGGCGACAACGTCCTGCAGGACGAAGCGGTCACCCTGTGGGGTCGCGCGCTGCGGATCGGAGCGAGCTATGTCTTCTAGAGTGCCGCTCGCCCTTCTGGCCGTCCTCGTGTTCGCCGGCGACGCGGTGGCCCAAGACTTCGGCGGCCGCCGTCTGGAATTCGCCGTCAACTCCGGCTGGACCGACTTCGACAGCGAGATCCGTTTCGACGACGCCGTGAGCATCAGCGCGACCGTGCTCGCCGAGGTTCTGCCCTTCTTCTCGATGGGACTCGAACTGGGGCACATCGGCGCCAAGGACCGCGAACAGGACATCATCCAGGATGTCCTCGTGGCGTCGATCCGGGGTCGGATCGAGCCCTGGCGCGATGCGCGCTTCAGCGGCGGCGGCGTGCTCGGGGTGACCTTCGTCGCCTTCGAGAACCGTCCCGACCTCGATTCGATCAGCGAGGGCTTCGAACTCGGTGGCAGCGCCCGCTGGAACATCGACGCCGACTGGCGCCTCCGCATGGACCTCTTGCTCCGGCTCCAGACCGTCAACCGGCCCGTACTCGACGACGCCGGTCTGCCGACCGAGGGCGAAGACGAAACGGGCTTCGTCTGGAGCCAGGTCTACCGGGTGGGGATCGGACGTGGGTTCTAGGCCCCGCACGCAGGCCGCCCTTGCGGCCACGCTTGGCGGCGCGCTCGTGATCGGTGCGCTCGCGGGGTGTCGGACGGACGTGGTCGTTCCGCCCGAGCCCGAGATCGCGTCCGGACTGTTCGCCTTGACCGCCTGGAGTCCGCACTTCGTGGTGGTCGACGCGCGTGGCGTGCAGAAGGACCGGCGCGTCGAGATCTCGAACACGGCCTATTATCCGTTGCGCGTCGGGTCGGATGAGGCCAATGCACGTCGTTTCTTGTCCTCGTTCCAGAGCGCGGAGACGCCAGATCCGCATGTCGAGGTCCATCCGCCCTTCGTGCTCCGGCTCGCCGCAGAGCTCGGCCCCGACCAAGGGCCCGTGTACCGCGGCGACGTCGTGCCGCGGCCCGGCGAGGTGATCGAGTTCGATCTCGGAGAGCTCCCGGAGTCGATCGCCGTCGACGTGCGGTCCACGTTCGACGTCGAGAGGGTGACCTACAGCTTCGTCGTCGACCACGACCTCGAGATCACAGCCGTGGACGGTGGCATGCCGACCGAGCGCACTTCGATGCGTGGCTACGTCCAGTCCGGGGCGCTGCAGCGCTTCGACCTGGGCGCGTCGGTCGACACGGTGCGCACCCTGGAGCTCTCGTGGGACGCCCGCGGCGAGGGAGTGTCGGTGACGGCATCGGTCGAGGACCCGGCGATCGGCAGTGCCGCGCAGCGTCCCTTCGCACTGGATCTCGTGGTCGACTTCATTCCCTTCTTCGTCCGCGCCACGCGGAAGGGCGAGCCGCTGCCCGACGTACCGCTCGACTATTCGATCAAGGGTCCGTCCGAAGGGCAGGGAACGGAGTTCCGGGTTCGCGTCCGTCCCTCCGAGAGCAGCACCGTGGTCGTCCCGATGGAGTCGATCGATCCGCGCGGCGGATTGTCCGTGGAGCCCGCGCTCGCAGAGTCGCCCGTCTTGCCCTACTACGCCGACGTCGCGATCGCCGCCGGCGACACGCTCGACGTCGAGATCGCGCCCTTCGACCTCGAGGTCGAAGTGATGACCGCCGCCGGCGACCCGGTGGTCGCGAGCGCCGTCGTGCAGCTCTACGACGTCGTCGCGGGCACCTCGACGATACTGCCGCTCGGATCCGAGGCGATCGCGCGTTTCGGGGTCCGTGAGGGGATCTTCGACATCGTCATCCGCGAGACGCGCCACGGCGGCGTGCTCGACACGCGAAGAGTTCGCGTCGACGCCGATCGCACGGTCGCGGTGGTGCTGCCGTGAAGACCGTGCTCGTCGCGTGCGGGCTCGGGATGCTCGCGGTCTTGGCCGTGTCGACGTCGGGTTGTCGTGACCTGGTGGACCCGGCGACGGTCGAGAGCCTGGGCAAGCTGCGCACGGTCGAAGGACGGCTGATCGGTCTGGACGGCCTGGATGCGCTCGACGGTGTCTTCGCGGTTCGAGTATTCGACGAAGTTGCCGGCGGCACCGCCGTCGTCGATCTCGGCAAGGTAGAGGGCGGCCCGGACTTCACGCTCGAGATCCCCGTGGGAACGCAGGCGCGCGGCGACATCGCCTTCGATTGGCGTACACCCTCCGGCCTCGTCGACTACACCTTCTACGACGTTCTCCTCGACGGGTCTCCGTTGACGCTCGACTACGCGCCGCGTCGTTGGTCGGGGCGACTGGACTGGCCTGAGGGCTTCCCAGCGCAGCCTGGCACGGATGCGCTGGTGCGTCTGAGAGAGGTCGGCGTCGTCGGCGGGGATGTCGTCAGCACGAACGAGGCCTTCTTCTCCTTCGACGTAGTGGACGGCTTCGACGTCCTGGCCCCGAACACTGCGTGGTCCGTGCTCCTCCGGACCTTCGATCTCGACCGGATCGACCAACTCTGGTTGATCTGGAGCGACTTGCCGTGGGGTGAAGACCAGCAGCTCGAGGTTCCCCTGGTACCGGTGCGACTGCAAGTGAATGCACCTGCTGCGGTGCACCCCGACTTCGCGGCGCGTTTCGAGTTTCGCAGCGATCCCGGCGAACAGCCCAGCACCATCGTCACGCAACGCGTCGGCGGAACCGACGACGAGCGCTCGACCTGGCTGCCGAAGAAGCTCGATCGCGCGTCCCTGGAGCAGACCCTGGGCAGCCGCGCGAGCATGGTTCTCGACGAACCGTTCACTCACCACGGCGGTGCGATCGAACCCGACGATGTGGTGACGATCGATTTCGGCAACGCACTGCTGCGTCTGACGGTCACCGACGGCACGCGGGGTCCCGTATCCGGCGTCTTCGTGAGCGTTCGATGGGGCGGTGTGCTCCGTGGCGCGCATACGGGTCCCGACGGCATCCTGGACGTCCTCGTTCCCGACGTCGTCCCGGTTCCTCTGCTCGTGCGGATCGGCAACGAGAACGTTCCGCGGATCGTCGAACTCCAGGGAGGCTATACTGAGGTCACCTTCGATTTCGAAGAACTGCTCGGAGAGTGAGACGCATGACTGGACGTGGACTGCTCGCCGGGGTCCTCCTGCTCGCCGCGTGCCGGACCGACGTGTTCGTGCCACCGGAGCCGGGGGCCGTGGGCCCGGACGAACCCATTCTGTCCGGAGCGGTTCTTGACGTTCCGGCGTGGGAGCCGGTCGTGCGCGTGATCGATGCGAACGGTGAGTTCGTCGAGGACGCGCGGGTCGAGATCAGCAACCGGGACTACTACGGGATTCATCCCGAACTGCAGCCCTTCGAGGCGACGCGTCGAGAGTCCTTTTCATTCTGGGCGTCGGATCCGCCGGCGGACCGCTCGATCCACCCGCCGTTTCGGCTCGAAGTCGGTTCGATCCCGGGGACCTTTGATTGGCGGGAGAGCGGTCTCGTGCCCGCGCCGGGCGACACGATCGTGGTCGACTTCCGCCGTGCGAGCCACACTTTGGATCTCGACTACGAGGTGTTGCCTCCGTGGGGCGCGCCCGAGGTCGTGGTCTCGTCCCGAGTCTCGCTGAGCGTGCCACCGCTGCTCGAGAGCGATCGCACGATGTCCGACACCCGCAGAGTGGAAGGGCTGGAGCCCGGCGAGTATCCGTTGTACTTCGGCCCCCAGACCCGTGAACTCAGCCGGATCGAGTTGACCTGGTCCTCCCGCGCCGAAGGCCCCCTCGTGACCGGCGCGGCGCGTCGGCTCGATGCCATCTACGCGATCCGCGACGTCGAATCAGACGTCGGGACCGGCGACACCTTCGAGGTCGACGCCGTCATGCGGAGCTTCGAACTGCAGATCGTCGCAGGCGGCGAGCCGCTCGATGCGGTGCCCGTCCGCGTGTCCATGGAGCGCAACGTCGACGAGACGTTCTGGTCCTCGAGGGGTGAAGCCATCGCGTCGGACGTGCCGATTTCCTTCTACACCTTCGAGGGCGAAGCCACTCTGACAGTCCAGCGCACGACCGATCGCCTTCACTTCTTCGAGCGGAAGGCGCGGATCGCGACGGACGATGGAGACACGGTCACCGTCGACGTCGGAACGTATCGTCTGCGCGCACGCGTCGTCGACGCCGCGGGCGACCCGATCCCCGACGTCCCGGTGAGGTTTCGTCGGGCCCATGGGTCGCCGTGGCGCGAGTCGATCGACCACACGACCGATGCCACGGGGGTCGTCGAGATCCGCGCAATGGACGGTTTCTACCGGGTCGAGTTCGGCGTCGACGCCGAGAATCCGACCGGATCGCGCATCCTGGCCGTTCGGGAAGACACGGAAGTGGAGTTCACGTGGGATCGCTGATGCGACTGTGGACCCTCGTGACGCTCGCGGCCATCGCCATGGCCTTGGCGGCATGCCGCGACGTCGTGCGTCCGGGCGACGTGCAGCAGATCGGCGCACCCTATGTGATCTCGGGTCATGTCACCGGCGACACCGAACTCGACTTCGTCTGGCGTGACGTGTTCGTCGACACGGTGGCCTTTGCGGACACGATCGGTCAGGGCGAGCAATGGGTCATTCCCGTCGCGCCCGACGGCAGCTTTCGCGCCAGCCTGCCGCGCAGGGCGGGCCGCTACGCGAACTTCAGTTTTCGATGGGGACTCTCCAAAGGGCGCACCGGCCGCGTCGTGAAGCGCGCGGTCGATTTGACCCAACCGGTCGTCGACCTGGCCATCGAAGTCCAGCGGCTCCGAGGACGGTTCGTCGTGCCCGAAGGCTTTGACGACATCATCATGGAGAATGCGGACTTTTCGATGGTCGTCGGCGATCCGGGAACGCCGACCGACGCCTCTTGGTTCGGGGACGTCGATGCGGAGGGACGCTTCGATTTGGTCGTCCCGCGTCAGGACTGGACCCTGAAGTTGATCCATGATCGGCCCGATGCGATCCGGACCGTCGACATCGATTGGGTTGGCCTCGACCTCGACCAGGAACTCACGATCGAGTTCCCCTACGAATCGTTCTGGGTGCGCTTCCTGGCTCCGCCCGACCTTCCCGTCCTGGCGTATCTGCGAAGCAATGCCCGCGGAACGTCGCCCGGCGAATCCTGGGCCCGCGACATCTTCGCACCGCGCGAGGCCTACCAGCCCGTGTTCTACGCGGTACCGCTCTATCTGCCCGATTTCTACTTCATCAACCAGGGCGACGTGGTGGCGACCTGGCCCCGGCCCGAGAACACCTACATCAGTTCCTTCGACCCGGTCCTGCCGGACACGCTGGAATTCTCGCTCGGGGACATCGTGCTCGACGTTCGCGTGACGTCGGCCGGCGCGCCAGTCGACGCGGCGCGGGTCTGGATCGAGAACGAACTGGGATCCTACGACCGAAGGACCGAGGAGGAGGGACGGCTCCTCGTCGCCGCTCCGCGCGGACTGACGCGCTTGCGCGTCGAAGGCGGGCCCGACGGCGAGGTCGCACGCTGGGTCGACGCGCAGGATTCTCGAACGGTCGAATTCGACCTCGGCACCGCGGTCGACTAGCCGACCTGTTCGGCCTTTCGTTTCGCCACCGCTCCGTCGCCCTTCAACGCGAGCATGCGCTCGAGCGCGAGCGTCGCGCCCTCGGCCACGTCCGACGGCACGCGGATCGGGTTGACGACCTTGCCCTCGACGAGGTTCTCGAGCGCCCACAACAGGTGCGGCGGATCGATGCGGTACATCGTCGCGCACGCGCACTGGATTCCGCTCAACGAGACGATCTCCTGCTCGGGATGTTCGTCGGCCAGGCGGTTGACCAGATGGAACTCGGTGCCGATCGCCCACTTGCTCCCGGCCGGTGCTGCTTCGACCTGCTTGATGATGAATTCGGTCGAGCCGACGAGGTCGGCGTTCTGCACGACCTCGAAATTGCACTCCGGATGCACCAGGATCTGGATGTCGGGATCCGACTCACGAAGCTTCCAGATGTTCGTCACGTCGAACTTCTGGTGCACCGAGCAGTGACCCTTCCACAGGATGATCTTCGAGTTGAGGTACTGGTCGGGGGTGCCACCGCCGTCGATCGCGTGGGGATCCCACAGCGGCATTTGTTCGAGGTCCATGCCCATCGAGTAGCCGGTGTTGCGACCGAGGTGTTGGTCGGGGAAGAACATGACGCGCTCGCCGCGTTCGAAGGCCCACTGGAGCACCTTCTCGGCGTTGCTGCTCGTGCAGACGATGCCGCCGTTGCGGCCGCAGAAGTCCTTGATGGCCGCCGTCGAGTTCATGTAGGTGATCGGTACGATGTTCTTCACGCCCATGGCCGTGAGCGTGTCCCAGGCTTCCTCGACGTCGACGACGTCCGCCATGTCGGCCATCGAGCATCCCGCGCCCATGTCCGGCAAGACGACCTGCACGGAGTCCGGAGTGAGGATGTCCGCGCTTTCGGCCATGAAGTGCACACCGCAGAAGACGACGTACTTCGCATCGCGCTGATCCTGGGCGTGCTGGGCCAGCTTGAAGCTGTCACCGGTGGCGTCGGCGTGACGGATCACGTCGTCGGCCTGGTAGTGGTGACCGAGCAGGACGACGTCGCGTCCCAGCGTCTTCTTCGCCGCCGCGATGCGATCCTGCATCTCGTCCGGGCTCAGCGACGAGATCGCTTCGGGGAGCGGGGTCCAGGTGCTGGTGCTCATGGCGTCCTCGATTCGAAGTCCGGGCAAGGAGCCCGTCCAGTTGCCGGTGGTCCGGGCCGCGGCCCGGCGTGCGGTCAGAAGGGTGAATGCACGCCCCGGTCCCGCAGGTGTACGAAGTCCACGTGGTGGAAGCGGAAGAGTTCCGCGGGGCGCCCCGGGCCGTCGCTCCGTTTCTCCCCGGTGGATTCCACCAGGTCGAGCAACTTGAGCCTGCGCCTGAAGTTACGCTTGTCGATCTCGCGGTCGAGTACCACCTCGTAGACATTCTGCAGCTCGCCGAGCGTGAACGAGGTCGGCATCAACTGGAAGCCGATGGTGGTGTACTCGAGCTTGGTGCGCACGCGATCGAGCGCGACCTCGATCATGCGCGGGTGGTCGAAGGCCAGCGGCGGCAGATCGTAGACCGACCACCAACGCGCCTCGGCCTCGAGCTCGTTCGGCACCAGGGGACAGCGGTCGGCGGCGAGCAGGGCGACGTAGGCGACGCTGATCACGCGCCCGCGCGTGTCGCGGCCCGGATCGCCGAAGGTGTAGAGCTGTTCCAGGTAGACGTCGGTCACGCCGGTGGCGTCGCGGAGCTCGCGCAGGGCCGCGGCCTCGAGCGGTTCCTCGGGAGCGACGAACCCACCCGGCAAGGACCACAGTCCTTCCAGATGAGCCTCCGTCCGACGGACCAGGAGAACGCGCAGCACACCGTCCAGCACCGTGAAGATCACGGTGTCCACCGTCACCGGAAGGTCCGGGAGCGACCCGCGCGTGGCGGTCGGCTCGTGGAGGGTGTGGGGCATGGCGTCTGCCTCGGATCGGGCTTCGGCGGGGGATTGGTGTTGGAGCGACACTTACTCGTGGCGCGGACTAGATAGTGTTGGCTAGACACGAACGCAAGGCCAGAACCGCGGCCATGCCTTGAATTGCCATTCATTCGACCGTCTTCGATGCCGGCTACCGCTTCGCTCGTAAGGCCGAGCGACGAGCCGCTGGGTACGCGAAGGCCGGCGGAGTCTTCCCCGCCGGCCTCGCATTCGTGTCCGATCGATCCGACGACTAGGGAACGGTCAGGATGATGGTCTGCCCGCGCGGTGCCGACAACTCCATGGAGAAATTGGGGGCGCCGTCGCCGAAGATCCGGCGGTAGGCGAGCACCAGCGGCGTCAGGTCGAAGACCCGCGTCTCCTCGAACCAGGCCTCGCACAACTCGCCGCGATCGTCGTGCTGCAGTCGCAACCACGTGCTCGGTGGGTTGGTGTCCATGAAGTCGGCGCCCGCGAAAGCCCAGATGGGATGCTCCGGGCTGCAGCCGCTGAAGCCGACCGTGACCTCGACGAACCACGTCGTGACTCCGTCCGGGGTTCCGGGCGAAGCGATTGTGCGCGCGGTGATCAACGCGAAGTCGTCGGTCGGGATCGAGTCGGCCGGCGCGTGGGTCAACCGCACGGCGTCGTGGCCCGGAGCGGGCGGACACGGGCCGTTCACCACGCCGAAGTTCACGTCGCTCAACGAGCGCAGCGAACCGTCCGCCCCGGCCACGATCAACACTTCACGCGGGTTGGGCGTGGTCGTGCAAAGCAGGGCGAAATCGGTCGTGTGGAGCTCGGGTGGCTGGAACCACTGAACGCGGTACAGGCCCGCTTCCTTCACCGGCAGACGCCACGCGCCGTTCTCGAGAACGCGGCCCGAAGCCACTCGGCCGTCGTCGCCGAAGAGCACCATCTGACCGATGCCAAAGGGCATCTCGTTGTCGTCGAAGCTGCCGTTGGCGTTCTCGTCGACGAACACCCAGCCGCTCACGAAGGCGCGATCGGGATTCAGGCTGAAGGTCAGAGCCGCGCCGAAGCTGAACGAGCCCGCGCCTTCGACCGCGACTCGCCACAGCCGCGGCTGCGACGTCTCGCGCGGGCCGAGAACGCCGTCGTCGCCGAAGGTCGCGTCGTAGTCGTACCAACTGGGATAGGGCCCGACGGGAGGGATCTCTTCACCGATCGGTGGATCGACGAGCTGATTGTCGCTGTTCGTCACGCGCGCGTCGGCCGGGATGAAGTCCCCGACGTAGACCCGCGCGGGACCGGCGATCCTCTGATCGGAATCGTTGCGCAGCGCGACACTCAGATCGACGAAGCCGTTCTCTTCGTCGACGACCACGTCCACCGCGACCAACTCGACGGCCATGGGGCCGTGGGGCGTGTCATTGACGAAGCGCTCGAGGACGATCTCCTGGCCGTCGAAGCTTCCGCCGTAGTCGAGCATCACGTCGTCGTCGGACGGAGTCGACGACGAGGGTCCACCGTCGCAGCCGAAGAGGCTCACGGCGGTCAGGAACAAGAGCGGAAGGACGAGGAATCGGGACGGATTCCGTGTCATGACGGATTTCACCTCGTGGCGTTCCACGTGACAGGAAGCACGCGGAAAAGGGGTGCACGAGCGGACAGGTGGCCTGGAAGGGAGGGCCACTGCCATTCACCGGTTGTGTACACGATACGGTGCGCGGGGGCCGGAGGACAAGCCCCACCCTGGGCGCTGCATTCGCCTACTGGAAGTGGAGCGACTGCAGCGTCCAGTAGCGGCGATAGAGTTCGTTCGCCTCGTAGAGCTCGTCGTGCGTGCCCGCGGCGACGATGCTGCCGCCGTCGAAGACCAGGATGCGATCGGCGCGCCGCGCGGTGACGAGCCGGTGCGCGATGACCAACGTCGTGCGCCCCTTCATCAGGCCGACGAGGGCATCCTGGACCGTTTGCTCCGAATCCGGATCGAGCGCGCTGGTGGCTTCGTCGAGCAGCAGGACCGCCGGGTCGCGCAGGAAAGCACGCGCGATCGCCAGGCGCTGGCGTTGCCCGCCCGAGAGGCGTACGCCTCGCTGTCCGATCTCGCTGGCATAGCCGTCGGGAAGTGCGTCGATGAATTCGTCGGCGCCGGCGAGTTCGGCGGCGCGGCGCAATTCCTCGTCGGTCGCACCGAGGCGTCCGAGCCGCAGGTTCTCCTCGATCGAGCCGCTCATCAGGAAGATGTCCTGGGGCACGACCGCGATGTGCTTGCGCACGTCCTCGATCCGCAGATGACGGAGGTCGATGCCGTCGAGGAGGATCGCTCCGCCGATGGGGTCGTGGTAGCGCAGCAACAGATTGAAGACGGTGCTCTTGCCCGCGCCGCTCGGACCGACGAGGCCGACCACTTCGCCCGGTTCGATCTCCAGGTTCACGTCGCGCAAGGCGAGTCGTTCGTGGTCCTTACCGTAGGCGAAGTCGACCTCGTCGAAGCGCAGCGCACCACGCACGTCGATCAAGGGAACCGGGTGCTCGGGATCGGCGATCACCGGTTCGGTGTCGAGCAGCTGGAAGATCCGTGCGCTCGAACCGCGCAGTTCGCGGAAGGCCGCGTACAGTGCTCCGAGCGTTCCCACCGAGACCGCGATCGAGAAGGTGTAGAGCAGGAACGACGTCAGGTCACCCGGCGTGAGGGTGCCGTCGAGCATCAGGCCGCCACCGTACCAGAGCACCACCGCGAAGGCCGTGTAGGCGGCGAACTGCACCGTGCCGCTGAACGCACCTTCGACGTGGGCGTTGCGGATCTGCACGCCGAGCATCGAGCCCAGGGTGGACCCGTAGCGGCGGATCTCTTCGGGTTCGCGCTGGAAGGCCTGGACGGTGCGGATGCCATTGAGCGTCTCTTCGGCGCGTGCGGCGGTCTTCGCGTTCGCGTCGCGTTCCTTCTGGGAGAGTCGCTCGAGCTTCTTCCCGAAGTACACCGCGAGCAGCATCACCGGCGGCACGACCGCCAGAGCGACCAAGGTGAGCCGCGTTTGCAGGGTGAGCAAAATGATGAGGGTGCCGACGAAGCGCAGAACGGCCGAGATCCCACTCGGGATCCGCGAGGTGAGCGACGTTTGCACCTGGCCCAGGTCGCTGTTCATGCGCGAGAGCAATTCACCGGTCGGGCGGTTCTCGTAGAACTCGGGCGACAACGTGGAGAGGTGGGAGAAGAGGCGGTGGCGCAGTCCCACCAGCATGCGCGCACCCGTCGTGCGCAGGACGTAGTGTTCGACGTAGGCCGTGATCCCCATCGCCGCGAAGAGAGTGATCAGAGACAGTACGATCCGATTCAGGCGATCGAGGTTGCCGTTGACCAAGGCCGCGTCGACGACCCCACCGGCGACCTTCGGAACCACGAGACCGATCGCGGTGCCCATGAGCATGAGCGACGTGGCCGCGATCAGCTGCCCCAGGTAGGGACGCGCGAGACCGAGGATGCGGCGGAGATCGGCGGGAGGAGCCAGTTCGTCGGTCAGCTCCTCGGTCTCGTCGAAGGGGTCGCGCATGGGTCTCCGGTCGGGTCGAATCGCGGCTCGGACGCCGGAAGGGATAGCACAGCGGCCCGTTGGCGGCGAGAAGCGAACGTCGTGCATCGGAGGTCCGGGTGTCGTCGAAAGAATGCCCGGCCGGCGCGAAACGAAGACCTGGACCCGAAAAGCAGGCCGACCATTGCGGTCCACACGAATATCGTTTAAACAATTAATAACCATGGGTCGAGCGTCGGCCGGGCGTGACGGCGATCCCCGAGGGGGTCGCTCTCGCGGCCGGTCCCAACGTATGGCCCGCATACCGAGTCCCGAGTCGGGACACCCCAATCCGAATCCCCTTTTCGAGGAATGCACCATGAAGACGATCGTTTCGAGCTTCGGCGCTCTCGCCCTCGTCGTCCTGCTCGCGGGTCAGGCCACTGCGGCCACCTGGCAGATCGACACGACGCACTCCACGCTGACCTTCAAGATCAAGCACATGCTCAGCAAGACGGCCGGGCAGTTCACCGAGTGGGAAGGCACGATCGAGACTGGTGACGCTCTGACCGAAGGGTCGGCGAACGTCACGATCCAGGCCGCGAGCATCGACACGCGGGATCAGAAGCGCGACGACCATCTTCGGAGCGCCGACTTCTTCGACGTCGAGAACCACCCGACGATCACTTTCAAGAGCACGAAGGTCGTCGAGAACGGTGACCAGTACGTCATGCACGGAGATTTCACCATGCTCGGCATCACGAAGACCGTCGAGATCCCCTTCGAGTTCCACGGCACTGCCAAGGATCCCTGGGGTAACACCAAGGCCGGCTTCAGCGGTTCGACGACGATCAACCGCAAGGACTTCGGCATGGTCTGGAACAACGCTCTCGACCAGGGTGGCTTCGTTCTGGGCGACGACGTCGAGATCCAGCTCGACATCGCAGCCGTGCAGACCCAGGCCGGCAAGTAGCGACGACGATTCGGTTCCGACGTCGGCTGCGGCGGGTTGAATCCCGGTCGCTCGCTGCGGTCGATCGCGGAGCCAAGGTCCGAGTAGGACAGGCGTGGGTGCTTCGTCACCCCCGCCACGCCCCCCAAGGGCACGCCGAGCCCCGGGAAGAACCCGGGGCTTCGTCGTGTCCGCCTCGGCTGCGTCGCCGCCCCGCCCCGAGGCCTTCATCGGAGATTCACGGGACCCGTCGCTGGCGCCCGGGGCGCGGCCGACCTAACCTGCCGCGCAATCTCCGCGAGTACTCTCCGCCCGACGAGGCCCCTTCGTGAACCTGCGCAACGTCGCGATCATCGCGCACGTCGACCATGGCAAGACCACTCTGGTCGACAACATTCTCCGCCAGTGCCATGCCTTCCGCGACAACCAGGAAGTGCAGGAGCGCGTGATGGATTCCGGCGATCTCGAGCGCGAGCGCGGGATCACGATCACCTCGAAGAACTTTGCCGTGAGCTACCAGCGCGGGGCCGAGTCGACCCGGATCAATCTGATCGACACACCGGGGCACGCCGACTTCGGAGGCGAGGTCGAACGCGTGCTGAAGATGGCCGATGGTGTCCTGTTGCTCGTCGACGCCTTCGAGGGGCCGATGCCACAGACTCGTTTCGTCCTGCAGAAGGCGTTGAGCCTGGGCTTGACGCCGTTGGTCGTGATCAACAAGGTCGACCGCCCGAACGCCCGGCCCGACGAAGTCCTCGACGAGGTCTTCAATCTCTTCCTGGAACTCGAGGCCGACGACGAGCAACTCGACTTCGCGACCATCTATGCGAGCGGTCGCGACGGCTGGGCGACGAAGGAACTCGACGATCCACGCGAGAACCTCGTGCCGCTGCTCGACACGATCGTCGAAGGCGTGCCTGCGCCGCAGGTCGAAGAGGGATCGCTCCAGATGCTCGTGGCCGCGATGGACCACAGCAAGTTCCTGGGCCGCATCGGGATCGGGCGCATCGTGCGTGGGACGGTAGCGGTGAAGGACAAGGTCGTCCTCCTGAAGCGCGACGGCAGTCGAGCGAACACGCAGGTCAAGCAACTCTTCGTGTTCGACAATCTGGGCAAGAAGGAAGTCGAGCGCGTCGACTGTGGTGACATCTGCGCGGTCGTCGGTCTCGACGAAGTGGACATCGGCGATACGATGGCCGGCCCCGAGAACCCGGAGCCCCTGCCGATCATCGCCGTTGACGAGCCGACACTCAGCATGACTTTTCTCGTGAACGACAGCCCGTTCTACGGCAAGGACGGCAAGTACGTCACGAGTCGTCAGATCCGGGAACGTCTGTGGCGCGAGGCCGAGCGCGACGTGGCGCTGCGTGTCGAAGATGGAGTCACCGCCGACCAGTTCCGTGTGAGTGGTCGCGGGATCCTTCATCTGTCGATCCTCATGGAGACGATGCGCCGCGAGGGCTACGAATTCATGGTCGGTCAGCCGCAGGTCATCTACAAGTCGATCGGCGGGAAGAAGGCCGAGCCGGTCGAGGTGCTCGACGTCGACGTTCCCGCCGACCTCGCGGGGACCGTCATCGAGTACGCCGGCAAGCGCCGGGGCGAGATGGTCGACATGCAACCCGGCGAGGGCAGGACGCGCATCGCGTTCCACATCCCGAGTCGTGGCCTGATCGGGTTCCGCAGTCGCATGCTCCAGGCGACCGGGGGCGAGATCGTCATGCACCACCGCTTCTACGAGTACGAGTACTTCAAGGGAAGCATCCCCGAGCGGCAGACCGGCAGCATCGTGAGCCTGTCCAACGGTCAGGCCAATGCCTACGCGCTCGATGCGATGCAGGACCGCGGCGTGTTCTTCATCGAGCCCGGGGACGAGCTCTACGTCGGGATGGTGATCGGCGAGTACAACAAGGAAGGCGACCTGGTCGTCAACGCGCAGAAGGCGAAGAAGCTGACGAACATGCGTGCTTCGGGCAGCGACCGGAGCCTCAAGATCGCGCCGCCGGTCAAATTGTCGCTCGAGGAAGCTCTCGAGTACATCAACCAGGACGAAGTCATCGAGATCACACCGAACCACATGCGCCTACGCAAAGCGATCCTCGACGAGAACGATCGCAAACAAGCGGCGAAGAAGCGCAAGGTCGAGAGCGTGGAGTCCGACGCCTGATCGTGGCGTCTCTCGGCGCTCAGCGCAGCGGTACGTCGACGCCGATCACGGCAAAGTTGAGCCAGGCGAAGTTGTAGACGGCGTCGACGTCGGCTCCACCTTCGATCGTACGGTAACCCAGGCTCACACCCCAGTCGTCGCGCCTTCCGTAGCGCAGCTTCAGGGCCACGTCGAAGGCGCGGCCCGGGCCGCCCGCGAGACCCTCGAGCTCGAAGGATCCACTGAGGGTGTCGGACACGAAGTGGCGACCCGCGAGGTGGAGCAGCGGTACGAAGCCCAGGTCCGTGTCGTTGGCGCTGCGGGGTCCTTGTTCGAGCTTCACTTCCGCGTCGCGGAGCTTCGCCGTGAAGCCGACCCAGGCATCCGTTCGTTCGCTTGCGTGGAAGCGATAGCGGTAGCCGACCCGCCATGAGTTGAAACGGTAGGTCGCCGTCGCCGTCTCGCCGGCGACGAAGTCGGTGCCGGCAAAGGAGAGATCCGTGCCGGGAGTTCCGTCGTCCTCGAAGGTGAAGGGCGCGAGCAGGACGTGCACCTGGTGCTTGGCGTTCACGTTCCAGCGCAGGTTCGCACGGGCCGCGGAGACGGGACCGCTGCCGATGAGGTCGTCGACGGCGAACCGTGTCGCCGTGTCGTCGTTCGGGATCTGTACGTCGTTGCGTGCCTGCCAGACGGCGGCACCTTCGACCTCGATCTCGAAGCGCGGAGTTTCGGCTCGCACCACGGTGGCGCAAGCGAGCATGGACGCGAGCATGGACACGAGCAATCGAAGGAGCATCAGAACCTCGCGGACACGAAACTCGCGACGAAGGATGCGAGCGTTCCCAGTGCCAACAGCAGCGCGGAGATCTGCGTGATCGGTCCCTCGGCGCGCTGGATCGAACGCAGGAAGATCCAGGCCATCGCGCCGCCCACGACGAAGCCGCCGCCGTGCGCCCAGTTGTTCACCACGGGCGAGATGAAGCCGAAGGCGAAGAGCAACACCGCGTACATCATGGCCTGTTGACCGACCACCTGGCCCCACTCACCGCCGTGCGCGCGCGCGAGCACGATGGTGGCGCCGAGCATGCCGAAGATCGCCCCCGAGGCACCTACGGTCGGCGCGCCCGAGAATACGTTCGACAGCACGAAACCACCGATGCCGGCCACGCTGTACAGGATGAAGAAGCGGCCCGGGCCGAACTCCTGTTCGAGCATCGGACCGAGGTTTCGCAGCCAGAGCATGTTGAAGAAGATGTGCAGGAGCCCGCCGTGCAGGTAGACGGCCGAGAGGTTCGTCCACCATGGTGCGAGCGCCGGAACCACGCGCCCGTCGGAGAAGGTGAGCTGGTAGATCGAGCCGGTCATGCCGAGCTGCGCGTTTGCCGCGAAACTCGGCGACAGCAGGCTGAACATGCCGCGCCCGCCCAGGACGGCCGACGGGTCGAGGACCAGCGCGATCGCGTAGAGGATCACGCAAGTCCACAGGATCATCGACGTGACGTCGAGGGTGCCGAAGGTGCGTTGAAGGATCGGCGCGAGCCCGAAGAGCGAGGGCTGCCACCTTCCGCAGTTCGGACACGAGGACTCACCGATTTCGACGAGCCGGCCACATTCGGGACAGACGACGGAGCCTGGACCGCGCAAGGTCAGACGGCCTCGACGCTGTGGACTTGCGGGATGAAGTGACGCAGTCGGGCTTCGATGCCCTGGCGCAGGGTCGCCGTGCTCGACGGGCAGCCGCCGCAGGCACCCTGCATCTTGAGCTGGACGACGCCGTTCTGGAAGGCGACGAACATGATGTCGCCTCCGTCCATCGCGACGGCGGGACGGATCTGCGAATCCAGGATCTCCTTGATCCGGCTCTCGACCTCACCCTCTTCGCCACCGTGCCCGTCGACGTCTCCGGTGAGGATCGGTTCGTCGGCCATCAGGTGTTCGCGCAGCACGTCCACGATCTGCGGGGAGAGCTGCGTCCACCGGTCGTCACGGTCGGCGGTGATGGTGACGAAGTTCTGGCACAGGAACACACCTTCGACGTGGTCGAGGTCGAAGAGCTTGCGCGCGAGGGGGGAGCGCTCGCAGCTCTCGGGCGTGCGGAAGTCTGCGCTGCCGACGCCGACCAGCGTGCGATCGGTCAGGAACTTCACGCTGCGCGGATTCGGCGTTCCCATCGGCTGGATGTCGGGTACGCGTACGTCGGTCATCCTTGCCCCCTCGATTCGACCGGTGTGTGCATGACGACGCAGGCCTTCGCCGCGCCAGGATGCCGGACAAAATAGTAGAAAGACAGCTCGTGGCTCCCTTTCTTCGCAGGGCTTCGCGACGGTGGGCGAGGGGCCCCGGGCTCGTCTGGGGGAGGCTGGCTCGGACTCGCCCGCCACGAGGCCCCTCGCCCACCTTTGCGTGGGCCTCTGCTTCTCGCCGAGGGTGTGGGCGAGGTGTCGCCGAGAATGCGAACTCCTCGCGCGACCGTTTCCCATCGAATCTCGTGCCGATCGCCAAGTCGTTGTGGCGCAACGGATCCCCGTCGACCGCGTGTACCTCTGGGTACATTTCCGTGCACTCGGGGGCCAACGCGTGGGGCGGCCCATGGCGAGACGGCTCCGCCTCTGCGAGACTTCCGGCTTGGGTCGAATCCACGATTCCGGAGAGCCTCAGAGATGAACGAAGCCAGCACATCACCGTCGACCGGGCCCGCCGAGGGCGTCCCGAACCTGCCCAAGCGCCCGAGCACCCCGACCGCGGTCGTCGCCGTCGGCGGGCACGCCTTCATCCAGAAAGGGGAGGCGGGGACGGTCGAGGACCACGAGCGCAATGCGCAGGCACTCTGCGAGCAGTTGCTGATGCTGATCGAGCGGGGCTACAACCTCGTCGTCACCCATGGCAACGGGCCGCAGGTCGGCAACCTGATGCTCCTACAGGAGACGGCGACGGCAGACGTCCCATCCATGCCTCTCGACGTGCTCGTCGCCCAGACCGAGGGCTCGCTCGGCTACATCATGCAACAGGCGCTGTTGAACCAGCTCCGCGCGCGCGACATCAAGCGCTACGTCGAGACGGTCGTCACCCAGGTCGTGGTCGACGTCGAGGACGGCGCCTTCGATGCGCCGACCAAGCCGATCGGTCCCTTCTACGACGAGGAGACCGCCAAGGAGAAGCAGCGCAGCTTCGGCTGGAGCATCAAAGAGGATTCCGGGCGCGGCTGGCGTCGGCTCGTTCCGTCGCCGAAACCGATCAAGGTGATCCAGCGCCGCACGATCCGCGACAGCGCTCTGCGTGGCCACGTGGTGCTCGCCGGCGGCGGCGGCGGGATCCCGATCGTGGTCGATCCCGAGACGCGGGCCTACAAAGGCGTCGAGGCCGTGATCGACAAGGATCTCACCAGCGCCGTGCTCGCGCGGGAGATCGGGGCCGACCTCTTCATCATCCTGACGGCGGTCCCGCAGGTCTATCTGGGCTTCGGAACCGATCAGCAGCGGGCCCTCGGTGCCGTCACGTTGCAGGAGATCGTCCAGCTCCGCGACGACGGGCACTTCCCCGCCGGGAGCATGGGCCCCAAGATCGACGCCGTGATCGACTTCCTCGAGCAGGGCGGCCAGCGCGCACTGGTGACCGATCCCGCGCATCTCGACGCCGCGATCGACGGGCGCGGGGGCACGCATTTCATCGGACGGATCTGAGCCGAAGACCGCTGGTTCGATTCGCGATCAGTTTTTGTTCGCAATGTGTTCGCCATATCGGATGCCTTCGGGTACCCGGAGGCGCCGGACCGCGGCAGAAACTCCCTCAGGGTGTCTTCCCTCGCGCTCCGCCCTTGTGCTACAGTGCGGGGCGTCGGGAGGACTCGTACACCTCGCGCTTTCCGCCCGGCATGACCTGAACCCTTCGGCTCCCAGGAAATCCGCTCGTTCCGTCCGACGAGACCCCAACGTCGGAACGGGACTTCCTGCTCGAAGCCATTGCAACCGTTTGGAGGAACAGCCCATGCGGCTCCAGACCCTCGCCTCTCTCGCGCTCGCTCTCGTTCTCGTTTCGACGGTGCCTGCGAATGCCGAGAACTTCATTCTCATGGATTACTCGGGCTACGCCTACGAGACCGGTGGTCTCGGCGACGGCTTGCCGAGTGACATCGGCGACGTCCTCGTCCTCACGGGCGTGGCCGACACCTACGACGACCTCTTCGGCGTGCAGCCCAGCTCGCAGGAAGTCACCGTCTACATCTACGACCTCGTCAGCGACGGCGGTGTCGTCGACGGCGAGTTCCTGCGGATCGCCTACTCGGGCGGCAAGATCGCGGTGTACGAAGACGCGGTGCTGAACCACGACTGGGGAACCAACCCGCCGAACCCGGAGCTCTCGACCTTCACCGACGGTCAGCTCCTGTTCGAGGGTGACTTCACCCGCTTCAACCTCGACCTCAAGATCGCCGGAAGCTTCGGCGTCGGCGCGGGCGCGTACTCCGGCGACATCGACGGCGTCGGTGGCACGGCCGCTCAGCTCTGTGACGGAGCGGAGGACTGCGCGTACACCTTCGGCGGTGCGTTCAGCAAGCCGATCGCCGTGCAGCTTCCCGATGGCTACGACATTCAGATCGCCGGGACCCTCGAGGTCGACGCGGCCGTTCCGGTCGGACCCGCGGGCAGCTTCAGCGCCATCAAGTCGCTGTACCAGAACTAGCACCCCCGAGCGAATCCAAGGAGACCCGCACGATGAAGAACTTGTTCCTGACGACTGTCGCTCTGTTCGTCCTGTCGGCGCCCGGCGCCGCGCAGGCCCAGCAGTGGTTCGACTTCAACGGACAGGCGCTCACGCCGGACGCGATCGGTGGTACGCTCGAGATGGTCTCGACGATCACCAACGACGGTTCCATCGAGACGCCGCTACCCTTGACCGGTTCGATCTCGGATCGTTACACGCTGGTCATCAACGGTCTGCAGCTGCTGTCCGACGACGGCACGATGCAGATGTACGCCGGTGGCACGATCCAGATCATCGAGGACGACACGACGCCGGCCGACTTCGGCGACATGTCGACCTTTTCCGACGGCACCGTGATCCTCGAAGGCACGATCCAGCAGTTCGCTCGCATCGACTTCGGTGTCGGTGGCCTGGTCTCGGGCGAGGGCTCGGTCGACTGGACCGGCGGCTCGCGCATCAACGAGATCGCGCCTGCCGACCGCCTGGCTTGGGCTCTCGTGGTCAGCATCAGCACGCGCGCATCGGTGTTGATCGACGGCTACGACGAGAACTGGAACGGCAAGGTCGAGCCGGGTGATCCCATCGTTTCCGACGGTGCGACCACCTGGGGTCAGTTGAAGAAGACTTACTAGATACCGCTCGAGTGCGACCGGCTTTCCGGCGCACGAAGGTTCAGGTCGAAGGGCCGCTCTCGGAAGAGGGCGGCCCTGCCTGCATCCTGCGAGGGCGCCGAGCCGTCAATGCGACGCCGCTGAAGACGAGGATCGCCGCCGGGATCAACCGCCACGACAGCGGTTCCTCGAGGAGCCACGCCGAGAGCGGGGCCGCGAGCACGAACTGCAGGTACACGAACAGCGCGACCGCCGACGACTCCACGCGCCGGAGTGCCCATACGTTCAGTCCGTAGGTTCCGACCGTCGGGCCCAGCACGATGAACACCGCGATCGCCCAGATCGACGGTGGAACGGTCGCCCAGTTCATCGTCTGGATCGCGGGCCATCCGTAGACTCCCACGGCGAGCGACCCCAGCAGGAAGGTGATCGGCGTCACGATCCGTGCGCCGAGACGTCGTGCGACCGGCCGCGAGAGCACCAGGAAGACCGAGAAGGAGCTCGCGTTCGCGAGCGTCAGGAGGTCGCCCTGGACCGTGCCGGCACTCGGATCGAAGTCGTCGATCCGAAGCAGGATGAGCACGCCGGCCAGCGAAAGGGCGATCGCCGCGATCTTCCGGCCGTCGAACTTCTCGTGCCGCAGTAGAACGGCGACGACGAGGGTCACCACGGGGATCGACGTGTTGATCAACGCACTGTGCGATGGCACGGTGCGCGACAGGCCCTCGAGGAAGAGGATCTGGTTCAGGATCACGCCGAACACGCTCAGCAGTGCGAGCTGGCCCCATGACTTCACGTCGCGCGGCCACGATTTCCACTGCCGCGCGGTGAGGAGCAGGAGGACCAAGGCGGCACCACCGACCCGCATCACCGTCCAGGCAGGTGCCGGGATCGTGGCGAGAAGGTGTTTCGCGGCCACGTAGTGGATCGCGAAGAGCAGTTGTACGGTGATGAGGGCCAGGGTGACCCGGTCGAATCGCATCGCGTGAAGGTAGCGGTGCCGTCGAGTCGGGGCCATTCTGCCCACGGAGGCCGGCGTGAACCCTGCCCGGGCGTCGGCGTGAGTGATCGAACGAAGGAGACCTCGTGGAACGCACCATGCCCGTGGCCTTGAGCATCGCCGGGAGCGACAGTGGAGGCGGCGCCGGAATCCAGGCCGACCTCAAGACCTTTTCGGCGCTCGGTGTGTTCGGCACGACCGCGATCACGGCGGTCACGGCGCAGAACACACGCGGCGTGACGGGCGTCGCAGCGCTCGATCCGGAGTTCGTGCGCGCCCAGATCGACGCCGTCACCTCGGACTTCGACGTGGCCGCGGTGAAGATCGGGATGCTCGCGAACGCAACGATCGTCGAGGCGGTTGCCGCCGCACTCGAAGCGATCCGTCCGCCGGCTGTGGTTCTGGATCCGGTGATGGTGGCCGGGAGCGGGGATCCACTCCTGACCGAGGACGCAATCGCCGTGATCCGCGAAGTCCTGCTTCCTCGGGCCACCCTGGTCACACCGAACGTTCCCGAGGCCGGGCTTCTGCTCGGACGGAAGCTCGTCGACGACGATGCCGTCTTGCGCGAAGCGGGGCGCGAGCTCCACGAGGCCACCGGAGTGGGCGTTCTGCTCAAGGGCGGCCACCGATCCGGCGACGCCGACGATCTTCTCTTCCACGCGGCCGGCGAGACGGTCCTCGAGGCCGAAAGGATCCCCGGGACCTTCACGCACGGGACCGGCTGCACCCTCGGCTCCGCAGTCACGGCCCTGCTGGCCCGCGGCCATGCCTTGGAGGAGGCCGTGGCAGGGGCGAAGGCCTACGTCACCCGCGCAATCGCCGATGGCGTCCAGTTGGGCGGGGGACAAGGGAATCTTCACTTCTTCTGGGAATACTACGGGCCAGAAGGTCTCCCGTAGGCCCCGAAAAGCCTTCATGTCCTCGCCCGTGCTGCCGAAACCTTGCTCGATCGGAAGTCTCGGATCGCGGGGAGGTCGGCGTGCAGAGTTTCTCGGTCACTCGGAACTGGCTCCTCGGCGTCGTCATGGTGGCGACGTCCGCGGCCGCCGACACCGCTGCGCTGGAAAGCATGTCCCTCGAGGACCTGCTCCAAGTCGAAATCGTGACCGTCTCACGCACCGAGCAGAAGCTCGGCGAAGTGCCGACTTCCGTCACGCTGATCACGCGCGAGGAGATCCTCGACTCGGCCGCGCGCGACGTGCCCGATCTCCTGCGGCGCGTCGCCGGTCTCGAGGTCGTGACCACCACGGCCAGCACATCCGACGTGAGCGCCCGCGGCGCGGTGCGCTTCCTGTCGAATACGATGCTCGTTCTGATCGACGGCCGGCCCCAGAACGAGGACTTCTACGGCAACGTGCTGTGGAACCGCCTCCCGGTCGGTCTGGAAGAGATTCACTCGATCGAAGTCACGCGCGGCCCGGGATCTGCCGTCTACGGTGCCAACGCGTTCGCCGGAGTCGTGAACATCCGGACGCTCGAGGTGACCGACACCATCGGGATCAGTAGCGCGGTGCGCACGAGTCGCGAACGTTCCGACATCGACGTGCGTTACGGCGAATCGACTCGTCATGGGGCCTGGCGCCTTTCCACTGGCCTGTCGCGCGTCTCGGGTCGCGTGTTGGCCGCGTTGGGAGACGATCCGTCCGGTGAGAGCTTTCGTGCCAATGCACGGTGGTCGAATCGAGCGACGGGCACGACCCGAGTGGACTTCGCTGCCGGAATCAGTGTCGCGAGAACGGAAATCGTACCCGACGTGCGGTCCGGCGTGGTCGACGTGGACGGAGCGTCGGGCTACGTCCAGGCGAATGTCGAACGTGGCCCGTGGAACCTACGGGGCTTCGTCAACCACGGCCGCGGCGACTGGAGACCCGAAGGACCGGGCCGTGCGAGCGCGGTTGTCGACGTGATCGGAGACGTCCTCGATCTCGAGGCTCTTCGTTCGTTCGCCTTCGACAGCGGGCACGACGTCTTGGTCGGCGCCAACCTCCATCTCGCGAGCCAGAGAGCCGACGGCATGGAGGGGCGCAACGACGTCGGTGTCGCTCTCTTCGCCCTGGACGAATTCCGTTGGGGCGACGACTGGATCCTGAACCTGGGCGTACGCGCGGACCACGATCCGAGGGTCGGCCTGCAGGTGTCGCCGCGCGGGAGTCTTCTCTTTCTTCCGAAGGCTGGACAGCTCCTGAGCTTTGCCGCGGGTACGGCCTACCGCAACCCCAGCTTCATCGAAACGCGCTCACGCTTCCGCGTCGAGACGATCCCCGGTTTCCCCATGACGATCCTGGGTAACGACGATCTCGAGCCTGAACAGATCACGTCCTTCGAACTCGGATGGAAGTCGCTGTGGACGTCCTGGCTCGCCACGACTCTGACCACGTTCGTCGCGCTCGATGACGGCATCGTGGGGTCGCAGATCCTCGGCTACCACGCGTCGCCTCCGGCGCCGTTTCCGGGTTTGCCGGCCGAGATGGGATACGTGAACACCGAGGGACTCGAATCACGCGGTTTGGAGTCGGAATTCGAGATCCGCGTGCGTTCCCACCTGCGCCTCCGGGGATCGTGGTCGCGGACGTGGCTCGAGGATCGGCAGTCGGGAGACCGTCTGCGCACCGTTCCCGAGAACCGCATGGCACTGACCACGTACTGGGAGCCGCGCGACGACTGGTCATTGTGGGCACGAGCCCTGTACGTCGGGAGAATCGTTCCGCTCGGCGCGGAGATGGCCGGCGGTCTCGGGGACGCGGGTGACTACGTGGGTCTCGACGTCCAACTCGCGCATGATCTGGGCCCGTTGCAGCTATTCGGTGGGGTGAGGAACCTGCTCGACGCCGACGTGCAGGACCATCCGGCGACTTGGCGTGAACCCCGACACGCCTACTTCGGGCTCTCCGCCGGGCGTTGATCGTGCACAGCGACTCGTGGCGCGACGGGTCACGGGGTGTATGATCGCCAATCTCCTCCCTCTCGCCCCGGAGGTCTCCGTGTTGCCACGTTCGTTCGTCGTGCTCCTTGCGGTCGCCCTGTGCCTCACACCCACGACGCGCGTCGCTGCCGAGGAGAATCTCGGCGCGTACATTCGCGCGAACTACACCAAGACCGAGCACCTCGTGCCGATGCGCGACGGCGTGCGCCTGCACACGGTCGTCTACACGCCCAACGACCCTCAGGGCGAGTGGCCGGTCCTGCTGCGCCGTACGCCCTACGGCGTCGGGCCCTA
>JGI12109J20283_10212865_pt1 | contig 27330 bp, 23 predicted proteins | sample ElkSlonscriptome_12_FD_20283 | JGI IMG/M metagenome (IMG submission 20283)
CGCATAGGCTGTCGGCCAGCATCAGGCCGCCCCGCCATTGTCGCTGCCCGACGAGGCCGTTGGGAAACTGACATTCCAGGCTGTCGGCATTGGCCCCGTGGCGCCATCGGTAGTGCTGGCCGAGACCGTCCTCCACGGTCTCCACCCGTAGCGCCCGGTCGTACTGGACGTCGAGGCGGGATCCGTCGTCGACCTCCATGCCGGTGCAGCAGTGGTGCTCGCCGTACTGGTAGCGGATCCACTGACCATCCCATTGTTCCTCCAGTAAACGACCGGCGTTGTCGTACTGGAATGCCAGGGTCGGACCCATGCCGCTCGCCTCCCGTAGGCGTTGCCGGGCGTCGTGCTGGAAGCGCAACTCCTCGCCGTCGGCGAAGCTTACCGAATCCGGCAATCGGGTCCCGGCATCGGAGTAGTGCAGCAACACCAGCGGCTGGGGGGCGCCATCGCCCACGCTGCTGGCCAGTTCCCGCAGTCGACCCTGGCCATCGTAGTCGAAGTGGTGCTGGCGCTGGTCGGGAAAGCGCAGCCGGGCCGGGCGGTCCCAGCCCTGGTAGTCCAGCTGCCAGTGTTGGCCGGCGGCTTCGACGATCTCCCGCAGATTGCCCTGGGCGTCGAAGTGGTAGCGCTCGCTGTTGTCCAGTCGGTCGATGCGCGCCAGGATCCGCCCGTCGCTGTCCCGCTGGAACTGACAGCGGCTCTGGTCGGGGAATGCCAGGGCGCTCAGGTGGCCTGCGGCATCGTAGCCGAGTTCCACGGTCTGGCCGTCGGCCAGGCTCAGGCGCGCCAGTCGACCGTGGGGGTCATGGGCCAGCCCCAGCCGCAGTCCGTCCGGGAAGATCAGTGCGGTGGGTAGACCCTGCCCATCCAGCGCCAGTTGCCAGAGCCCGGCATGACCCTGGAAGCCGCTGATAAAGCCCTGCTCGTTGAATTTCAGCAGCACCGGGCGGCCGTGGGGGTCTTCCACCAGCAGGCCCTGTTCCCGCACCGCGGGCGGGCGGGCACCCGGCGGCGACTCGCAGAGCAGTTGTTTGAACAACGCCCGGCGCAGCCTCGCCAGATCCGCGCCGCTCAGCTTAAGCATAGCTTCTCCACCGGCACCGTCCGCGGCGTCACGCCTTTGTCGGTGCGGGAGAAGGTGGTGAGGGTGCGGGCGTCGGGGGCGTTCAGCAGGAACATGCTCACCGGACCGAAGAAGCGCTCGGCCAGCGCCGCCGGGCACTGGCTGAGGAAGATCCGCAGCACCGCCGGGGAATAATAGCGAAACAGCAAGCGTTCACCGCTGTCGGTCTCCACCTGCAACAGCCCCTCCAGGTGCCGGCTCAGTTCCGCCAGGGGGGCATCGCTGGAGAACAGCACCACCCCGCCGGTCTCCTGCTGGCGAGCGGTGAGCAGTTGCAACAGATCGGTGCGCCCCGACAGGGATAGCAGGCGCAGCCCCTCCAATCCCGCCTCGCGGCCCAGGGCCGTGCAGTCCGCGCCGGGAGTCTCCACCAGGGGGGTGAGTTCCGGATACTGGGCCAGGTTCACCAGCGCGAACAGCGACACCGCCAACTCGCCCAGGGTGGCGGCACTACGGCGCAGCACCGTGGCCGGTTCCTCCGTGGCTGCCGGGGCGGCGGGGGCCGCGGCCTGCACCGGCGCGGGGGCCTCCGGGTCGGCGTCGGTCTGGAGCAGCACCCGGATGCGGGTATGGCCGGCCTGGATGAATTGCCCATGATCCAGCGCCACGGCCCGGGTCAGAGGTTGATCGTCCAGACTGCTGCCGTTACTGCTGCCCAGATCCTTCACCCACCAGCAATTCTTCTGGTGTGTCAGGATCAGATGGCGCCGCGACAGAAAACGGTCCTCGGGAATGCTGAGATCGTTCTCCCGGCCCCGGCCGATGACGAAGGTGCTGCCCGGCCGGAGCAGGTGCTGTCCGCCTTCCCGGGGTCCGGCGATGATCTGGAGCAGTAGGTTCATGATGGGGTTAGCGCCGTGGCAACTGTCGATGCCAATAAATTGCAGTGGGATCATGGTAGCAGTATCCCGGTGGTGGCCGTGGGCCGGTGAACGCATCGACACCGGCAGCCGGGATTATTGTGACAATTGCTGACGTTTGGCTGGCGCGGGTCCGGGGTGGTGGTGCCATCTCAGAGATCGTCCCCGGTGGGTGTATCATCGCTCTCCGGCGCCGTGGCGCTGGCTCCCGCCTCGCCGAGTCGCGCCAGCGCCTCGTCCAGACTCCCGGCCATCGCCGTCGGCGCCTCGCCGTTCCCGGGCAGGAGCAGCGCCAGCAGCACCTCCTCCAGCGGTTGCCGGGGATCGTCCAGCGGCTGGGGCATCTGGACCCGGGCTGCCAGCAGATGCGCCACCACCACCCTGAAGGCCGCCCCCAATGCTTCCGCGAGGCGCTGCTGTTGCGCTTCGGAGAGCGCTTGTCCGGGTAATCCAAGTCCTGTTAACAGGCGCCGCAGCAGATCGCTGTCGCCGCCCCCCGGACCTTGCGGTTCCCGCGGCAGCGGGGGCTCCAGATCCTCCCGGGCGAACACCAGACGGGTGGGGGCCTCGGAAGGCTGCGGTGGTGTGCCGGGGGGGTGGGGTGGGGGCGCTGGCTCGCCCAGCAACTCGTCCAGTTCGGTGGGCCTATCCTGCCGCCCCGCCGTTCGCGTCGGGGGCGGCGCTGGCGGCACGGGCTGTTCCAGATCGCCCAGCAGGGCGCTCAGATCCGGAACCCCGTCCTCGTCCAGCGTCGGTGCGTCGCTCTCGGGGGGAAGCGGCGGTGGCTCGGGGGAGGGCGCGGGCAACTCCGCCGGGATGGGTGGTGCCTCGTCGTAGCCCAACAGGGTGCCGATGGGGTCCGGCGAGGTCTCCGGCGGTGGTGTCTTGGGGGCCAGTCGGGTGGCCGGTGGCGCGGATCGGGGCGGCGCCGCTGCGGGTCTGGCGCTGCTGGCGGCGGGAACGCGGGTCGGTGCCGGGGTCGATGGCGCCGGGGCGGGGTCCGGCGGGGACCGGCGCCGGGCCGGGGAATCGACGCGGGGCAACTGCTCGGGCCGTACTGGCGAGAAGCAGGTCTGGTCCAGGAGATCCTCGTTGGAGGATGTCGGGAACGGGTCCAGGATCGCCACCCGCACCCGGTACGGACCCAGGCGCAGCAGATCGTTGTGGTGGAGTTGCTGGCGGTTGCCCCGGCCCAGGGGGTCGGGATTGGCGTTCACGTAGAGGCCGTTGCTGCTCTCGTCCACCACCACGAAGTTGTCACCTTGACGCTCGATCCGGCAATGCAGGCGGGAGATGCTGCGCAGCCGGTCGTTGAGGCGCAGTTGATTGCCCTCGGCGCGGCCGATGCACAGAGGGGCGTTGTCGAGCTTGCGGGTGAGCGGTCTGGCCAGTCGCTGGTTGCGGTAACTCTCGACGATAACGGTGAGTTCTTTCACGGTACCATCCGCCACGGCTAGCGAGTGTCGATCTCGCGCTCCAGCCTGGCCCGCAACGCCAGCAGACCCGCATGATCCGGCTGGGCCAGCAGACCCTGGTCCACCAGGCGCAGGCTGCGCTCCAGTTGCCGGCTGTCGTACCGGTTTCTGGCCCACTCCAGGTGAACGCTGGCGATGCGTTCCAGTCCTGCCCGGGCCGCGGCATTGTCCGGTTCCTCCCGGAGCACTTCCCGATACAGGGCGGCGGCATTATTATCCTCCGGCAGCACCAGTCGCCGGGTATTCATCAGCGCCTCGGCCCGGGCCAGCAACGCCTGTATCCGGGTGGTGGGTGGTGACGGGGTGGTGACGGACGAGGTATCGGAGGAAGCGGACCCGGACGGGGGCGGTACCGTCTCGGAGGGTGAATCGTTCATATCGGCCCGCGATCTGAACGGCGTCTCGGTGCGTTCGTCGCTATCGCCCGGCAGCAGCAACAGCGCCAGCGCCAGCCCCAGCAATACCGCCAGGGCAACGCCCCAGTGGTGCGGCTCCAGGCGCTCCAGCAGGTTACCGGGGGTCAGTTCCCGGTGCCGGGGACGGCGGTTCAGCAGGGCCACCGGATTTAGCGCCGCTCGCCGGGGGCGGCCCTTCGGAGCGTCGGCGGCCGGGCGGGCCGGTGCGGATGCGGCGGGCGTGGGGGAGGGTGCCGGTTCGGGATCCTGGAGGCTCTGGTCCAGCACCAGTTCCGCCTCCGGGTCCAGCCGCAGCACCCGTTGTTCGGGAAACCGCGTCAGCCAGCGGGCCACGCTCTGGGGGCGGTCCTCGGGCATCACCGCCAGCCCCCAGTCCAGGGCCGCCAGTAGCGCCGGGCTGTAGCGACCCTGACCCAGTTCCCGGGCCGGGGTCAGCGGGTCGTTCTTCTGCTGACCGCTGGCGGCGGTGCGGATCAGCGCGTCCACCGGCTTACGCCCGCTGATGGCGAAGTAGCAGGTGGCGGCGAAGGCGTAGAGATCGGTGTAGGGACCGGCGGCCACGTCGTTGCTATGGTGCTCAATGGGCGAGTAACCGGGACTCATGATGGGAATCGAGTGGGTGTGCTGGCCGAATACCGTGCGGGCGGCGCCAAAATCGATCAGCAGCGGCGTCATACCCCGGCGAATGATGATGTTCTGGGGCTTGATGTCGCGGTGGAAGATCCCCCGGCGGTGCAGTTTGTCCAGGGCGTCCAGCAACGGCAAGATGATGTATAGCAGTTCCGCCTCCGTCAGGTTGCCGCGCTTTTGCAGAAACGCCTTGAGGTCCATCCCCCGCTCGAAGGGCATGGCGAAATAGGCAGTGTTATTGGCCTCGAAGACCTTGAGGATACGCACCACGTTGGGATGATCCATCTGGGCGATCAGCCGCGCCTCGGCGAGAAACCGGCGCAGGCCCCACTGGTAAGTGGCCTCCTGATTTTCGGTGCGGGGATGCACCGTGGTGCTGTCTCGCACGGCGATCTGGGTGGGCAGGTATTCCTTGATGGCCACCGTGCGGTGCAGCGCGGTGTCGGTGGCCCGGTAGACCTTGGAAAAGCCGCCCTGGCCCAGCAAACCGTCGATCCGGAACTGGTCCAGACGATAGCCGACGGGAAGAAAATCGCTATAGCCGGTCTGCGCCACGGTCATCAGGGGGACCCGAAAAAAGCTAAGGTAAAGGGCTGGGGGAGATGCTGGATAGGGTCATCATTATGCAACAGACCGCGCCCTGGCACCATGGCCGGGATCGCCCTCAATAACGCAGGGTCCATCGCTCGGCATCCTCGGCACAGCGAAAGCCGTAGTCGAACTGAGCCACCGCCGGGTTCTCCCGCAGTCGCGAGGCGGCCCGTAGATGCACGGGGTTGCGCTCCAGGTAGGAGCCGCCCTTGAGAATCGCCTCGCCCCCCTCGGTGGTGGCGGTCCACTCCCAGACATTGCCGGCCATGCCGTGCAGCGCCGAGGGGGTGGTGCTCGCGGGATTCTCGCTGGTGGCCCGGGTTCCCTGGCCCACCAGGCCCGCCCGGTGCTGCGCTTGCCAGTCGTTACCCCAGGGGAACAGTCGTCGCTCGCTGCCCCGCGCCGCCAGTTCCCACTCCTCCTCGGTGGGCAGGCGGGCGCCGCGCCAGGCACAATAGGCCTCGGCGTCGGACCGCGACATGAAGGTCACCGGGTGATTTGGCCGGTCGTGGTAGCTGGAACCCGGTCCCCGGGGCTGGCGCCAGGAAAAGCCCGCTACCCGCAGCGCCTGCTGGCCGTTCCAGTAGATGGCCGAGCCCTCCCGTTCGGCGTCGCTCTGGTAGTCTTTGGCCTCGGCGAAGGCGGCGAACTCCCGGTTGCTCACTTCGGTGGCGTCCAGCACGAAGGGACTCAGCGCCACCTCCCGGCTGTGCTCGGAGGTGAACCAGGCCGGATCGCAGGGTGGCTCGCCCGCCTGTCGGTGTTGGCGGCAGAGGGCCAGCGCGGTGTCGCGCTCTTCGGCGGTGCTGCCCACCCGGAATAGGATGGTGGCGTGGTCGCCCTCGGCCAGTACCTCGCGGAACAACCGGGTGGCGTCGTTGAAGATGGGTACCGCGTCCTGGTAGGCCAGTTGCCGGTACTGGGCCTCGGCCTGCTGGGCGCGTTCCAGGCCCTGGGCGTACTTGGGGGTGGTGGCGCTGAAACCCGAGCGCTCCAGTTGCTGGCGGGTACTCTCGGTGCGTTCGCGGGCCTGGCTGGCGGCGGCCTCCACATAGAGTTCGCTGGCCCCCTGGAAGGCGTGCAGGGCGTCCTCGAAGATGGGAATATCCATCAGCGTGAGGGCCTCCTCCAGGATCTGGTCGCCCTGGATGAAGGTCTCCCGGGTGCTGGCCCGGTTGTCCACCGCCAGTTGCCGGGCGGTCTCGGCCTGCCGCCGGGCCTCGTCCACCCGCGGTCCCCACTGGGCCAGCATGCCGTCCAGCAGTTCCTGGATGGCCAGATCGAAATGGTCGATGGCGCCGTCCAGATGGGGGATGGCCTCGTCGTAGGCCGCCGCCCGGTAGGCGTTCTCCCCCAGCGCCGCCAGCCGCGTACCCTCCACGTACACCGCCAGCCCGTCGTCGGCGCCCAGTTGCGCGGCCGCCTCGCGCTTGCGCCGCATCTCCTCGCGGGTCTCCCCCGCGATGCGCCCGAGCACCGCCTCACGGGCCGCCTGGAAGGCATCCCGGGCAGCCAGCATGCGCACCACCGCGGCCTCTTGCTGGCCGTCGTCGTGGAGCCCGTCGGCCTCCCCGAGGAGTTGATCGCCGCGCTGGAAGCCGGGTTCGGGGGTCTCCTGGGCGCCCACCTCCTCGGCCGCCGCGCGGGCCGCCAGGGTCGCCGCGCGGGCCGCCTCGAAGGGGCTGGCGCGGCCCAGCAGCAGGACCAGCACAAGCCCCCCCAGGAGCAGCGCCAGCCCCGCCGCCGCGGCCAGCCCCGGCCAGCCCCGTAGCCGCTCGCGTAGCCCCGCGCCGGTGCCGCCGGGGGGCTCCCCGGCGGACTCCTCGCCCGCCGCCGGCTCGCCCCGGGCCGACAGCCCGGTACCGGCCAGCGCTACCAGCACCGCCTCGCCGCTGTCGAAGCGCTGCTCGCGGTTACGCGCGGTCATGCGGGCGACGATATCGGACAGTTCCCGGGGAATCCGCTCATCCACCTCGTGCAGCGGCCGGGCACCGCTGGACTGGGTGTGGAAGCCGATCCAGCGATTGGCCCGTTCCAGTTCCAGTTCGGCGTTGTAGATATCCTGGAACTCCGCCTGGAAGCGTTCCCGCCCCAGCAACAGTTCATAGGCGATCCAGCCGATGGCATAGATATCCACCCGCTGGTCCAGGGATACGTTGGTACTGTAGGCCTCGGGGGGGGTGTACTGGTGGCTGAGGCGCGCCGAGGGCGGGGATTCGCCTACCCGGATACCGATGCCGAAGTCGCCGAGCTTGAGCTGTTGTAGATCCGCCGACAGCAGCACATTGGCAGGTTTCAGATCCCGATGGATGACCCCGGCGCGATGCACCGCGTGGACCGCCTCCAGCAGTTTCTCCAGCAACCCCACCGCCGCCGGCAGGGGCAGAGGATCATGTGTCAGCACCGCCTCCAGGGTCTGATCGAACCACTCGGTGATGAGAAACGGATACTGCGGATCGACCCGACCCACCGGCAGATAGTCGTACACCGCCGGGGCGCCCTTGCCGTCCAGTTCCACCAGCAAGCGGGCCTCGGCCTCGAAGCGGCGCAACCGCCGGGGCTCCTCCGGATGCCGCGGCAGGCGGATCGCCACGCTGCGCCCCAGTTGCCGGTCCCGAGCTCGGTAGATGCGGGTATCCTCGCCGCCCAGCACCGCCTCCACCTGGAACTGGGCGGCCAGACCCTCGGGCAGCGGGCCGGCTGCCACGGTCCCGGGATCGGCTGCCGGGGTGCTGGCGGGGGGGCCGGTATCCACCAGCGGTCGGGCCAGCATGCCCCGTTGCAGACGGTAGGCCCGGTTGCCGGCCAGCGCCGGGTGCAGCGGCTCGGGGATCTCAAGCGTCATTGTCCAGTACCTCGCGCAGGCGGCGCAGCCGTTCGGTGGCCAGGGCGGTGGCCGGGCAGCGGATATCCGGCACGATCCGGGTGATCTCCCGGTAGCGCCCGGCGGCGGCTTCCCAGCGGCGCTGGGACTCCAGATGCCAGGCGGCCTGGAACAGGCGCTCCAGTTCGTCGAGGATGGCGTTGATCCGCAGGGTGCCGCGCACCCGGGTGTTGAGGCCACCGCCCTCCCGGTACACCAGTTCGTAGAAATCCGCCGCCGCCTCGGCGTCCGGGTCGATGCGCAGCCGCCGCGCCGCCTCGCCCTCGGCGCGGCGCTCGCCGAGGAAAGCGCGGGTGCCGGCCAGTGCCTCCTCCACCGCGGCCACCGTCAGTACCGGCAGTCCACCGTTGATCTCGTCGCCGGCGCGAAAGAAAAGTACCCCGACCAGCAGCACCAGCCAATAGATACCGATGCCCACCATCACCCGGGGACTGATGCCCCTGGTCTTGCCGGTCTCGCTGCGGGTCTGGCCGGCGTTGGGTAGGGTGAACTCCAGCAGGGTGCTCTGGCCCAGGCGGATCTGCGCGCCGTGGCGCAGGCGCTTTTTCTGTATCGGCAGCTTGTCCACCTGGGTGCCGTCGGCGCTGTGGTTCTCCAGTTCCCACTGATCGCCGTCGCGGCGGCGCAGGGTGGCGTGTTTTTTCTCCACCCCGGGGTCTTTCAGCACCACCTGGCAACGGCTGTCGGCGCCGAGCACGATGGTGTCCCGGCGCAGCCGCAGTTGCTTGCCCTTGCGCGAGCCGCTGCGCACGATCAGGATGGGATGATGTTTGCCGAACATGCTCCTACTCCGGGTCCAGAAAGACTAGAACAGACTGCTGCGACTGACTTCGATCAGCGCCGGGCCGATGATCAGCACCAGCACCGCCGCCATCATTAGCACCACTGGGCCGGTGATCCGCACCTTCAGTTCCTCGGCGGCCCGCTCGGCCATCTGGCTGCGGCGAAACCGCAGGTTATCGGCCTGTTCGCGCAGTAACTCACCCAGCGGGGTGCCCATGCGCTGGCCCTGGATCAGGGCGTTGATACTGGTGCGCACCTCCTCCGCCGACAGCCGCTCGCGCAGATCCGTGAGCGCCTCGCCCAGGGTCTTGCCCAGGCGCATGCCGCTCAGCACCCCCTGGAGCTCCTCGCCGAGGGCCGCGTCGCGGTTGTCCCGGCAGAAGATATCGATGGTCTCCAGCAGGCTCGCCCCGGCCTCCATCACCATCACCGCCAGATCCAGGAAGTAGGGATACTGGCGGGAGATCTGCCTGCGCCGCTGGGCCACCCGGTCGAACAGCCAGATGAACGCCGCCCAGCCGCTGAACAGGCCGACCCCGAGGCTGACGATGAACATGGCCGGCGACAGCAGGCCCAGCAGCAGGGTGAGCAACAGACAGAGCAGCACGCCCGCCAGCATCGCCGCCTCCACCAGCACCAGGAATTCCCCGCCCTGGCGCAGCCCCAGCGGATGGCCGGCGTACATGAGCGGGCGCTCCAGGCGCCGCAGCCAGCCTCCGGCGGCATTTTCGTGGAACCGGGCCAGGGCCAGGATCACGGCCCACAGCAGCGGATAGGCCCGCAGTCCCCGCCGGTCACCGTCATCGGGCAGGCTCAGGCGGGCCTGGCGGATGGGTGTGATCAGCGCCAGCACCACGCTGAAGGTGGCCAGGAAAGCCAGCAGCGGGATCAAGAACGGTAACCAGCCCGCCATCACACATCCACCTCCATCACCCGGGCGGCCCACATCAACCCGACGCCGTAGAGGAGCAATGCCACCGCCATCAGGATCCAGCCCGGCCAGGTGAGGGTCAGGGTGTCGATGATCTCCGGCTGGGTAGCAGCGATCATCAGGAACACCCCCACCGGCACCAGGCTGATCACCCGCATGCCCCGCCGGCCCTCCGCCGAGGCGGTGAGGATTTTCTGTTCCAGGCGCCAGATCTCCTTCAGGGAGCGGGAGATGGTGGTCAGCGTCTCGGGCAGGTTGCCGCCCTTGTCGTGGTTGATGATCAGCGCCGAGGCCACCAGCGCGAAGCTGCGGCTGGCCAGACGTTGGCGGGCGCTGTCGATGGCCGAGGCCAGATCCCAGCCCATCCGGTAGTCGCGCACGATCAGCCCGAACTCCTGGTTCACCGGCTCGGGGGCGTGGAGGCTGGCCTCCTCCAGCGCCTGGATCAGGTTCAGGCCGGCGCGGGTGGAACTCACCAGTTGATCCAGTCCGGTGGGCAGGAAGGCCTCGAAGCGCCGCCGTCGTCGTCGCCGCAGTACCATGAACAGCGGTCCGGGCAGGAAGAAGGTGAGCACCCCCGCCGCCAGGGTGAGCAGCGCGTTGGCGCTGATCAGCCAGATCAGCCCGCCCATGGTAAACACCCCCACCAGGGTGAGGAGCACCACGTCACGGGGCGTGATGCGGGCGATGAACAGCTCGTTCAGTGCCTGCTGGCTGGTGGCCCGGGTGCTGCCGGACCAGCGTTGGAAATACGCCTCGGCCAGCAACTCGCCGCCGACGATCAGACAGGCCACCGCGGCGAAGCTGAACAGGCTGATCAGACCGAGAACCAACAATTGCTGGGTCATGGCGGCTCCCTCAGAAGAATGTGGTCAGGCTGAACCCCTCGGTCGTGGGATCGGGCAGCTGATGGGCCAGCAGATCCTCGATGAAGCTGGGGATGTAGCCGGTGTGGGCGTAGTAGCCGGGGCTATCCTCGCCGGGCCGTGGCGGGTGGTAGACGAAAATATCCTCCAGCAGGATCTCGCCGCTGTCGCGGTCGATCTCGGTGACCTCGGCAATGCCGGTGATGCGCCGGCTCCCGTCGGCAAACCGGGTCAGTTGCACCACCATATCCAGGGCCGAGGCGATCTGCTCGCGGATCGCCGACACCGGCATGGCCTGGCCCATCAGCACCATGGTCTCCAGGCGCAGCACCATGTCCCGGGGACTGTTGGCGTGGCCGGTGGTGAGGGAGCCGTCGTGACCGGTATTCATGGCCTGGAGCATATCCAGCGCTTCGGCGCCGCGACATTCCCCCACGACGATGCGGTCGGGGCGCATGCGCAGGGCGTTACGCACCAGATCCTGGATGCTCACCGCGCCCTTGCCCTCCATGTTGGGCGGGCGCGCCTCCAGGGTCACCACGTGCTGTTGCTTGAGCTGGAGTTCGGCGGTGTCCTCGATGCTGACGATACGCTCCTTGCCGGGGATGAAGCGCGACATGCAGTTCAGCAGGGTGGTCTTACCGGTGCCGGTGCCGCCGGAGACGATGATGTTCTTGTGTGACTCCACGCAGGCCCGCAGGAACTTCACCATGGCCTCGGAGAGGGCGCCCCGGGTCACCAGATCCTCCACCTCCAGGGGCTTCCTGGCGAACTTGCGGATGGTCACGCAGGGACCCTTCACCGCCAGCGGTGGGATCACCACGTTGACCCGCGAGCCATCCGGCAGGCGCGCGTCCACCAGCGGCGAACTGCGGTCCACCCGGCGGTTCAGGGGACCGACAATGCGCTCGATCACCGACATCAGCGCCTCGTCGCTGAAAAACGCCCGGCGGGAATCCTCCACCACCCCGAACTTCTCGATGAATATCTGGTTGCGGCACACTACCATGATCTCGGTGATGCACTCGCTGTCGATGAAATCCTGTAAGGGACCGAGGCCGAAGATCAGATCCCACAGGTCGCGCTTCATCAGCCCGGCCACCAGATACAGCCGCGGTCCCCGTTGCAACTCCAGGGCATAACCCTGGAACACCCGGTTGAACTGGGCGTCCAGGCGCTGGGAGTCGATCTCCATGTGTTCCGGCCGGAAGCTCAGGCCGATGTCCCGGGCAATCTTTTTCTCCACCTCCAGCAGGGTACGCCGGTAGGCCCAGTCCAGGTCCTGCACGTCCTCCTCCCGGGGGGCGCCGCCAGCGGCCATGATGCGGGCCGAGAAGCGCCGGTGCAGCACCACCTCCAGCAGGGCTTCCAGATCGGTGTCGCCCAGCAGGGTGACCGCCTCGCCCACCAGTTCATCCAGCAGATCGCGGATCTGGCGGCGGGCGGCCTCCGAGGCCAGATCCGGCACGGCCTCGGCGCGGCGCAGATCCAGCCGTCCCAGCAGTTCGCCGTGGACCTTTTGCTCCAGCAGCATCAGCCGCTCCTCGGGATCGCGCTCGGCCTCCTCGGGGCCGCGCTCGGCGCTGCGGGTGCGGGCCACCAGGGTCAGGGAGAACTGGGCGATGCGGATCTCCTCGCCCGGGGCCACCGCCACCCGCTGGCCCGGTGGCACCGGGCGCTCGTCCAGCAGGGTGTCGTGCTGGCCCAGATGTTCCAGTTGCCAGCCGTCGCCGGCCCAGTGCAGCAGGGCGTGCTGGCCCCGCGACACCAGCGGGCTCGGCAGGATCACCTCCGGATCCCGGCCCTGCTCGGAGGGCCGGCCGATGCGCACCGGGCTGTGGTCCAGGATCTCGGTCCAGCGGGTACCGGTGATGGTGTCCACCACCAGCAAATGGCCGTGCAGTTCGGGGGTGATGGCGTTGGCGGTGGCGCTCATTGCAGACTGTCCCAGTTCACGCTGGGGGTGTCCACCATCCCATCGTCGGCGGGGTTACGCAGCACCAGGGTGAGGGGACCGGCCAGCTGGGTGCGGGCGAAGATCAACTGCTCCACCTGCGCCAGGGTCAATTCCAGGGTGACGTTGCTGTAGCCCTGCTCGCGGATCTCCTGATACTGGCTCCAGGTGTCGGCAAAACCCACCGCCAGCACCCGCACGTTCTGGACGATGGGGCGGGTCACCAGGCGCTCCTCCAGCACCGCCGGGGCCGCACCGTTGGCCGCTGCGGGTGCCGCGCGGGTGCGCACGGTGCCAACGAGATCCACGTAGCTGCCCGGTCCCACGAAGAAGCCCACCGCCGTGGTGCCATCCACCGGAATGGAGATGGCCCGCTTGTTGGCGCCGATCTGGGTGGCGAAGCGCCGCTCCGGGCGGTCCAGCAGGTGTTCGTGGAGCAGGAACTGGCCGCCCTGCACCGTCTGCACCACTCGCCGACCCAGCACCCACTCCCGGTTCACGGGGGTGTCGGCCACGGCGATGCTGGCCAGTTCGCCGAACTCCTCGGGCACCGCCACCGACTCCAGCATGGCGCCTTCCAGCACGCTGCCGCTGGGCACGGTGACGTCGTCCTTGACCCGGATGAACACCGCGCTTTGCTGGCGGGCCTCGATCTGCTGGATGTAGACGTTCACCAGCAGCGCGGCGATCACGCCCAGCACACCCCCGAGGATCAATAACCACTTGGTCATGGCGCACTACCCGGTCGTTGTTGAATCTGGAGAATCGACAGCACCTCGCCCGGCGACGGGGCGCTGATCCGCAGGTTGATCTGCTGACGCCCGCGGCGGGCGTGCAGCACCACCGCCGCGCCGTCCTCGGCCAGGGTGGCCACCGAGCCGTCCAGCGCCCGGCGGAAGTGATCGGCCACCGCCGTCACGCTGCCCCGGCTGCGGTAACCCAGCAGATGGGTGTCGCCGTGCTGGTCGCGCTGGCTGAGGCTGAAGATCCGCCGGCTGCCGCCGGGCAGGGGTAGCTCCCGCAGGTTGGGACCCGGCACCTGGGCCGCGCCGCTGGCCCGCAGCAGGGCCCGGAAGCCGCCGGGACGCTGGAAATCCAGGCTCCACACCGCGTGGCGCCCGGCTGTGGGGGTGGGCAGGGCGATCACCAGGAAGTCCCGCGCCGCGTTGTCCCGGGGCTCGTCCAGCAGATCCACCGCCGCCAGCAACTGCCAGCCCTCGCCGCGCAGGTGCAAGGGCTCGCCCAGCAGCGCCAGCGGATGCTCGCCGGGCGTGGCGGCGCGGCGTGCCAGCAGACGCTGGAAGAACTGTTCCGGCGGAGTGTCGGTATGGCTCAACTGGGCCCGCAGTGGCTGGCCGTTCAGCACCAGCCGGCGCTCGCCGCCGGGTTGCACCACCAGCCCCAGCAGGTTGGCCAGGGAGACCATCTCCCGGCCCAGCACCTGGTAGACCTCGGCGCCGGCCCCCAGCGGCCACAGCAGCAGGAGCGCCAGCAGCCAGGGGCGCCGCAAGCGGGGCCGGGTGTTCATGGTCCTACCCCCGGAAAATAGGGCGGGTCCACGAACAGTACCTGGGTGTTCAGCAGCGTGTCCAGATAGCGATCGTGGCCCAGCGGCAATACCTGCACCGGCCACCACTCCGGCTGGGCATCCAGGCTGTGGATGTCGCGCCACAGCAGCGGCGGCAACACCCCCACCTCCAGTTTGGCGCTGGCGGCGGCGCTGACCCAGTAGCTGGCGGGTAGCACCACCCCCACCTCGGCCATGGCCTGGTGGCCCGGTAGGTGGGGGAGTTTATCGCTGATGCAGGAACTGGCGGCGCCGAAGCGCCCGCTCCAGGCGCTCATCTGGCGGGCCGGTTGCTGGCAGTTCTGCCCATGCACGGCGTGGTTCCAGGCCAGTACCCGGCTCTCCACCCGGTTATGCAGGTTCAGGAACATCAGCTTCACCGAGATCAGCGCGGCGGTGATGAGCAGTAGCAGTAGCGGTGCCACCAGCACCGTCTCCACCGAGGCGCTGCCCCGTTGGCGGTGTGGGATGGGGGGGTGGCGGCGCATGGGAGTGGGCTACTGGTGGTGCAGCAGCATCAGATCGTTGCCGCCGATATTCTGCAAGACCCGGGTGAGGTGCTGGTGATCCTGGCGGCCCGGGCGGCGAAAACCCCCGAGGGCCTGGACGATGGCGTCCTGACGCCCGGCCTCCAGCAGTCGGGTGGGGGCCAGGTGGCTCCACCAGTGCTGGGTGTAGAGATCGTGGCTCACCCCGTTGGCCACGCTGGCCCCGGCCACCGCGAACATGGCCTGCACGGGTTCCCGAAAATCCGCTGGCCACAGCCAGGCGCGGTCGCGTTGCAGGCGAGTGAAGGCCAGCAGGCTCCAGCGGGGATCGGTGAGATCGGCCTCGGCCATGGTGTAGAGGGGCAATCCGGTGTCGTCGGTGGGCAGCCGGGTGGCGGTGCAGAGGTGTTGCCAGCGACTGGCCAGCACCAGGGCGAAATCCACCGGCGTCTCCCCGTCCTCCCCGTTCTCCCCGTCCTGCTCTTCGGAGTGGACGTTCTCCAGCGCCGCTAGCGGCTCTTCCAGCAGCTTCTCCACCCCCATGCGGCCCTGGGTCAGCGGACCGATGCCGGTGGCATAGCCGCGGTGGCGGAAGTTGCCGAAGCGCTCGCCGTCACCGCCGTACTCGCCGCCCAGGCAGAGCAGGTTGACGGGCTCGCCCAGGGTCAACGGGATCACCGGCAGGCCGGTGGTGACGGGGTCGGCGCCGGGCTCGGCGTAGAACTGGAAGTCGTTCCCGCCGAGACCGTTGGCCAGGGCCAGGCTGCGCTGCACATCGGCGCTGAAGGTGGGAAAGCCCACCGCGATCTGGTGGTTCATCTCGGCCAGGCTGCGGGTGATCTGCTGGAAGCGCTGCTGGATCAGCAACGGCTGATCCTCGAGGATCGCCGTCAGCGGCGCCATAACCCGCTCCCGGAGATCGTCGATGTTGGCCTGCAGAGTCTGGCAGATCGCCTCGTTGGTACAGCCGGCCAGCTGGGTCTGGTACTCCAACAGCCGCTCGGTCGCCAATTCCTGGGCCTTGCTCACCAGCTCATTCACCACCGCCGCCAGCACCGACAGGCCGAAGCCCTGGGTGATGGCCACGTTGTTCAGGGCCATGGTGTTCAGGGAACGGGCCACCCAGTTGGCCTGGGCCATGGCGGCGGCGTCGGCGGCGTTGCGCACCTGGATGCGCTGTTCCAGAAAACTGCCGGTGTTCAGCAGCATCAGCAACAGCATCACCAATCCCATGGCCCCCAGTGCGAACAGGGTGGCCACCTGGCCACGCTGGCGCCGGGGCAGGCCGAAAGCGCCGTTCATAACACCTCCATCTCGGCGCTCACCGGGCGGGTGCGCACCCCGTCGCCCCGGTCCCGGGCCAGGATCCAGCCGAAGGGCACGTTCAGGTACACCTGGTAGGTGACCCGGGCCCGCGCCGGCCGGGGCAGCACCGCGTAGGCCAGCTGGCGGGGCTCGCCGTGGGTCAGCGTCACCACCACGTTGTCCTGGTCGAAGGCGTAGCGGGCCTTGGCCAGGAACACCTGGCGCCGGTGACTCTGGCCATGATTCCGGGCGATGGCGCTGAACAGGGATTCCGGGAAGGGTTGCAGGTTGCGGTTCGGCAGCCGTGGATTGCCCGGCGACACCGCCACCAGCGCCAGCCGCGCCGCCCGCTCGGCGTACCGGGGGCTGAGGTGGCGCCAGTCGGGATCGGCGGCATTGGCCCAGACCCGGGCGCTACGGGCCGCCGAGAAGGCCGCGTAGTGGGTGACCAGCGCGGCGTTGCCGAGCAGCATGAGCTGGATGGTCAGCATCACCATGGACAGGAAAATGGGCAGGGTCAGCACCGCATCCACCGCCATGGCCACGCCCCCTTGGTCGCCGTGCAGTTGCCGTAGCCGCTGCCCCCGGCGCAGTCGCAACAGCACCCAGCAGCCGCCCACGGGCAGTGCCAGGGCCAGCAGCAGGGGCGCCAGCACCTGCCGGTAAAAGGTGGGGCTGTGCAGCAGCGGGTGGAGAAAACCGGGGTCGGTCAACCAGTGGGGGTCCATGGCGCTCAGCCTCCCGCCAGCCATGCGGCGGGGGTGACCCGCAGCGCCGGCACCCACAGGGTGGCCAGGATGGCGGCGGCAATGGCCAGGCCCAGGGGAATGCGTAACGGCCCGCCCACCGGCGGAAATCCGCGGCTCCGATGCCAGGGCATGGCGAGCAGCCAGCCCAGTGCCGCGCCCAGCTCGCCCAGCCGGCGGTGGCGCAGCAGGCCCAGCAGACCCAGCAGGGCACCCGCGCAGACCGCCAGGAACAGCACGTCGAGGATCAGCGGAAAACCCAGCAGGGCGCCCGCGGCGGCCAGTAGCTTGACGTCGCCACCGCCCAGCGCGCCCCCCAAAAACAGGCCGAGTGGCAGCAGCAAGCCCAGCGCCAGACCGCCCAGCGCCGACAGAGGCGAGGGCTCCAGGGTGGGTAGCAGGCCCAGGCACAGACCGCCCACCACGCCGGGATAGGTCAGCCGGTTGGGAATACGACGGCAGCGCAGATCCCAGCCACCTGCCAGCAGCGCCAGCAGCGAGGCCAGCAGCAGGTGTAGCGAGGGGAGAGTCGATCCCATCTGCCGCGCTTCCCGGGCCGACAGCGTCTGATTATCCCCCGCCCTGGGAATCGTTGAAGCTGGGGGTGTTGATGGTGCTGCCCGAGGCGTTGTTCCAGATGCCCGCCAGCCAGTCGGCCAGGGCACCGCCGAAGGCCACCAGTGCCACCACCAGCGGAATCACCACCATGCCGATGACCAGCACCTGCCCCACCGGAATCTCCCCGCGCTCGTCCTCGTGCAGCCGGCGCAAGCACCCGCCGATTTTCCGCCAAGTCCCGATTTTTCCAGAATTCATGGATCAACCCTCAACTGTCGCCACAGGAATCTGCCAGAGCCGTGCGCTGAGGCGCGCCCAGCGGACATCGCCACGCTCGCGCAACTCCGACCCGAAGGTGGGGCGCGTGCCGGTCCACACCAGCTCCCCGCGCCCGCCCTCACCACCAACACCCCGGGACATGTCCAGCCGGAAGATATCCCGGAGCTGGTAGCGATCCCGGTCCTCGGTCTTCAATACCTCGGTAATCTGGGAAATCCGTCGCCCGCCGTCGCGCTGGCGGACGATCTGCACGATCAGATCCACCGCCGAGATCAGTTGTGAACGCAGCGCCAGTAACGGCATCTCCACCCCGCTCATCAGGGCCATGGTCTCCAGCCGGTTCAGCGCATCCAGTGGACCGTTGGCGTGGCAGGTGGACATGGAGCCGGCGTGGCCGGAGGTCATGGCCTGGATCATGTCCAGCGCCTCGCCGCCCCGACACTCGCCGACGATGATCCGGTCCGGGCGCATCCGCAGGGAGGCGCGGAACAACTCGCGGATGGAGATCCCACCGCGACCATGGCGGTCGGCGGGCTGGGCCTCCAGGGGCACCACGTGCTCTTGCTGGAGTTGTAGTTCGGTGGCGTCCTCGATGACCACGATGCGCGCTTCCTGGGGGATGGCCTCGGACAGGCAATTCAGCAGGGTGGTCTTGCCCGAGCCGGTGCCGCCGGAGACGATGAGGTTCTTGGCCAGACGCACGCTGATGGCGAGAAACTCCGCGGCCTCCCGGCTCAGCGCGTCCCGCTCGATCAATTCCCGCAGGCGCAGGCGGTGCTGGGAGAACTTGCGGATGGCGATGCACAGACCCCGCCGAGCCGCCGGGGGTTGGAGGATGTGTACCCGCGAGCCGTCCGGCAGGCGCGCCTCGATGCTGGGGATGTCGGGGTCCAGGCGTTTGCCGGCGTACTGGGTGATGTTGCGGGCCGCGGCCCGCAGGCTCGCCGGATCGGCGAACCTCGCCGCCACCCGTTGCACCTTGCCATGGCGCTCCACGTAGATCTCGTCGTGGCCGTTGATCATCACCTCGCTCACCGCCGGATCCTGCAGATAGGGCACCACCGGGGCCAGCAAATGGTCCAGGGACTGTCGATAGATCTGGATAACGGCGCTCATGGCAGGGGTCTGTGCCGTCAGAAGAAGGGGTAGGCCATGAGGATCGCCTGGTCCTGGTAGAACAGCAGCAGAATCGCCTGGGCCAGCAGGATCGTGGAGTAACCGCCTATGACGAACAGGCCGAGGATCAAGATGTAAGAGGTGATGTCGGACATGAGGCCACCGTGTCGATAAAAATTATCACTGCAATAAAGTAAACGGCCGGAACGGTTCCCGATTTCTGCTCCCGGATTCTGCTAAGGGATGCGGGGGACTCGGCGGGAAAAACATTCACCCCGGGATTAACTGGATTTAACTAAAGCCTACCATGGCTGTCAATCGAGCGCTCTGACCTGGATCAGGGATCCCTTGAAAACCCCGGACGATTTCCCCGCGGTGCCTCTGCCGACGCCCCGGGCTCGCCGCGGGCCGTGGCTGTACCAGCCCGGCCGGTCCGTACGGTGGACCCGGGGCAATCGCAAAATCCTGTGTCGAAATAGCCCATGCAAGCATTGCCGGAGCCGGGGAAAGCGGCCATCCGGGTATACTACCCCTATAGACAACGATGCCTGGCCGACCCCGTTTCTCATCGGGAAACTTACATAGAAAATTTACCGGATGTGCCGTCATGGAGCCTAGCTTACCGATCTTTACCGATTTCCATGTGGAAGCCCCGCTGGGTCGGGGCGGCATGGCCCACGTCTACCTGGCCACCCAGCTGGGACTGGAGCGTCGGGTGGCCATCAAGGTGCTCCAGCCCCAGTTCACCGAGGAGGCCGATATCCGCAGCCAGTTTCTCCGCGAGGGACGGATCATCGCCGGCTTCAACCACTCCAATATCATCACGGTGTACGCCAGCGGCGAGCAGCACGGCCAGTACTTTCTGGCCATGGAATACCTCCCCGGCGGTACCCTGCGCGATCGCCTGAAGACGCCGCTGGCGGTGGCCGACACCCTGAGTATCATGCGCGGGATCGCCTCGGCGCTGGCCCGGGTGCATCGGGCGGGCTTCGTGCATCGGGACATCAAGCCGCAGAACATCGTGTTCCGCGGCGACGGCGCGCCGGTACTCACCGATTTCGGCATCGCCAAGCAGACCCTGGCCCGCTGGCAGATCGAGCACACCGGCGCCGGCATCAACAAGGGCACCATCCGCTACATGAGCCCCGAGCATCTGCGGGGCAACACGGTACTGGACGGGCGCAGCGATCTCTACAGCCTCGGCGTGGTGTTCTACTGGATGCTGGTGGGCAAGCTGCCTTACGACAGCGACTCCATCACCGGGCTGGTGTCGCAGATCACCCAGGCCGAGATCCCGCCGCTACCGGCCACGCTGTCGCGTTTCCAGCCGGTGATGGACAAGCTGCTGGCGCGGGACCGGGAACAGCGCTTCAGCGACGCCGAGCGGCTGGTGGGGGCGTTGGAGCAACTGGAGCGGCCGTTGCCGGTGGTGACCTCGGGCAATCCCTACCTGCATCCCGAGGCGCCAACACCCGCCCTGCGCCGGGTATGGCGGCTGTCGCCCCGGCTGCTGGGCGCCACGGTGCTGGCCGGGGGGCTGGCGCTGGGTGGCACGTGGCTGGCCACCGGTCTCGACGAGAAGGATCGACTGGGCGGCCAGTTCCAGACCCTGATGACCCAGCAGGCCCGCAGCCAGGGCGAGCAGGCCCGCGAGTTGACCGCCGAGAAGGCCGGAACCGCACACCTGCAACGGCAACTGGTGGATCTGCAACGGCAGATGGCCGACGACCAGGTGCGCCACGAGCGGGAACTGAACGATCTGCGCCAGCGCCAGCAGGCCCTGCGGGTCCAGCAGCGGGGTCAGCAGGCGCTGTTGGAGAGCATGCAGGCCGAGGGGGCGACGGCGCTGGCCGCCGAGCGCGAGACACTGCGCACGCTGGAGGGGGAACTGGCGGCGCTGCGCCAACGCCTGGCGGAGGCCGCCGACCACCGCACCACGGCCCTGGCCGAGTTGACGGCGCGGCAACGCCAGACCCGGGAGCACCTGACCGGGTTGCGGGCCGGGGCGGAACGGGACCGCCAGCACTTCGAGGTCAGCTTTGCCGAGGAGCAGGCGCGCCTGGTGGCGCTGCGGACCGAGGCCGAGGCACTGGAGGCAAGCCTGGAACGGGATCGCGAGCTTCACCAGCAGCGTCTGGCGTCGATCCGCCGGCAACGTCAGGCGCGGGAATCCCGGCCATCGGTGAAAACAGCCACGCGGCCCGGACAGGATACCGATGCGTCCACGGCTGACGCAGACCCCCCCACCACAGCCCTGGCGCAGACGCCCCTGGCCGTGGCCGCCGCTACCGATCCGTTCCCGACAGGGCTCTCCACGGCGCCCGACACGGCGGCATCGGACGCCCCCACCGGACAGCCGGCGGCCTGCGAGGCGCTCCGGCGCAGGGCCGACGATCTTCACCGCCAGGCCCGGGCACTGGCCGCCAGCGAGCCCGAGCAGGCTCTGCTGCTGATCCATCACGGTCTGCTGGCGTGGCCCACCCATACCCCCTTGCAGGCCCTGGCCGCGGAACTGCGCCCGGCGCTGGACGGCACCCGGGTGAAGGCGCTGCTGGCGCAGGCCAAGGCGCTGCGGGCCGGCGGGCAGGTCCAGGAAGCCTGGCAGCGCTACCGCCAGGCCCTGGCGCTGGCGCCGGACGATGCCGGGGTACGAACCCAGGCCATCCGGCTCGCTCGCTGGGCGTTGGCCTACCACGGCGACAGCCTGGCGCATGTGCTGCTGGCCGACGATATCTACCGGGAGATGCTGGCCATGGGCGAGGACTACCCGTCGCTGGCCGATCGTTTGGTGCGGATCCGGCAACTCTACGAGACCCGCCACGCCGACCAGTCCGAGGCCGGGCAACGGCTGGGGAGTCTGCGGGAGCTGATGGCAGAGGCGGATCGTTCTGGCAGCTCCGCTTGCCGCGAGGTGGCCGGCACGCCCTGAAACAGTGCTCCCGCCCCGGGCAGTGGTGAGATCCGGTCCGTGGCGGCCGCTATGGACCGGTTCATTTTGACCCGACACCGCTGGTTCACGGGGCCGAAGACCACGCTGGGAGCCGCTATCCCGGTGTCACAGGGCATCCCGGCACGGATCGTGAAACAAATGTTAAGTAATGTATCAAGGCGATCCGACTTGAAATAGAATTGAATAATGGCAGGGTCGCCGGTCGAGGATTGTTCTCAAACCGAAAAGTTGGCTTAAAGCGTCGGGTACAAGGATTCCAGTCGCGAAGCTGATGACAGGCAAACGGGATAAGGTGTCATGCAGCAGTCTCAACCTCCCACGCAAGTTCCCACCATCTCCGGCTTCCAACTCAGGCAGCGTATCGGCAAGGGCGGCATGGCCTATGTCTACTTGGCGGTGCAGGAGGGCCTGAATCGCGAGGTGGCCATCAAGGTACTCCAGCCCACCCGGGCCGAGGAGCCCTCCATTCGCGAGCAGTTCCTGCTGGAGGGGCGGATCATCGCCGGTTTCAACCACCCCAATATCGTCATGGTCTACGCCAGCGGCGAGGAGCGGGGCAACTGTTACCTGGCCATGGAGTATCTCTCCGGCGGCACCCTGCTGGAGCGTATCAAGGGCGGTCTGACACCCGCCGAGGCGGTGCGCATCGTGCGTGCCGTGGCCGCAGCTCTGCACACCGTCCATCAGGCGGGCTTCGTGCACCGGGACATCAAACCCCAGAACATCGTGTTCCGCGGCGACGGCGCCCCGGTACTCACCGATTTCGGGATCGCCAAGACCTACGTGGACAACTGGGACGCCGAGCGCACCGGCACCGGCATCAAGAAGGGCACCGTGCGCTATATGAGCCCGGAGCAGATCAACGGCAACGTGGAACTGGACGGGCGCAGCGATCTCTACAGCCTCGGCGTCGTGTTCTACTACATGCTGCTGGGTCGGCTGCCCTATGACTCGGACACCATCCACGGCCTGTTGCAGGAGATTCTCGGCGGCGAGATCCCGCCGCTACCGGCGGAACTGGCCAGATTCCAGCCCATCCTCGACCGCCTGCTGATCAAGGACCGCCAGCAGCGTTTCGCCGACGCCGGGGCCTTCATCCAGGCGCTGGACGAACTGGATCGCCCGGCCCCGGCGGCGAAGCCCGCGCCGGTGGCCAGGCCCGCGCCGGTGGCGACGCCGACCCCGGCCCCGGCTCCGCCCCCGTGGCGCCGCCCGGCGCCGCTGGCCGGCGCGGCGCTGGGGCTGGTGGCGGTGCTGGTGGCGGCGCTGTGGCTCTGGCCCGGCGGGAGCACCGATCCGGGTGACATCGTCCAGACCTCCAGAACCCAGGAACCGGGTGCGCCCCCGTTGCCCCCCGAAGACCCGCAGGAGCGCGAGAATCTCATCGCCCAGATCGAGAACTGGCTCGTTCGAGAGGCCGATGCCGAGCAGGCCCAGCGCCAAATCGTGGACCGCAAGGCCAGCCTGGAGGAACTGCGCCAGCAACTGGAAGCCCTGAAAAGCCAGGTCACCACCAATGAGGCTCAGATCCAGCAGGAAAACCAGGCGGTGGAAGAAGACGAGGCCGCACTCGAATCCCAGCATGATGCGCTGGCGGCTGAGCAGGCGGAGCTGGATTCCGTGCAGACGGAACTCCAGGCCAAGCAGGCGGAACTGGAGGAAGAACGGGCGAACATCGAGGAGCGGCGGACCGCTCTCCAGGAGACCCGGGATGCGCTGCAGGAGCGTCTGCAAACCCTGGGGAACGAGGGCACACCCGAAATTCAGGAAGAGCGCCAGCGGATCCAGTCGCTCGCGGCGGAGATCGCTGGCCTGGAACAACAGATAGAGGCTCTCCAGGCAGGCGGCGAGGAGACCCTGACCCAGCTTCAGGAGCAGAGCCAGCGCCTAGAGGATCAGCAACGACAGGTCCAGCAGACCCTCGACAGTCTCAGAGCAGAGCAGGATCGGGAACGCCAGCAGGCCGAGCAGGAGTTGGCGCAGAAACGTGGCCAGCTGGCCAATCTGCACGCGGAACTGAACGGCCTGAGCGAGGAACTGGAGGCCGCCCGCGCCGGCTACCAGCAGGAACTGGCCGGACTGGAGTCCCAGCGCCAGTCGCTGCGCGAGCAGATCGCTGCCCAGGAGGATGCCATCATCGAGGAGACCGCGGCCCTGGAGGAGCAGGTGGCCACCATGCGCGAGACCGTGGCTCTGGAGGAGACCGAACTCACCGGTGCCATCGCCAGCCAGCAGCGGCAACTCCAGAGCCTGCGCGACACTGCCCGGGACATGCGCGAGCGCCTGGCCCGAGCCGATGGCAACGACCCCACCGTGGCGCTGCTGTCCGAGCAACTGGAAACCGCCCGGGCCATTCTCTCGGCGCTGGAGGCGCAGGTGGCCGACATCGATCTGCCCGAGCCGGTACCGCCCGAGGTGGAGGCCCTGCTGGCCGAGGCCCGGGGGCTGATCGCCGGCGACCAGTTGACGGTGGGTAGCCGCAACGCCCTCGGCGTGTGCCAGGAGATCCGGGCGCTGCATGCCAACAGCGGTGACTCCTGCTTGGAGGAGGTGGTGGATCGCTTCCACACCCTGACCCTGGAGAAACTGACGGAAGACGATCGCGACACCGCCAACACCTACATCGACCGGGGTCTGGAGATCCGTCCCAACCACCTGGCTCTGAGCGCCCTGAAGCGCTCCCTGTCGCTGCTGGACGAGGCGCTGGCGCTGATCGAGAGCGACCGATTTCTGATGGATGGCGAGAATGATGGTCTGGCGCGGCTGCTGGCCTCGCACCGGACCTCCACCGCCAATCCCCTCACCACCGCCACCCTGAGTGGCCTGGTGGGGTCCGTGCGGGAAGGTAACAACCTGGTCCAGGGCAACATGGATCGCCAGATCAACGCCCTCAACCGGGGGCTTCAGGTGGTGGCCGAGGTGTTGCTGGCGCAGCCCGGCGACGAGGCGCTGCTGGCCCTCCAGCAGGCCCTGGAAGCCCGTCTGGAGGAGGCCCACGAACTCCAGGATCAGGAAATCGACCTGCTGCTGGAGGCCCAGCGTCTGGCCGACACCGACGCCTTTGATCAATCGGTCTCGCCCAACGCCTGCCAGGCTTACCAGCAGGTGCTGGCGGTGAATCCCGCCAACCAGGAGGCCCGCGAGGTGCTGGGGGCGCGCTGCCTGGCGCCGGAGACCGTGAAGCAGATCGACGAGACCCTGGCCTCGGTGTCCTCGCCCCCCGCTCTGGACGACGGCCATCCGCTGATCCGGGTGCTGGGCCTCTCACCCCGTTACCACCAGGCCTGCCAGGGCCTGAGCCAGATTGTCGAGGATCTGCAAAGTAGCGCCCGGGATCTGGGTCCGGCGCAGCGCGAGGAGGCGCTGCTGCTCCTCAAGGACGGTCTGGATCTCTGGCCCGACCATCCACAACTCTGGACCCTGGCCGGGGAACTGCGCGAGGATCTGGACCCGGCGCGGGCCGACCAGTTGATCGACCAGGCCTACAACCGTCAGGTCCGCGAGCGGGTCCAGGAGGCCTGGGCGCTGTATCGCCGGGCCCTGGCCCTGTCGCCGGACAACGAGCGGGTGCGCCAGCAGATCCCCAAGCTCGCCCGCTGGTCGCTGGCCTACCGCAGTCGTAACCTGGACTACGTGATGATGGCCGACGAGATCTACCGGGAGTTGCTGCGCATGGGCGAGGACTACGGACGTCTCGAGAATCGCCTGCAACGCGTCCAGCAACTCTACCAGCGACGTCATGCCCGCAGCGCCGTCGCCCAGCGTCGTCTGGCCAGCCTGGAGGTATTGATGGCGAACCAGGGGCGCACCCCGGTGGTGGCCTGCGGACAGGCTACCGTGGCGGCCGCCCCCTGAGGAATCAGGCCGCCGCCGCCCAGCGCCGGTTCCGGGCGCCCACGTAGCAGCAGCGCGGTGTAGAACTCCACGTCGGTCTGGATCCCGCGCCCGGGCCTGTACTCCCGTAGTAGCCGCAGGCAAGCGGCAGCGTGGTGGTGTTTCTGTGGGGGACGCCGGCTCATGAGATGTTCGGGGTGCTCAGGGCCGCCGACGGGCGACTGGAGCGTACCACCTGGTTCGGGAATATCTGGGTGGTCGCTGTGCTGGTTCAGCCCCGGTGGGGCTTCTGCGGATCGGGTCATGGAGACGAGCGGTTCCGGGCCTGACCCGGAAAACTGATTTATACTCACGGCTGCGATCGCGGCCTGGCACGGACAACCGCGATCCCATGGCGATCCGTGCGCTGCTGGAGTGACCACCATGCCCCGCGACGATTACATCCAGGCCAACCGCCGCATGTGGAACGAGACCGCCACGGTTCACGCCGAGATCTACGTGGCCGAACTCATGACTCGCATTGGGATCCCCGATTTCACCACCTTCGATGCGGTGGAACGGCGCCTGTTCGCCGACATCGGCCTTGCCGGCAAGGCAGTGGTGCAACTGGCCTGTAACAACGGCCGGGAGCTGATCTCGGTGAAAAAGGCCGGCGCTGGCCACTGTCTGGGGGTGGACCTGAGTGACGCCTTCATCCAGCAGGCCCGGGAACTGGCCGGGGCCGCCGGGGTGGAGGTGGGGTTCCTGCGCGCCAGCGTCTACGATCTGCCGGAGGATCTCCATGGCGGCTTCGATCTGGCCTACATCACCGTGGGCGTGCTGGGCTGGCTGGAGGATCTGGACGGGTTGTTCCGGATCGTCGCGGCGCTGCTGCGCCCGGGGGGGCAACTGTTCATCTACGAGATGCATCCCATCCTGAATATGTTCGAACCTGGCAAGGGGCTGGTGGTGGATGGCTCGTATTTCCGTGGCGAGCCCCTGTACGCCGAGGCCGAGCCGGATTATTTCGAGCCCGGGCGCACCATCGAGGCGGGTTCCTACTGGTTTCCCCATACCCTCGGGGAGATTCTCCAGGGCTGTCTGCGCCATGGCCTGAGGCTGGAGCACTTCGCCGAGTACGACCACGATATCTCCAACACCTACGCCGCCCTCGGGCGCGAGGCGAATCGCCCGCCCCTGTGCTTCTCGCTGATCGCCCGGCGCGAGGGCTGAGGCGGTTGTCCGACCCCGGCGAGTGGGGAACACCGGGTATCCCTTGCGGGCGGCCGACGCCGGGTCCATTGTTCTGCACCATGGATGCACTTCCCCGAGCAGGAGCGCTTTCCCGTGCTCTACCCGTTGTCCGTCACCCTCGCAGTGCTGGAAGCCGCTAGTCGTCCGGTGCTGCGCGGTGCCCTCTACGCCCTCGGCGGATTCGCGGTATTCGCCCTGCACGATGCCCTGATCAAGAGTCTGACGGGTTATTCACCATTCCAGATCCTGTTCTTCGCGGTGCTGTTCAGCTACGTGCCGTTCTCCTTGCCTTTCGCAGCCTGCCGCTGAACCAGGCCTACGCCCTGCTGTTTGCCATGCCCATGGTGATCACGGTACTGGCCATCCCGCTTCTCGGCGAGCGGGTCCGCCCGGTGCTGCGCAGCCGCAATCCACGGGTGTCCTCGGCGGCACCCGTGCGACCGGTGGAGAGCGAGGAAAAAGCCCGTACCGGGGAGGCGCCGGACGGTTAGGACGGGATCGAGGCCGGATCATCCCCGGGCCAGTCCAGCGTCCGCATCAGCGTCCGCCACTGTCGGTCCGGTGGGGCCGTCACGTTGATCCATGCGTCCGTATCCGGATGGGGAAAACCCAGCGCCACGGCGTGCAGCAGCAGCCGATGCACCCCGAAGCGTTTCCGGAACAGCCGGTTGTGGCGCCCCTCGCCGTGGGTGGTGTCGCCGATGAGGGGGTGGTGGATATGGTGGAAATGCCGGCGGATCT
>JGI12109J20283_10684482_pt1 | contig 27323 bp, 15 predicted proteins | sample ElkSlonscriptome_12_FD_20283 | JGI IMG/M metagenome (IMG submission 20283)
GGCCAATCCCATGCCGGCGGTGGTGCAGCACCTGAGCACGCTGGTGGACGGGCTGGATGTGGCCTCGGGGGGCGAACTCCAGGTGGCGCTGGACACCGGCACCGATCCCAAGGAGATCAGCTTCGCCGGTCCTGGCAAGATGGCCTGGGAACTGTCCAACGCCATCGCCGCCGGCATTACGGTGAATCTGGAATCCGAGAACGAGTTGGAGACCTGCGCGCGCCTCGGTAACGAACTCGGCATCCAGCCCCGGGTGGCGGTGCGGGTGAATCCCGATTTCGAATTGAAGGGCGCCGGCATGAAGATGGGCGGCAGTCCCCGCCAGTTCGGGGTGGACGCCGAGCGGGTGCCGGCCATGCTGGGGCGGATTCGCGAGCTGGAACTGGCCTTCCAGGGCTTTCATATCTACTCCGGCTCCCAGAATCTGAAGGCCGAGTCCATCGTGGAGACCCAGACCAAGACCTTTGAGCTGGGCTTCCGGCTGGCCGACGACGCGCCGGGGCCGCTGCGGTTTTTCAATATCGGCGGCGGCTTCGGGATTCCCTATTTTCCGGGGGACAGGCCGCTGGAACTGGCTCCCATCGGCGAGAATCTGGCCAACTGGCTACCCCGGGCGCGGGAGCGTCTGGGCAACACCAGCATCGTGCTGGAACTGGGGCGTTATCTGGTGGGCGAGGCCGGCATCTACGTGGCCGAGGTGGTGGACCGCAAGATCTCCCGGGGCCATGTGTTCCTGATCACCAACGGCGGGCTGCACCACCATCTGGCGGCCTCGGGGAATTTCGGCCAGGTGATCCGCAAGAACTATCCGGTGGTGGTGGGCAATCGCGTGGTGGGCGCGGAGCGCGAGATCGCCAGCGTGGTGGGGCCGCTCTGCACGCCGCTGGATCTGCTGGGCGACAGGATGGAACTGGCCCGGGCCGAGGTGGGCGATCTCATCGTGGTATTCCAGTCCGGGGCTTACGGGCCGACGGCGAGTCCAGCGCGGTTTCTCAGTCACCCGGCGGTGGCGGAGGTGTTGGTGTAGCGACAGATTTCAGGTCTGTCTTTTGACCGGGCGGGAAAACACCATCTTCTGGCCGATCAGGATCTCGGGCTCGCCGATCCAGGCGTAGAGCAACAGGCAGGGGCGATGATCCCCGGTGGTAATGCGGTGCTCATGGCCCGCCTGATTGAGAATCCACGAGCCCGGGGCATAGACCCCGGCATCGTTCTCTGAACAGGCCCCCGCCAGGCATAGATAACTCTCGGTGATGCCCTTATGGCTATGCACCGGGTAGACACAGCGTGGCGCGAACAGCACCAGCCCCAGAATCACCGTCTCGCCCACCACCGGCCCCCGCGGCCCCAGCAGTTCGGCGTAGGCGAACTTGCGCTCCAGCCCCCGCGGGATCCTGTCGTAGCCATAGCGCCAGGTGAGCGCCGGATACACCCGTTCGATGGCCTGGATCAGCACCCGGGTATTCTCGTCCCGCCCGGCGTCCAACGCCGCCGCCAGATGGGCGCACACCGGCTTGGTCTCCGCTGGCGGGGCCTCGAAAGCAGGGTCTTTTTCCAGACAGCGGGCGATCCGGTGGCGAACCTCCTTCTGGTGGTTGCGGATCAGGGCGCTGCCCCCGGCGGAACTGAAGCGGTAGGCGCTGTAGATCTCCCGGATCAGGTAGTACCAGTCGGGGTGGTCGAACTGTAGGCCCATGGCCTAGCGCTTGCCCTTCAGCAGGTAGGTGTTCATATCGCCCTTGCCCTTCACCCACACCTTGCCCCGATCCTCCAGCAGGTATTTATCCTTGAGATAACCGTGGGTGACATCGGAGATCTGAATGGAGCCGGGTAGCCCGTGGGATTCCATACGGCTGGCGGTGTTCACGGTGTCGCCCCAGAGGTCGTAGGCGAATTTTTTCATGCCGATGATGCCGGCCACCACCGAGCCGGTGTGGATGCCGATGCGGATATCGAAGGGCTGTTCCTCGTCCTCGCGAAACTGGCGGATGGCCTCCAGCATATCCAGCGCCATGTCGGCGATGGCCTCGGCATGGTCCGGGCGGGGCGTGGGTACGCCGCCGACGATCATGTAGGCATCGCCAATGGTCTTGATCTTCTCCAGGTCGTAGCGCTCGGCCAGCTGGTCGAAGCGGGAGAAGATCTTGCTGATCCGTCGCACCAGCTCGGCGGGCGGAATATTGGCCGAGATCTTGGTGAAGTTCACCAGATCCGAGAACATCACCGTCACCTCCTTGAAGCTATCGGCGATCTGGGTCTCGCCGCGCTTGAGGCGATCGGAGATGGGTTTGGGGAGTATATTCAGCAGGAGCTTTTCGGATTTTTCCTGCTCAATGCTGAGTTGCTTGAGATAGGCCCGTTCCCGGTCGCGCAGGCGCTTCTTTTCGAGGCTGGAATTCACCCGGGCCCGCAGTAGGATGGGGTTGATGGGCTTTTGCAGATAATCCTCGGCGCCGATCTCGATGCAGCGCACCACGCTGTCCAATTCATCCAGCGCCGAGATCATCAGCACCGGGATATGCTTCAGCGCCTCGTCGGTCTTCACCCATTGCAGGAGCTCGAAACCGTTCACCTCCGGCATCATGATATCCAGCAGGATCAGGTCGAACTCCTGGGCGCGGATCATATCCATGGCTACCCGGCCGTTCTCGGCGCGGGCCACCTGGTAGCCGTCGCGCTCCAGTTGCCGGGAGATGAGGTCGCGGTTCATCTCGCTGTCGTCCACCAGCAGCAGCTTACCCTGGCGCAGTGAACGGGCGGCATCCTTCACCAGCGCCGGGATAGTGGCCACGGCGTCGCGCACCAGCGCCGAGGCCTGGCGGTGCTCCAGGTCGAAGTCCTCCTCGTGAACCCCTTCGCCGGAGAACTTGACGATATCGTCGATCAGCGACAGCAGTCGCTCGGTGGCGGTATGGATGCGGTTGAGATCCGGCAGCAGATCCTGCTCGTCCATGTCCTCGGCATCCTCGGTGAGCATCTCGCAGTAGCCGAGAATGGTGTTGATGGGCGTGCGCAGTTCATGACGGACATGGGCGCCGAAAGCCTCCAATCCCTGTCCCTGCTGACCGCTGGCCACCGCTTCGTCGTCCAGCAGATCGCTGATCAGCTTGAGCAACTGCTTGCCGGCGGTCTGGATATTGCCGAGATCGGTGGCGAAGCCCTCCAGTTGCGGGCGATCCTGGATATCCTCCTGGAGCATCTCGCCATAGCCGAGGATGGCATTGATGGGGGTGCGCAGTTCGTGACGGATGTGGCGCAGCACCGCCTTGCGGGCGCGAAAAGCGTCCACCGCCTCCTGTCCGGCTCCGCCGGTGGGATGATCGGGCCTGGGGTTACGGTCTGCTTTGTCGCCACTCATGGAATGATCTATCCGGCATTCAGCAGTTGCTGGATTTTCTCCAGCAGACGGGGCAGTTCGATGGGTTTGGTGTCGTAGTCGTCGCAGCCCGCGGCCAGCACCTTCTCCCGATCGCCTGCCATGGCATGGGCGGTGAGGGCGATGATGGGAATATGCTTGGTGTTCTCGTCGGCCTTCAACTCCCGGGTGGCGCTGAAACCGTCTTTCACCGGCAGGCTGATATCCATCAGTATCAGATCGGGAACTTCCCGGCGACCGATATCCACGCCCTCCTGACCGTCCACCGCGATCATGATTTCGTAACCCTTACGGGTGAGTCGGCGGGACAGCATATCCCGGTTCATCTCGTTGTCTTCTACCAGAAGAATCCTAGTCATTAATACGTCCTCAGGGTGTTACCCGCTCGTTTTGATACCAGTGGGGTCGTGCTATCGCTCCATGGCCGCCCCGGGCAGACGCAGCGGTTGTCGACCCAGGGCGTCGCGTATCTGGCGACGCACCTCCGCCTGCATCTGCATCCGTGTCTGGGGTTCTTGGCGAAGAATCCGCCCGGTATGACTGTCCAGGCGCTGACGATCCTCGGGGGTGATGTCCTTGGCGGTGAGGACGATCACCGGGATCCGGCGCCAGTGTTCGCGTTTGCCGAGTTCCTCGATCACCCCGAAGCCGCCCAGCTCCGGCATCATCAGGTCCAGCAGGATCAGTTGCGGCTGGCAGGTCAGTAGTTTGTCCAGGGCATCCCGACCGTTCACCGCCAGTTGCACCAGCCAGCCGTCCTTTTTCAGGGTCTTGAACAGAAGCTCCCGGGTGAGGGTATCGTCCTCGGCCACCAGCACCGTGGGCTGGCTGTCGCGCAGCCGGTACTGGTTCACGGTGCGTAGCAGGATGTCGATATCGAAGGGTTTGGTGACGAACTGGGACGCGCCGATGGTGTAGCCCATCTCGCGATTCTCGGCCATGGACAGCATCACCACCGGGGTACCCGCCAGCTTCGGATCGGATTTCAGTTTCGACAGTACGCTCCAGCCATCCATGGGACTCATGACCACATCCACCACGATCACCACCGGCGCCATCTCCCGGGCCAGTTGAATACCCTGGGCACCGCCGAAGGCATGGGATAGCTGGAAACCGTCGGTCTCCAGCACCCCGTGGAGTAGATCATACACCCGCCGGTCGTCGTCGATCACCAGCACCATCTCGCTGGCGGCTGCGCTGTTGGCGTCCCGCTCTGCAGCGAACTGGCGGCTCCGGTCCACCGCAACCAGTCCCTCGCCCTGGAAGTGGCGGGGCAGTTTGATGATGAAGCGACTGCCCTGGCTATATTGACTGGACACGCTGATGTCGCCCCCCAGCATCTGACTGAAACGCTTGCTGATGGCCAGACCCAGGCCGGTGCCACCGTATTTGCGAGTGGTGGAGGATTCGGCCTGGGTGAACGCATGGAACAGCTTGCTCATCTGCTCTGGGGCGATGCCGATACCGGTATCGGTGACCTGGAACTCCACGAAGGGGCGTCCGTTCTCCTCGGTGGAGCGGATATCCAGGTGGATACGTCCCTCCTGGGTGAACTTGCAGGCGTTGGACAGCAGGTTGAACAGGCTCTGGCGGAGCTTGGTGAGGTCCGAGCGCATCTGGCCGATGTCCTCGGGGCAGTCGATCACCAGTTCGTTGTTGTTCTTGGCCCGCAGGGGCTGGACGATACCCTCCACATCCTGCACCAGACCACGGATGTCGAAGGTCTCCAGGTAGACATCCATGCGCCCGGCCTCGATCTTGGACAGATCCAGCACATCGTTGATCAACTGCAGCAGGTGCTTGCCGGCGTTGCGGATCTTTTGCAGATCCGGCAGATAATCGTGGAGTTCCTGATCCTCAGCATCCTCCAGCAACATCTCGCTGTAGCCGATGATGGCGTTCAGGGGCGTGCGCAGCTCGTGGCTCATGTTGGCCAGGAACTCCGACTTGGCCAGATTCGCTCCCTCGGCCTCCTTGCGGGCCTCGCGGGCCTCCATCACGGCCTTCTGCATCTGCTCGTTGGAGCTGCGTAGCTCGCTGGTGCGCTTGGCCACCTGCTCCTCCAGGCGTTCGGTGTCGCGGCGCAGGGAGCGCTCCCGGTGATCGGCCAACTGGTCCATGCGCAGCCGGGTCAGCTTGAAATTCTCGAAGGAGCGACGCAGGGCATCCAGTTCCCGCAACCGGCTGGGTGGCACACTGGCCTTGGTGTCACCCCCGCAGAGGGCGTCCAGTGCCGCGCTGGTGCGTGCCAGCGGCATGATCAATTCCCGGTAGCCGAGAAAGCCACCCGCCAATCCGAGCAAGGCCAGCACCGCCCCGGCGCCGAGACCCGCAGCGGTGATCTTGGCCAGCAGGGCGTCCACCCGGGACAGACGCTCGGTGGCGTCCGAGGACATGGCCGTCGTCGTCCGGGTCTGCCACCGATCCATCAGGGCGGTCGCCTGCCGATATGCCTGTTCCCGCTCCGCCAGCAATTGCCGGTAACGTTCCAGTTGCTGGAACAGCCGCGCTTGCTCCCCCAGGGTGGCCAGCAAGCCGTCCAGGGCAGTGCCATCGCCGGCCCTGGCTCGATAGGCGTCCATCAGCGCCTGGTGCAGGGTTTCGAAGCGAACCCGGAAATCCTGATCGTCGGCGGCGTTACCCGGTAGACCCCGCAGCAGTGCTCGTAAAGCCTCAATGGTAGTTTCCAGCGCATCGGCCGGGGCTGGCGCCAGCGCATGGGAGAATTGCTCCAGCAGGGCCAGGGCCGTGTCACGCTCACCGAAGAGTGGTGGGCCGAGGCTGGCAAGTTCCGCATCCAGTTCGCTCGCCCGCGCCACGGCCTGCGACAGCGCCGCGGCCTCGCCGTCCATCGTGGCAGCGGGGACGAGCGCATCGGCCAGAGTCGCCAGGGCCGCCCGGTGCTGCTCGCCGCTTGTGGTCAGCACCGTGGTCCAGCGTTGCTGGAGATCGCGAAGCTGGTGCGCCTGCGCGTCGACCAGGCTTTCCTTGTGGATCACCTGGCGCAACTCCACGAGATGCGCGCCGATCACCCAGGCCACGGCGAACAGGGCCACCGTCACGACCACGGCTAAGACGATACCGACCAGCGGCAGCGTCAGTCCGGGCTGGCGGGTATCGCCAAAACCGAAGACAGCCGGATCATGGGCTGTCTTGTCCACCACGATCGGCACTGGAAAACCCCCTAGACGCCTCCGCTCGACCCGCCAGGAGCCCTTTGACGCCGTGGATCCGTGGGGCCACCGCGCCGCTCAGCCCTCGCCATGTTCCACCGCGAAAACATGGGAGTGCAGATTGGAAACCCATTGTCTACCCTCATGGGTAACCCGCAGGTACTTGATACCCTCCTGGATATAGGGACTGATGACGTTCCAGTAGAACTTCGAGTAGCGCTGGCGCATATTCTCCGGATCGGTGTAACCGATCTTGGCGTTGGCGCCGGTCTCCTCCAGCTCGAAAAACAGCGCCGGTAACTTACGGATATAGCCGGGATCGCCCAGTTGCCCGATCAGATCGGCAGCGCGCACCAGCGCCGAGTAGCTGTGGGTGTCCTGGTAGAAATCGCCCTCGGGGATGGGAAAACGGGTCATCTCGATGTGGTTGACGATCACCTCCACATCGGCCTCGTCCAGCGACTTGCCAGTGAAGCATTCGCGGACGAACAGTTTGCTGCGATCCACATGGTAGGGTGCCAGCGCCGCATCCGTGGCCCCCGGGCGCAGCGAGACGGTGCCGTCACCAACCCCGGTAGCGAAGTGGTTACGACCGTCGGCGCGGCAGATGCCCCGCACGTAGCCGATATCGTGGCAGAGCAGGGCAACGGTGAAGTTCAGCCAGTCCCGCGGTGTCACATCCCCCTCGCGCATGTGTTTACCCCTGAGTATCTCCTGGCCGGCCGACACCACCATGATGGTGTGCTCCACGTTATGATACAGGGCATTGCAGTTGGCGATATTTTCCAGGGCGAGGTGGCAGAACCAGGTGAGGATCTCCGGGATCTCCGAGCCCATGAGATCGAAGTTCTGCTGATAGGCCCGTTTCAATTCCCGGACGAATGATTGGATTATAATTCTTTCCAGGTGCAACATTGCTCAGCCTCGACACTCGCTGTTCATCACCGTTTGATCGACCTCGGTTCGTATCGACACCCCGGAGCATGCAAAATCCCCGTGGACACAGAAAACCCCTGCTCGTTGAGCGAGCGTCAACTCGGCTATAATGGCAATCGAACCGGACAACGTCAACTTGGCACAAACTCCCATTGTCTGTTTTAATTGTCTGAAAGAAAACAGCTTTAGTGGTTTTTCCGGCGGTAACGGAATACCCTACCCGGGTGTTATCGGGCCAGTTGTGGCGCGGCCAGCGCATTGCGGCCCGGCGGCGGGGAAATGTCCTGCTTCATAACCTGTCGTCAGGTGCTCCGCTGCTGTGCTCGGGATGGGTGTCGTCCACCATACCCGGGTCGGGAAACCTTCGGTGGGGCGGTCATCCCTACGATCATCCGATCGCCGATATTGTTGTATGATCTGGGATTGTATGATCCGCAGGCTATGGGCGAAGATCGCGTTGCCTGCGGTGCAAGCCGCCTCCGGCCCGACAGCCTATGGGATTCGCATGAACGAGCCAACGAAAAATATCGTTATCCTGATCGCCGAGGACGATCCCGATGATCGGTTGCTCGCCAAGGAGGCGTTTGAGGAAAGCGATATGGTCAGCACCCTGGAGTTTGTCGAGGATGGCGAGGAACTGCTGGAGTATCTGCACCGCGAGGATACGCCCACCCCTGACCTGATCCTGCTGGATCTGAACATGCCGCGCAAGGATGGTCGCGAGGCGCTGCGCGAGATCAAGCATCATCCGCGGTTCCGGCATATCCCTGTGGTGGTGTTGACCACATCCAATTCCGAGGCCGATATTTTCCATAGTTACGATCTCGGGGCCAGTTCGTACATCACCAAGCCGGTGACCTTCGAGGGGTTTCTGAATTTCATGAAAGCACTCGAAAAATACTGGATCGAGGTCGTCGTGTTGCCCTCCGAATCGATGCGTGAGTAGTCCCGGACAGTGCTCCGACGGTAAGGCAAGGATGTTGCGATGACGACCGGAGTTCCCCAGTCGACCAGTACCGGCCAGGTCAGTATCAACTTGCCCTTCGTGATTCGCCGACCTTCCCTGGTGCTGTGGATCCTGACCTTCGCCCTGCTCATCGCCATCGGCCTGTTCCAGTGGGAGCGCTACGAGAATTTTCGCACTGACCAGAACCGGCTGCTGGTGAAATCCTCGGAGGCCGCCGCTGCCGAGATCGCGGCGGTACTGGTGGATATGCAAAAGCTCATCGCCACGCTGGTCTCCGGACAGGTGCCGCTCCTGAACCAGATCAGCGAGAACCCCGAGGATCGCAACCTCTACGATCAACTGGACAACACCTTGCTGACCAACTTTACCCCCGACTACCGGGGCTTCACCATCACCAGTTCCGACGGCAAGCTGGTGGTGGGGGATTTCAACGGACTGGTGGGTGAGCGCGAGGATTTTTTGGCGCGTCTGGAGGCTCAGCAGGGTCCGCTCACCGAGCAGGAAGCGGAGACCGCCTGGCAGGAGTATATTTTTCGCTTCCAGCAGTCGGGTCGCTACGGTCACTTCGCCCTGCACCCGAACTCCGCCTACCATGCCAAGCACGAATATTTCGGGGTCACCGCCAACTGGTTCGAGGCGGCCAATCGCTCCAATGTGGTGTTTCTGGCTTTCAGCCCGGATGTGATCGCGCGGATTCTGCGCAACTACCAGCTCTCCGGCCATCATCTAGTGCTGGTGCGGCGCATTGAACCCGGGCGCGAGGCCGAGCCGTGGATCGAGGTGGACCCGGACGGCGGCAGCCATCACCTGCGCAACAAGGACTACCTTCCTCCGGAGGTGTGGGGGCGGGTGGAGACCACGGTGGCGGTACCCGGCACGCTATGGGATCTGGTGGGCTTTCCCGATGCCGAACTCTACGCCGACGAGCTCAAGCGGCTGATCTGGGAATACGTGCTGATCGCGCTGGGGATCAGCATGTTCGTGGTGCTGGCGCTGTGGTTCATCAACCGCGAGACCATCCAGCGGCAGATGGCCATGCGCTCGCTGCGCCAGAGCGAGGAACGTTTTAGCCAACTGGCCGAACACCTGCACCAGATATTCTGGATGTACAGCACCGAGGGTATGCTCTACGTGAGCCCCGCCTACAAGCAGGTCTGGGGCCGTTCCCGGGGCGCGCTCTACGAGGGCCGCGAGACCTGGCTGGAGGCGGTACATCCGGAGGACCGGGAGCGCATCAGCCGCTTCCACGGCGAAGCTGCGGTCACCGACGAGTTCGACGAGGAATACCGCATCATCCGCCCCGACGGCAGCGTGCGCTGGATCTGGGACCGGGGCTTTCCCATCCGCAACGAGCTCGGTGAGGTGCACCGCACCGCCGGCATCGCCGAGGACATCACCGAGCGCAAGCGCGCCGAGGAGGCGCTGCGCCAGACCGAGGCCAGTTACAAGACCGTGGTGGAGGACCAGACCGAACTCATCTGCCGGTTTCTCACCGACTACACCCTGTCCTTTGTGAACGAGGCCTATTGCCGCTACTTCGAGTTGAGCAGTGACGCTCTGATCGGCACCAATTTCCTGCAATTCGCCCTGCCGGAGGACTGGCCGGAGATCGAGAAGCAATTAAAAGCGCTGAATCGCTACAAGCCCACCACCACCTACGAACACCGGGTGAAGCTGCCCAATGGCCACACCGCCTGGCTGCAGTGGAACAACCGGGCGCTGTTCGACAGCCAGGGCAATCCCATCGGCTTTCAGTCGGTGGGCCGGGACATCACCGAGCGCAAGCGCATGGAGGAGGCTCTGCAACGGGCCCACGACGAACTGGAGGAGCGGGTCCAGGAGCGCACCCGGGAACTGGAGGTGGAAATCGCCGAGCGCAAGCTCGCCGAGGAGAAGATCCGCGGTTATGCCGCGCAGGTGGAACGCAGCAACCGGGAGTTGAAGGATTTCGCCTATGTCTGTTCCCATGATCTTCAGGAGCCGCTGCGCAAGATCCAGGCTTTCGGCGACCGCCTGAAGACCAAGTACCACGAGGATCTCCCCGACCGGGGCCGGGATTATCTGGAGCGCATGCAGGGCGCGGCGGCCCGTATGCAGAAGCTCATCAACGATCTGCTCGTGCTGTCGCGCATCGAGAACCGGGCGCTTACCTGTGCGCCGGTGGACCTCGGCGACATCATCCGCCAGGTGGGCGCCGATCTGGAGATCAAGCTGGAGGAGACCCACGGGCGATTGATCATCGAGGATCTGCCCACCCTGGAGGCCGATCCCATGCAGATGCGCCAACTGTTCCAGAACCTGATCGGCAACGCGTTGAAGTTCCACCAGCCCGAGCGCGCGCCCACGGTGCATATCCATGCCCGGCCGGTGGAGCATACCAATTGCTTCCAGATCCTGGTGGAGGACGACGGAATCGGCTTCGACGAGAAGTTCCTGGACAAGATATTCACCGCCTTCCAGCGTCTCCACACCCGTGAGGCTTACGAGGGTACCGGCATCGGGTTGTCCATCTGCTACCGCATCGCCGCCCGCCACGGCGGCAGCATCACCGCCCGCAGCACGCCCGGCAAGGGTTCCACCTTCATCGTCACCCTGCCTGCAAAACAAACCGCCGACGAGGCGGCCTAATGGAACACAATTACCGGAAAACGGTAATTTGTCACAATTTCAGGGCTTAATTTTTTACTGTAAGGTGTGGCGCTTCGGTGAACACTTGTTCTCTGGTGGCCAGAAGTACTACCACGCCCGGGTACCGATCCTATGAGTAATCGCTTGAACAACATCACCATTTTGATCGTCGACGACGACCCCGACGACCGGCTGCTGGCCCAGGAAGCGTTCGAGGAGACGGACATGACCCAGAATCTTCGCTTCGTGGCCGATGGCGAGGAATTGCTGGAATATCTGCACAACCGCGAGGTGTTGCCCGATGGCACCAGCGTGGCGCCGCTGCCGAGTCTGATCCTGCTGGATCTGAACATGCCCCGGCGGGACGGCCGGGAGGTGCTGCGGGAGATCAAGAACGATCCCAGGCTCCGCTATATCCCCATCATCATCCTCAGCACTTCCGACACCGACGCCGATATCTGGCAGAGCTACCAGCTCGGCGCCAGCTCCTACATCACCAAGCCCACCACCTTCGAGGGCTTCATCAACTTCATCAAGAATTTTCGGCGCTACTGGATGGAGGTGGCAATCCTGCCCACCAATCCCATGGAAGGCGGTTAGGACACCGCCTGGACGATATAATCCTTGACCGCTTCCATGCGAGGCGGCAGCACCGTGAAATGCTGGGGCCGGGATTCCAGATCGGCATAGGCCGGCGGGCGTTCGGGATCACGGCCCAGCGCCTCGCGGATGGTCTCGGCGAACTTGGTCGGTAGCGCGGTCTCCAGGCACACCAGTTTCATTCCCGGCGGGCACTGCTCGCGACCCACCTTGATGCCGTCGGCGGTGTGGGTGTCCACGATGCGCCCGAAGCGCTGGTAAATCTCCCGGATGGTGGCCAGCCGATCAAGATGGGTACTGGTGCCGGAGACGAAACCGTAGCGCGCCACCTCCCGGTGGATACCGAGTTCCGAGAGATCGATCTCGCCGGTCCCGGCCAGTTGCTTCCAGAGTCGGCCGACCCGCTCGCCGTCCCGGTCCAGGGCGTCGTACACGAAGCGCTCGAAGTTGGAGGCCTTGGCGATGTCCATGGAGGGACTGGAGGTCTTGTACACCGCCTCCCGGGGCCGCACCCGGTAGCGACCGCTGCGGAAGAACTCGTCCAGCACGTTGTTCTCGTTGGTGGCGAGGATCAGTCTTGCCAGGGGCAGGCCCATCTGCCGGGCGATGTGACCGGCGAAGATGTTGCCGAAATTGCCGGAGGGTACGCTCACGGCGATCTCCTCGCCCTCGTCGGCCACCGCCAGGTAGGCCCGGAAGTAGTACACCACCTGGGCCAGCACCCGCGCCCAGTTAATCGAGTTCACCGCGCCGATGCGATAGCGGGCCTTGAAGTCGGCATCCGCGTTCACCGCCTTGACCATGTCCTGACAGTCGTCGAACACTCCCTCCACGGCGAGATTGTGGATATTCGGCTGGTCCAGGGAGAACATCTGGGCGGTCTGGAACGGGCTCATCTTGCCGTGGGGCGAGAGCATGAATACCCGCACCCCCTGTTTGCCGCGCATGGCGTACTCGGCGGCCGAGCCGGTATCCCCGGAGGTGGCGCCGAGGATATTCAATTCCTCGCCGCGCCTGTCCAGCACATATTCGAAGAGATTGCCGAGAAACTGCATGGCCACGTCCTTGAAGGCCAGGGTGGGGCCATTGGAAAGCTCCAGCAGATAAAAACCCTCGTCCAAAGGCGTGACCGGGGTGATGGCGCCGCTGCCGAAGATATCGGCGGTATAGGTACGCTGCACCAGCGCTCGCAGATCGTCGCGGGCAATGTCGGTGACGAAGGGCTCCATCACCGCCAGCGCCAGCTCCGCATAGGACAGGTTTCGCCAGTGGCTGAGCGTCACGGCGTCGATGCGGGGGTAGGACTCGGGAATGGCCAGACCACCGTCGGGGGCCAGCCCCATGATGGTGACATCGGAAAAGGCTCGGGGCGACATGCCGCCGCGGGTACTGAGATAGTGCATGGGTTCCTCCTCGCGGGGGCACGATTATAGCGGTTTCCAGAGCGCCGGGTGGATCACGGAAAACTTGCAAGGCTTACATTACCGGCTTGTCAGAGGCGCAACAGCGAGCCGGCAAACGCCTGGCGAGGATCCTGTTGAAAATACAAAGTCGCAAAAAATCATTATCTTATAGATAATTCTGACACTGGCACAGTCTCTGCGTCAGTGGCAAGACATCAGGTCAACCCAGAATCGAGTAACGAGGTGAATTATGCGTTATCTGACTGCGATCACTGTTTTGCTACTGGCCCTGTTCATCGCTGGCTGTGGTAACACCACCGGCGAGCGCGCCCTGAGCGGCGCTGGTGTCGGCGCTGCCGTGGGTGGTGCTGGCGCCGCCGTGACTGGCGGCGATCCCGTCACTGGCGCGGCGGTGGGCGGCGCCGTGGGCGGCGCCACCGGCGCGCTCACCGATGAGGACGACATCGATCTGGACGATGCCATCGACTGATCGAGCGGTGTGACGTTTTCTGGAAGAGCCCCCTCCCGGCAACGGGGAGGGGTTTTATCGTTTCACCCTGTCCAGTTGTTCCTCCACCCGCTTCACCGACACCGGCATGGCGGTCTTCAACTCCTGGGCGAACAGCGATACCCGTAATTCCTCGATCATCCAGCGAAGCTGCACCAACGCCGGATCCACCCGCTCGGCCTCCCGGTGCGCTGCCATGCGCGCCTTGCAGGCTTCCCACAGCCGCGCCACGTCGCCCCGACGCTGGCGATCCTTGTCGGGGGCGTGCTCCAGCTTACGCAGCCGCGAATTGATGGCCTTGAGATAGCGTGGCAGGTGCTGGAGCCATTGCTGGGACGTGTGGCTGATGAAGCCCGGGTACACCAGATGCTGCAACTGATCGTTGATATCGGCCACCGCCTCGAACCAGGACAGCGGAATATTGCCGCCGAGGCGCTTTTTCACCGCGTGGTACTCGGCCAATGCCTCCGCCACCAGCGTCCCGGTCTCGTTGGCCACGCTCACCAGCGCGCCATTGCCGGCCTGGAGTCTCGCCTCGAATTCTTCAAGGCTGCGGGGTAGCGGCGCATCCCCCAGATAGGCCCGATCGACAATGGCGGTGTGCAGATCCTCCTGCAACTCCTTCTGGGTGCCGACGCTGAGATAATGCAGGGCCATTTTCTGGATATCCGGAAGATTACGCTTGAGATAGCGGATCTTGTCCCGCTGGCGCGAACTGATCAGCCGTCTGAGACCCCGCCGGTGTTCCTGTCCGGCGCGGGCGGGAGAGTCCATGAGCTTCAACTGCACCCGCTCGCCGGCATCCACCAGCGCGGGATAGCCTTGCAGGGTGATGTTATTGCGGGTGAAGCTCACCACCTCGGGGAGTTCGCCGAAATCCCAGTCGCGCACCTCGTCGCGCTCGAACTCCGGGGTGGGCAATGCCGCGAAACTGCGCCTCGCCTCGCCCCGCAGTTGCCGGCGGATGGCCGCCAGATCCCGGTCCTCGGCCAGCACCTTGTCGGCCTCGTCCACCACCCGGATGTTCAGTCGCAGGTGAGGCGGGATGGCATCCGGATTCCAGGCATCCTCCGGGACCTCCACCCCGGTGATGCGCTGCAGATGGCGGGACATGGCCGGCAGCAACGCCCCCTCGTCGGGACCGAAACGCTGCAACAGCGCCGTCACGAAGTTCGGCACCGGCACGAAATTGCGCCGCAGGCTCTTGGGCAGGGATTTCAAAAGCGCGGCCATGCGCTCGGCCAGCAGGCCCGGAATCAGCCACTCCAGCCGCTCGGGGTCCAGCTGATTCAGCGCCGCCAGCGGCACGGTGAGCGTCACCCCGTCGTCCGGCGCCCCCGGCTCGAAGCGGTAACCGAGCGGCAGCCTGATACCGTTGATGAGCAGGTGATCGGGATACTTCTCGCCGGTGATCTCGCTGGCCTCGTGGGCCATCAGATCCTCCCGGCGCAGGAACAGAAGCTTCGAGTCGTCCCGCTCGGCCTGCTTGCGCCAGCGCTCGAAATGGGGACCGCTGTAGATCCCCGCCGGCACCCGCTCGTCGTAGAAGCGGTACAGGCTATCCTCGTCCACCAGTACGTCCCGGCGTCGGGCCTTGGCCTCCAGTTCCTCCACCTCCCGTATCATCTCCCGGTTATGCCGGAAGAACGGCGCCCGGCACTGGAACTCCTGGCGCACCAGCGCGTGCAAAATGAAAATTTCTCGGGAGCGCACAGGGTCGATGGGGCCGTAGTTGATGCGCCGCTCCACCACGATGGGAAGCCCGTAGAGCGTGACGTTCTCCAGCGCCCCCACCTGGGCCGGGCGCTTCTCCCAGTGGGGCGCGGTGTAGGAGCGCTTCACCAGATGCCCCGCCAGCGGCTCGATCCACTGGGGCTGGAGGCGGGCACAGGTGCGGGAATACAGCCGGGTGGTCTCCACCAGTTCGGCGGCCATCAGCCACTTGGGGGATTTCTTGAACAATCCCGAGCCCGGAAATACATGGAATTTTCGTCCCCGGGCGCCCAGATAATGCTGCTCGCTGTCCTGTTTGAGGCCGATGTTGCCCAGTAATCCGGTCAACAGCGCCCGGTGCAGGGCGTCCGCCGCTGCCTCCTGCTGGTTCTCGCGAAGCCCCATCTCCCCCACCTGGGTGTGGAGCTGCACGTAGAGATCGTGCCACTCGCGCATCCGCACGAAGGACAGGAACTCGCCCCGGCACAGGCCCCGGAGCTTGGCCTGGGACAGGTGTCGGGCCTGTTCGTGGTAGTAATTCCAGAGATTCAGCAGCGCCGAAAAATCCGAGTGCTCGTCACGGAAACGGCGGTGCTTCTCGTCGGCGGCCTGCTGGTGCTCCAGCGGCCGTTCCCGGGGGTCCTGGATGGCCAGGGCGCTGGTAATGATCAGGGTCTCGCGGAGCGCGCCCTCCCGCTCACCGGCCAGGATCATCCGGGCAAGTTTCGGGTCGATGGGCAGCCGCGCCAGTTGCCTGCCCAATTCGGTGATCCGCCGGTCATCGTCCACCGCGCCCAGCTCGAACAGAAGCTTGTAGCCGTCGGTGACGAGCCGGGTGTCCGGCGGCTCGACGAAGGGAAAATCCTCCACCTCGCCGAGTTTGAGATAGGCCATCTGCAGGATCACCGAGGCCAGGTTGGTGCGCAGGATCTCCGGATCGGTGAAGGCCGGGCGGGACTGGAAATCCTCCTCGTCGTAGAGGCGGATGCAAACGCCTGCCGCCACCCGCCCACAACGCCCGGCTCGCTGGTCGGCCGAGGCCTGGGAGATCCGCTCGATGGGCAGGCGCTGGATCTTGGCGCGGGGACTGTAGCGGGAGATGCGCGCAAGGCCCGGGTCGATCACGTAGCGGATGCCGGGCACCGTCAGCGAGGTCTCGGCCACGTTGGTGGCCAGCACGATGCGCCGCCCGCCGTGGGGCTGGAACACCCGGTTCTGCTCACTGGCCGATAAGCGGGCGTAGAGGGGTATCACCTCGGTGTGGGGCGGATGGTGCTTGCGAAGGCTTTCCGCGGTCTCGCGGATATCCCGCTCGCCGGCCAGAAAAATCAGGATATCGCCCCGGTCGATGCTGGAGATCTCGTCCACCGCGTCCAGAATCGCCTGCTGCATGTCCCGGTCGCGCTCGTCCTCGTCGTCGGTGGCCAGCGGGCGGTAGCGGATCTCCACCGGATAGGTGCGTCCCGACACCTCGATGATGGGGGCGTCCCCGAAGTGATGGGCGAAGCGCGCCGGATCGATGGTGGCGGAGGTGATGATGAGCTTGAGATCGGGACGCCGGGGCAGCAGCCGGTGCAGGTAACCCAGCAGGAAATCGATGTTGAGGCTGCGCTCGTGGGCCTCGTCGATGATGATGACCTCGTACTGGGCGAGATCCCGGTCCTGTTGGGACTCGGCCAGCAGCATGCCGTCGGTCATCAGCTTCACCACGGTATCCTTTGACACCCGGTCGCTGAAGCGCACCTTGTAGCCCACCGGTCCGCCCAGTTCCACCCCCAGTTCCTCGCTGATGCGGGCGGCCACCGAGCGGGCGGCGATGCGCCGGGGCTGGGTGTGGCCGATGGTGCCGCAACTGCCGAGGCCCAGTTCCAGGCAGAGCTTGGGGAGCTGGGTGGTCTTGCCGGAGCCGGTCTCGCCGCATACCACCACTACCTGGTGGTCGCGGATGGCGCGGGCGATCTCCTCTCGCTTCTGCACCACCGGCAGTTCCGCCGGGAAAGCCGGGGTGGGCAGGGCGGTACGGCGCCGCGCCGCCTGCTCCCGGGAGGCGACGATCTCCTCGGTGAGCCGGGGCAGGCTACGGTCGATGGGTTTATCCTGGCGCAGGCGGCGGCGTAGCCCCTGCAGGCGGCGGGCAAACTCGCCGCGATCACTGCCCATGCAGTGGGGTAGGGCCGCCTCCAGTTGCTCCAGAATGGCGTCGGGGGGTTGCGTATCCAGCGCGGTCACAGATGATCCTTGGGTGTGTGGGTGATAACTTTGGAATCGGGACAGACGGCTTGCAGCCAGGCGGGGTTTAGCGTACTGTGTGCCCCGTGACAACGGGCGGAGAGCTTGTGGTCATGCGGGGTGCGACACGGTCTGTTACCATTGCCGGTTTTCAGTCGATCCGCCTCGATTCGTTTCTCGCATTTCTGAGGTCTATGATTGATGAGTATCGGTACTGTTAAGTGGTTCGACGAGGCTAAGGGTTTCGGGTTTATCGCTCCGGAAGATGGTAGCCAGGACGTATTTGTCCACTATTCCAGCATTCAGGGTGATGGCTTCCGCACCCTCGCGGAGGGCCAGAAAGTCGAGTACAACTCGAAAATCGGCCCCAAAGGACCGCAGGCCACGTCCGTCAAGCCCGTCTGACGTCACAACGCCACTCACGGTTCCTCAAGGACCCCGCGCCCCGGCGCGGGGTCTTTTTATATGAGGCCGTTATAATACCGGGATTTCAGCCGAGACCCTAGCCCGTGATCGACAAGCTACGCAATATCGCCATCATTGCCCACGTGGACCATGGCAAGACCACCCTGGTGGACCGTCTGCTCCAGCAATCCGGCACCCTGGGCGCCCGCGCGTCCCAGCAGGAGCGGATCATGGACAGCAACGACCTGGAGCGCGAGCGCGGTATCACGATACTCGCCAAGAACACCGCCCTGTCCTGGCACGACTACCGCATCAACATCGTCGACACCCCCGGCCACGCCGACTTCGGCGGCGAGGTGGAGCGGGTGCTGTCCATGGTGGATTCGGTGCTGCTGCTGGTGGACGCGGTGGACGGCCCCATGCCCCAGACCCGCTTCGTCACCCAGAAGGCCTTTGCCATGGGCTTCCGGCCCATCGTGGTGATCAACAAGGTGGACCGCCTCGGTGCCCGCCCCGAGTGGGTGCTGGACCAGACCTTCGATCTGTTCGACCGCCTCGGCGCCAGCGAGGAGCAACTGGATTTTCCGGTGCTCTACGCCTCGGCCCTGAACGGCTATGCGAGCCACGATCCGGCGGTGCGCGAGGGCGATATGACGCCGCTGTTCCAGACCATCGTCGACCAGGTACATCCGCCCCGGGTGGACCCGGACGGCCCGTTCCAGATGCAGGTGAGTTCGCTGGATTATTCCAGCTACGTGGGGGTGATCGGCATCGGCCGGATCCGCCGCGGGCGTATCCGCACCAACACCCCGGTGGCGATCGTGGATCGCGACGGCAAGCGCCGCCAAGGGAGAATTCTTCAGATCCTCGGCTTCCAGGGCCTGGAGCGGATCGAGTTCCCCGAGGCCCAGGCCGGTGACATCATCGCCTTCACCGGAGTGGATGATCTCAAGATCTCCGACACTCTGTGCGATCCCAATGCGGTGGAGGCGCTGCCCGCGCTCACCGTGGACGAGCCCACGGTGTCCATGACCTTCCAGGTAAACGACTCGCCGTTCGCCGGTCGCGACGGGAAATTCATTACCAGTCGCCAGCTCAAAGCCCGGCTGGAGCGCGAACTGCTGCACAACGTGGCGCTGCGGGTGGAGCCCACCGACGACCCGGACCGATTCCAGGTATCCGGGCGTGGCGAGCTGCATCTTGGCATCCTCATCGAGAACATGCGCCGGGAGAGCTACGAACTGGCCGTGTCCCGTCCCGAGGTGATCTACCGGGAGATCGACGGCGAGCGTTGCGAGCCCTACGAGCAACTCATCGTCGATGTGGAGGAGACCCATCAGGGCGCGGTGATGGAGAAGCTCGGCGCCCGCAAGGGCGAACTCACCGATTTGCAGCCCGACGGGCAGGGCCGGGTGCGGTTGTCCTATCTGATCCCGGCGCGGGGACTGATCGGCTTCCAGACCGAATTTCTCACCGCCACCTCGGGCTCGGGGCTCATTCACCACGTGTTCGACCGCTACGGTCCGGTGAAGCCGGGGCAGATCGGCAACCGGGTGAACGGGGTGATGATCAGCAACGGCCCTGGCAAGGCCCTGGCCTACGCGCTATTCAACCTCCAGGACCGGGGGCGGCTGTTCATCGGCCACGGCGACGAGGTCTACGAGGGCATGGTGATCGGCATCCACTCCCGGGACAACGATCTCACGGTGAATCCGCTGAAGGCCAAGCAACTCACCAATATCCGCGCCGCCGGCAGTGACGAGAACCTGATCCTCACCCCGGCGCTGCGCCTGAGTCTGGAACAGGCCCTGGAGTTCATCGACGACGACGAACTGGTGGAGGTGACCCCCGGCGCCATCCGGATTCGCAAGAAGTTCCTCAAGGAGCACGAGCGCAAGCGGGCCTCGCGGGCGGGCGCCGACGCCTGAGTCGGCTTTATTCCGGCGTGGGCGAGCGCCTACGCCGGGTCGTTCAGAAACGGCGCCACCAGATTGTCCAGTTCCTCCACCTGGAACTCCTCGGCAAGGCTCCGCAGCCGCCCCAGGAACACCTGCAACTCCGGCCGCTCCTCCTCCAGCGCCGTCACCTCCTCCAGGATCCCGTTCACATCGCCCTGTAGCGCCAGTTCATGGAGCCGGGCGGCCCGTTCCGGCGCCAGCGAGGCCGGTGTCCCGTGCGCCTCGCCGGTCTCCTCGCGGGCTACCACGGCGGTTTCGGTGACCGGCGCCTCCTGATAGATCCAGCGCAGATCCAGTTGCCGCTGTAGCTCATCCAGCAGGATATCGGCCCGCACCGGCTTCGGCACGAAGGCGTTGCAACCCACCTCGCGGCTCTGCTGCTGGTGGTAGTCGAACACGCTGGCCGACACCGCCACCACCGGCACCGTTCGCAGTTCCGGAATCTGGCGGATCTGGCGCACCGCCTCGAAACCGTCCATCACCGGCATCACCAGATCGCTGATCACCAGATCCGGATGGACACGGCGGGCTTTTTCCACGCCCACCGCACCGTTCTCGGCCTCCACGATCTCGAAGCCCAGCGGCTGTAGCAGGCTCACCATCACCGAGCGGTTTTCCCACTTGTCGTCGATCACCAGGATTTTGCGGGGCGGACCCTCGAAACCGGCGATCACCGGGGCGTTGGTCTCCCGGGGCCGCACCAGATCCGAGACCTCGGTGAGCGGCAGATCCACGGTGAACACGCTGCCCTTGCCCAGCTTACTGGTCACCCGGATCTCGCCGCCCATCATGTCCACCAGCTTCTGGGTGATGGACAGCCCGAGTCCCGCACCCTCGGCCCGGTGGTCCTGATCCCCCACCTGCCGGAAGGGCTGGAAGATCTGCTCCAGCTCGGTGGCGTCGATGCCCACCCCGGTGTCCTCCACCTCGAAGCGCACCCGCTCGCCCACCTTGCCCACCCGCAGGGTGACGCCGCCGTGGTCGGTGAATTTCACGGCGTTGGACAGCAGATTGATGAGAATCTGGCGCAGGCGCTTCTCATCGGCATGCACTCCCATGGGCACCGTGGCCACCGGCTCGTAGATGAAGGCGATATCGCGCTGGGCGGCGCGCATCTGGAAAAGCTCGACGATGCCATCGAGAAAATCGCCCAGGTGAAAATCCGTCTCGTAGAGTTCCACCCGATCGGCCTCGATCTTGGACAGATCCAGCACATCGTTGATCAGGGTAAGCAGATAATCGCCGCTGCGCTGGATCACATCCACCCCCTGGCGCTGGCGGGGATTGAGATCCCGGTCCCGTTGCAGGATCTGGGCGTAGCCCAGGATACCGTTCAGGGGCGTGCGAAGCTCGTGGCTCATGTTGGCCAGGAAGGTGCTCTTGGCGCGGTTGGCGGCCTCGGCGCTGTGGCGGGCCTGCTCGTGCTGACGGTAGAGGAGGGCGTTTTGCAGGGAGATGGCGATCTGGGTGGAGAGAAGTTTCAGGGTGCGCAGCCGATCGTCGGTGAAGGCCCCGGCCAGCAGGTTGTTCTCCAGGTACAGCACGCTCAGCACCCGCCCCTGGCTAAGCAGCGGCAGGGCCAGCAGCGAGCGCACCTTACCGGCTTGCAGGTAAGGATCCCGGCCGAAGGCGTCGCTGCCGGCGGCCTCGTCCAGCACCACCGGCGAGCGGGTGCGCAGCACATAGCGGATCAGGCTCACCGGCAACCGCGGCAGATTGGTCTCCGGGTCCAGCGCTTCCAGGGTGGCGCCATGCAGCAACTCGATATCCTCGGCATCGGCCTCCACCTCGGCGGCCAGGGTGTGCCGGCCCTCGTGCTCCAGCACCAGCACGCCCCGCTCGGCGCCGGCATTCTCGATGACGATGCCCAGCAGTTTGCCCAGCAGCCGGTCCAGATCCAGTTCCTCGGAGATGGCCTGGGAGGCCTTCATCACCGAGGTCAGATCCAGTCCCGCGCCCAGCACCGAGGACGAGGAGGCGGTGGTGACGACGCTGTCGGTGGTGGTGGTGGTGTGGTGGGTGGCGCCCATCTCGGCGGCACCACGCTCGCGCAGGGTGGGATGAGCCGCCTCCAGTTCCGCCACCAGAATGCGGCCCTCCCAACGGCGATAGCTGTCCAGGGCCCGCTGTAGATGCACCAGCGCGAACGCCGGTTTGTCGCGTCCGTGCCAGAACCGTCCGGCCAGTTCATGGGCCAGTGCCGCCAGTTGTGGAAAACCCTGGCGCTCGGCCTCCTCGGCAGCCCGGTCGTATCCCTCCACGGCCTCGAAATAACATCCATCCAGACGATCCTGCTCGGCGGCCAGCAAAAGATACCGGCAGCGGCTGTTGGCCGGACCGCTGTCGGCCCAGGCCCGAAGCTTCTCCAGATCCGCCGTTAGCCACTGGCGGTATTCATCGGCCTCGTCGGCGTCGGCGGCATCCAGCAGCGCCGCCACCGTCAGACCCCGGTACAGGGCGTGTTCCACCGGGGAGTAGTTACCCATCACGAAGGGCAGGCTCTCCTCGGCTTCCCCGAGGCAGGCCAGCGCCTCGCGCAAATCCCCGTGCAGATACAGCACCATGCCCTTGAAGGTGAGGAAGGTGGCGATCCAGGCGCCGCTGTTATGTTCCTGGCAATCGGTCAGGAACCGCGCCTCGTTCAGATCCTCCAGGCGAAACGCCCGGGACGCTGGATCCTCGCCCAGCAGGTGCTCCATGATCAGCGACAGACAGCGCAGGGCATCGCTGGCGTAGAGGTTGCGGGTCTTTTCGCAGAACGCGAGGTTGTGGCGGGTCTGCTCCAGCACCCGCACCAACGGCTCGCCCCGGTAGAAGGCGTTGAAGGACTGGAAGATCAGCGCATAGGCGGCGAATTGCAGGTCACCCGCGTCCAGGCCCAGCCGGTAGGCCCGCTCGTTCACCGGCTCCACGTCCCGGAAATGATGTACCCAGTGGTGCAGAAAGCCGCTGAGGATCACCCCCACCTGACACTGCTGGGACAGGCTCTGGTGGCGCTCGGCCACCGTCAGGGCCAGTTCCCCGAACTCGTAGCCGCGCCGATACTCGCCCTGCAAGGAGCCCAGCAGCAAGCCGTAGGTGGCATAACCCTTGGGCGAGTCGGGGGAGTTGCCGTGGCGCAGCGACAGATTCACCGACAGCAACACGATCACCACGTACAGCGCCTGGTCCACGAAGTAAGCCGGCGGGTCGATGTTCTTGAGGATCTCCAGAGCGGTGCGCATGGCGCTGTCCGTCATGGCCGGCATCTCGGCCAGCGCCGCCACGGTTTTACCCTTCAACAGATCGCCGACCTCGGTCATGGCCGCCGCGAAGGCCCGATCCAGGTCCTCGGCGGGCAGTTCCACCCCGAGGAGGGCCAGCGCCTCGCGCCCCACCTGGATCGCCTCCTGCCAGCGACCCACGGTGGAGTACTGGATGATCAGCAGGTTGTAGGCACTGGCCTTGGCCACCGGGTCCCCGGCGCGGGCCACCACCTCGCGGATCAGCGCCTCGGCGCGCTCGTGGTGGCCGTTCAGGTATTCCGCCCCGGCGCGCTCGCCGAGCAGCGCCAGTTGCGCGCTTTCCGGGAGCCCCTCGCCCAGTTGTCCCGCCAGTTCCTCGGCCACCGCCAGATAGCCCAGGGCCGCCGCGTAGGCATTGGCGGCGCGGGCCTTGGCGCCGGCCTCGCGGTTCAGATCCAGCAGGGTGAGGTGCTCGCTTTTGTCCTCCAGCAAGCTTCGACCCAGATTCAGGTGATCGCAGATCTCGAACAGCCGCTCGCCCCGTTCCGCCCTGGAGAGATGGCTCAACAACAGTCGGCCGATGCGCAGATGCAGGGCGGTACGCTCGTCTCCATCCAGCAATTCGTAGGCGGCCTGTTGCACCCGGTCGTGCAGGAACCGCAGATCCCGGGCCGCCAGGGTACGCCCGTCGTCCAGCGCCTCGGGGGCACTCAGCGCCAGCAGCAATCCCTCGTGCAGGGCCGGTTCCAGTTGCCGGGCGATGGCGGCCTCGGCTTCATCCTGGATCACCGCCAGCGTTGCCAGATCGAAGCGATTGCCCACGCAGGCCGCCACCGGCAACAGCGCCCGGGCGGCCTCCGGCAGGCGCTGCACCTTGGCGCTCATCAGGGTCACCACGTTGGCGGTGACCTCCAGATCCCGGATCCGCGCCAGATCCCAGCGCCACTCGGCCTGCTCCCGATCGAAGCTCAGCCAGCCCTCCTCGGCCAGGGTGCGCAGGAACTGGGTCAGAAAAAACGGATTGCCCTGGGTCTTGGCCAGCACCAGCCGGGCCAGTTCCACCACCCGGGGCGGCATCACCCGCAGGGCGTCGGCCAGCAACGCCGTCACATCTCCCAGCGACAGCGGCCCGAGGTCGATGCGTCCCAGCGCCAGCCCCTGGTCCTCCAGTGCCGTCAGGGTAAGTGCCAACGGATGGGTGGGTTCCACCTCGTCGTCGCGGTAGGCGCCGATGAAGAACAGATGGCCGAGGTCGGGGTCCAGCAGCAACTGCTCCAGCAACCTGAAGCTTGCCGTGTCGGCCCATTGCAGATCGTCGATGAACAGCGCCAGCGGATGCTCCGGCTGGCAGAATACCCGCACGAACCGACTGAAGCCGAGGTTGAAGCGGTTCTGCGCCTCGGTGGGGCCGAGCGTTGGCAGCGGGGGTTGTTCACCGACGATCAGACCCACCTCCGGGATCACCTCGGTGATCACCCGCCCGGTGTTGCCCAGCGCCTCGCGGAGCCGTTCCCGCCAGTAGCCGAGGCGGGTCTCGCTCTCGGTGAGGAGCTGGCGGATCAGGCCGCTGAAGGCCCGCACCAGCGCGGAATACGGGACGTTGCGCTGGAGTTGATCGAACTTGCCGGTGAGCAGATAACCCCGCCGGGCGGCGATGGGCTTGTAAAGCTCATGGATCAGCGCCGATTTGCCGATGCCGGCATGGCCGCTCACCAGCACGGCGCCCACCCCGCCCTGATCGTTCATATCGGCGAACGCATCCAGCAGCCGCTCCAGTTCCAGATCCCGCCCGTAGAGGCGCTGGGGCAGGCGGAACTGCTCGTTGTGATCCCGCGCTCCCGGGCGAAAATCCGCCGGCGCCCCGTTGCCGAGTATCTCCAGATCGGCGGCCAGTCCGGCAGCACTCTGGTAACGATCCTCGGCCATCTTCGCCAGGCATTTCATCACCACCGCCGACAGCGCCTCGGAAATCTCCGGTTGACGATGGTGGGGTGGTTGCGGTTCCCGGGCGATATGGCAATGCACCAGTTCCAGGGGATCGGTGCTGGTGAAGGGCAACTCCCCCACCAGTAATTGGTAGAGCACCACGCCGAGGGCATAGATATCGCTTCGCCCGTCCACCACCCGGTTCATGCGACCGGTCTGCTCCGGGGCGAGATAGGCAAAGGTGCCCTCCAGTCGGTTCAGGGAGGCGCCGGCGGCCTCCACCTCCAGTCGCGAGGCGATGCTGAAATCGGTCAGCCAGGCCTGGCCGGCGGTGGCATCGACGATGATATTGGAGGGTTTGACGTCCTTGTGGACGATGCCGAGGCGATGCAGACCGGCCAGGCTCTCGGCCATCTGTCGACCCAGCCGGAGGATCTGCGAGCGATCCAGGCTGGTGCGCGAGAGCAGGCTCTTGAGGGACTCGCCGCCGCTATCCTCGCTCACCAGTACCCAGCCGTCGCGGTGGCGCTCCAGGGCCAGACAGCGCACCACACCCGGGAGATTCAGATTCCGGCTCAGTTCGTACTCGTGGTGCAGGCGCGCCACCCGGCGGGGATCCTCGTCGCGCAGGATCTTCAGTACCACCGGCAACCGGTCCCGATGTCGCACGCCCCGCCAGACCTGGGTGCCCACGCCCTCGTGGAGCAAACTGGAAACGCTGTAATCGGTTAACGACAGCATTGCTGACTTCTCCTTATCCTGGTAATCCGGGAGCTTCCGTCAGCAGTGGCGGTGGATCGTCCCTATCCCGGCATCTTCACGGGGGTCTACTCTGCTTCTATGGATCGTGTCCCCGCCATCGTAATTATCGCCGGAGCCAGGATTGGGCGCAATCGCGCACAAAAAACCCCCTCCGGGGAGGGGGTCTGAAGAATGCGGCCGACGCCTGCGCCTAGCTCTGTTCGGGCAGAATCGGCACCAGTTCCTCGCCAGCCGGGTCGGTCGCGGCGGGCGCCGCCTCCTCCATGGGTTTGAGCAATTCCGCCAGGCGCCTGGTCATGTTGCCGTGCTTGTGACTGGGGATCTGGTAGACCCAGCCGTTGACCCGCTCGGCCAGGGTCTCGGCGCGTTGCCGGCCCTCGCCGATGGCAGCCTCGTCCAGTGCGGCTGTGGTGTTGGTCCCGGCCTCGGTCTCCACCACCGTCACATCCGCCTCATTCTCTTCGGCATCCGCCTCCACTGGCGCGAAACGCCGGGCCAGATCCTCGTCGTAGCGCACCGTCAGGAAGCGCAGGTAATGATTCTCGTCCTGCATGAATGCCTCGGCCTCCACCACCAGGCCGTCGAAGGTCTGATAACGCACCCGTACCGACTCCTCCACTGCCAACTCGCTGCCTGCCAGCACGTCGTCCAGTTGCAGTCCGGCCAGTGCGCTACCCAGAATGTTGGCGCTATCCTGGGAGGCGAGCTCCCGGCCCTCGGGGATATCCACCACGGTGAAATCCGTCTGGGATCGGTCGGTCTTGTCCAGCCGCAGGGTCTCGCCGTCGGGGTGCTGAATGCTGAGGGACTGGATGTCCCCGGTGGGAATATCCATCACCTGGGTGTCCAGCCAGTCGGTGACGGTCTGGGACAGGGCCAGCGCGCCACTGGCCAGCCAGCTCCGCGCCTCGTCCGCGCGACGGGTATAGGTGCCGTCCAGGCCATCGGCCGGGTCGCCGATGATCAGCGCCAGCGGCGCCTCGTCGAGACCCTCCAGCTCCAGTCGGGTACCCCCGGCATCGGGCTCGCTCACCTCGCTCACCCCGAGCCGGTCATAGAACTCGGGGTTGCCGGTCTTCTCCTCCACCAGCCGGCTGCCGGCCAGGTTCAGCAAGGTCTGGCGCACCTGCCCCAGATCGGCCGGATAGTTGTCGCGGTTGACCACCACCCAACCCTCGTCGGTGCGGGCCAGTTCCGCCACCAGTTCATCCCCGGCCCGGGTCAGGCGCAGGCGCGCCACGCTGTTGATGGACTCCTCCAGGCCCGGTACCAGATGCTGCTGGGTGACCACCTGCCCCTCGGTCTCATCGCGCTGGGTGAGTAACACCGCGCCCACCGCCAGCACTGCCAGCGCCACCAGAATTCCCAGGATCTTGGCATTCATACCGTGGTCGTCTCCCTGGCGCGATCCCGCGAACGCAGCCACAGCACGCTCAGCGCGCCGATGGACAGCAGTAACGGGACCAGCGCGATATTGATGAACTTCAACCAGCTACCCAGCAGTTCGATATCCCG
>JGI12109J20283_10744735_pt1 | contig 27322 bp, 25 predicted proteins | sample ElkSlonscriptome_12_FD_20283 | JGI IMG/M metagenome (IMG submission 20283)
GCCTCAAGCAACGGTTCTTGCAATACAGCCAAAACGCCCTCCTCTTGGTCTGAAACGCGACATCAGCAATCGATAATATACTAAGTCTAAACACAACCTGAGCGGCGGTTCCCAGATGACGATGTTGGTCCATGCCCAAACTCAGATCAACGAGCCCAGCCCGAGCTTTAACTCATCCAAGGCGCCACTATATTAGGGATAACCCCTACTGCCAGCGATGAGCTATCCACGGATTAGTCATCACCAGCTTCGAGGCGAGAGCGTTGAAAACACTAACCGCTACAACACTATCCGCCGCAATCTTGCCGGCGATGTTCGTGTCTCCGTTGCTGGGGCCGCTGCAACCCTTTGGATCGGGACCGGACGGCTGGATGCTGTTGCCCGGTTCGAGCAGCCCCAGCGCCATTGTCGCGCAACGACCGAGCACCGATGCGCCCCAAGCGACGGCGGCACAATGGCTCGGCACTGAAAAGGCGATCAACGAAGATCTTCGCTGCCTGGCGTTGAATATCTACCACGAAGCCCGGTCCGAATCGCGCAAGGGGCAGATCGCTGTCGCCCGCGTGACCCTCAATCGGGTTGAATCTCAAGCCTTCCCTGACTCCGTCTGCGCCGTCGTCAAACAGGGCGGAGAGAAGCGCCACCAGTGCCAATTCTCCTGGTGGTGCGACGGTAAGTCGGACCGCCCGGTCGATTCACGAGCCTGGCGGCGCTCGCTTGAGATCGGCAGGCAAGCCCTTGCAAACAAAGCAGCCGATCCGACCGAGGGCGCCCTGTTTTACCACGCCGATTACGTGAAGCCGCAGTGGTCCAAGGTCTTTGATCGCACCGCGCGCATTGGTCGCCACCTCTTCTATCGCCCTTCACGAAAAGGCTGATTGACCGCGTTCTTGGTCGCGTTGCGCCTATTGAATTCGGTTTGGATCGCGGTTCATTAGCGACTTGTTCGTGCACTCGGGAGTTGACTGCGGACGCGGCCGCGTTCCGGGCTACTGGTGCCTCCCGCTGGGCGGGAGCTTCGGCTGCCAGACCGGGTGGTTTGCGTCTGTTGGTTTAGTGACGTCGTTGAACTACCGGCCTTGGCGGCCTTTGTCGACGTAGGCTCGTCTTGCCCGGCGGACGGGCTGCCAAACCTTGACTGGGACCTGCCGGCGCCTGGCTGCATTGACGAATACCGTTGCTGTGCGGCGGTGCGTTCGGCCTCGGCTGGTGGTGGGTCGACCCTGACGGTTTCCACTTGATCGGACGGTGCGTCCGGGGGTGGAGTCGAGGAATAACTTACGACACCGTCGGCGTCTAGGCTCTTGTAGATCTTTTGTGCCATGGCGGCGCCGGTGTTGAACAACATCAGGCCCCATGCGAGGATACATGCCAGGGCCGGGGCCGGGGCCGGAGCCAACATCGGCATACTGAGTGCGCGCGGTTTGTTCAAGTTGGAAGCTCCCGCCGGTTTGCCGGCTGTGGTGTCAGCGGGGTTCCGGACTGGCGTTGCCAGGTCCCCATCCCGCCGGTTGATTAGGTGCTTGCAGGGCGTCGAACACTGCCGCCGCCATCTCAGCTCAGAATGCGCCGGTTGAGCCGGCCGTGATGATTGACAGCATCTCGCCGTTGATGCTGATGGCAATGGCCTGGAGCTCGGCGGGCAGCTCGTAGGCGTTGATGATCATGTCCAGGTTAAGCATCTCCAGCCAGTATTTGCCCTCGTTGTCTTGCACCAAGGCGATGCGGCAGGGCATGTAGGCGGCGTAGATGGTGTTGAATCGAACCATCTTAACCGCGTCTTCCGGCCGACAGTATTGAAAGATCTCCAACCGCGGGGACTCGATACCGCGGGCCTCGAGCTCGGCGCCGACGTTTTGATGGCCCACCAGCTTCATGTTCAGCTCCATGGCCTTGGAGTTCATGGCCTCGACGGCCTCATCTGGCGTGATGCCTTCGGCCAGGCTCATCTTGAGCACGGTCTGGCCGATTTCGTAGATGTTCACCTCGGGCGGTGCGGCCTCGTCTAGGGCGATGGCGTTGCCGGCAAGCAACGCACCCATCAGTGGCAGCGCCGTCGCGACGGCAAGGGTGTGCTTTTGCATGAGTGTGACTCCTTGGATGAACGAGGCCAGGACCGACCCCCGGCGATCAGTCTTTATTGTCTTTGTCCTCTGCCGCTAGGTCGTCTAGGGACGCAATGAAGGCGAGGATGTCGGTCAGGTCTTGGTCATCATAGTCGACAAAGGTCTCATCGTCCGGGTCATTAGCGTGCGTGCGCTCTTTGCGCTTGAACAGGGCGATTTGCCGCATCAGGTATTCGTGGTACTGACCGCGTAGCGGCGGCGACTCCTTGCGCGATTTGCCCTCGCCTTTGCGTCCGTGGCAAGTCTTGCAATCACCTTTGTATAGACGCTTTCCGCTGCGTGCGCTGCCATCCTCGGGGGCCGGCACGTCGAGGCCGATGTCGAGTGCGGAGATATGCGCGGCCAGGTTGGTCAGGTCCTGTTCATCGGCTGTCTTCAGCTCACCAACCACCAGCATCGCGTCATAGCCGCGCACGCCTGACTGGTAGTCGCGCAGCGCGTTGAGTAGGTAATACTCCGGCATGCCCGCGATACGCGGATATTTGCCACCCAGAATGCCTTGCCCATGCTGGCCGTGACACAGCGCGCACTGGCGGAACATGATGGCACCGGCACCGGGGTCCGCTTCTAAGTCTTCGTCGTCGGCAGCCTGGGCGCCGAGGGAGAGTCCAACAGGCGCCGCGATCAGTGCGGCGAGCAAAACACGCATCAAGGGCATTTGTCGCTCCATTGTTTTCGTTGATGAACGACCCCTTTGGATCGCCTGGTTTTCTTCGTGCGGCGGTAACATAGAAGACCTCAGACGGTGCCGCAACCGCACTTGAGGTCATGAAAATCTTGGGACCCGGCAAGCTGGGACGTAGCAAGCCAACGGCGGCTTTGGTCTTCATTGCGCTCCATACCTGTTTTCTGGTTGCCGCCCGTGCGCGGTCGACTTAGCGCGCTACAAACAACAGCTGCATCGGCAGCCCCCTGTCGTCCAGTTGCGGCTGCACTGGCAGGATGTTGGGCCCGGCCTGCATTGACGCGAGCGCGGTCAAGGCGAGCACGGCGGCATCAACGAGGTCATCAACGGCCAGGATGCGGCGCAAATGCGCCCGCTCCAGCGAACCGATCATCGCGATGCAGTCAGGGTCCAGTTCGCGCAGCAGTGCCAGTCTTTCCTCCCGTCCGCGGGCCGTGCGCTTGTTGTGCAGCATGGGTCGACCGCCGGCCAGTCCCCAGAGACAGAGTTCCGGATGCGCCTCACGCAAGCCGCGGCGCAGCGCTTGCCTCTCGGCGAGTAACTGGTCCAGCTCGCGGATCTTGGGCGAGATGTTCCAGGTCTGCTTGGACAAGGCGACACCGGTGCGCTCGCGGTTGATTGAGCAGGCTTGCAGATAGTCCGATGCCTCCAGCGCGCCCCGACAGGGTGGTCGAAAGACGCTGCTGGCGCGGGGACGGCCGAGCAGTGCGCGCGCCTCGCGATCGCAGCGACGCTCGTCACCACCCTGCTCGACAAGGCCGATCGGCATGTCGATCAGGGCCAGATCGATCTGATCGAGTCGCTTGATGTGATCGAGTCGGGCGACAACCCCGCCCTGCCAGTGACCATCGAGCCGGCCGCACCAGACCCAGCCGCCACGGCAGCCATCAATGCCGATGCAAGCGGCCTGCTGATGATGAAAGGACTGCATTTTTTTGATCACTCACCCAGCAAGGTTTGAACAGGCCGCCGAAACAGTTACAACCTCATCCGCAAACATTCGTGGCCCTCAAGCAATACAGGGTTGCGACCGCGGCATCGCGATCGGCGCCGCCAGCGTCGACCGTCATCCGGCCAGGGGACGCGCTGGGCTGGAGCTAGGGTCAGAGCGCAGCGAGCTGACGACGGCCTCGGCAACGGCGTTGCCGCTGGCCATTGCCCAGTGAATGGAGGGAGGCGACGCATACTCGCCACAGACCCAAAGCCAATCTTGCACGCACAACGGCCGTTGGGGCGCCTCAACTGGCGGTGCCTGCACGGGCAGGGCCGTCGGCAGTCGATAGACCGCGAGCCGCTGCCAGCGATTGACCACATCGCCATACCAGCGCTTAAGCTGAGCGCGCACCGCGGTCTCTAACGCATCCGCGTTGTGGCCGGCACCGAACACATTGACGCTGATCAGCGCGCCGCCGGATGCAGCGTAGGCAGCGGACAAGTTGCTTGGGCAAAGCAGGCTGTTGATAGGCCCCTCGCCGCTGCCGTCGAGGATCAGGTAGGGTCCCTGGAAGGGCGCTTCGGGGGCGGAAAAATAGAGACAGGTGGTACCGCGGCTGGGGCTAGGTTCGCGGCCGAGCAGACGCGCCGCCTCGGTGCCTTCGGTGGCGATCACGAAACCGCGCGCGTGCAGCCGTTCACCGTTGTCAAGCACGGCCTGCCCATTGAGCAGACGCTCGACGCGGCGCCCGTACTGAATGCTGTCGGGCACTAGCCGACCGGCAAGCTGCTCGGGGATGCAACGCATGCCGGCCGCCGGTAACGCCGTGTCACCGAGCGCGAAGGCTCGAAAGACGAACTCGAAGGCGCGGCTCGAGACCGACAGGTCTGGATCGAAAAAAACGCCCGAAAAAAAGGGTTTAAAGAACCGTTCAATGATGCGTTGCGAGAAGCCGAGCTGCTGCAACAAAGCCAGCGCAGAGGTCTCGGGGCGTGCATAGAGCGCGGCAAGGTCCCCTTTCAGCGCACGCTGACGCAGCTTGAGCAGGCGCAATTTGTCTGCAAGGCTGCCGATCGGGGATCGCAGCATTTCCAGTAGCCGTTGCGGGTGCCGCCAGACGTCGCTAACCCGATGGAAATCACCGTCGGCTCGGACCAAAGCACCGGGATAGAAGGGGCGCAGGTCCAATGCCTCGTAATCGAGCATCTGTTGCGCCTCCGGGTACCAGGTTTGCAGCACCTGAAAGCCGCGGTCCAGCAAAAAGCCGTCGCGCTCGTCGGTCGCCAGGCGCCCCCCCGGGCGGTCCCCGGCCTCAAGGATTCGCGGTCGCAATCCGGCCTGTTGCAGACGCAGCGCGCAGCTTAATCCGGACAGACCGGCGCCTATGACGATCACGTCTGGTTGCAAGATGGTTCTCCGTTATGATCTGGGTTCGAATGCCATGGGTTCGGTGAAGGGGCGTCAAATCTACGGAGCACGACCAAGAGGCACGCCTCTCAAGCTCAGGCAAGGTGCGACCGATAGGCGATCTGGCGTGCGAACAGCGCACGAACGGCATCAATGTGGTCCGCGTCAGTTGCGGCCTTGTCTTCCCGATAGCCCTTGACGCGAGCGAATCGCAGAGCGAGCCCGGCCGGATATTGGCGGCTTTGTTGCAGTTCGTTGAAAGCGATCTCGACAACCAGCTCTGGGCGCAGTTGCACGACTGGGCCGTCGCGGCCGATTTCACGGGCCAGGAACTGCTCGGTCTGCCAGGCTAGGAGGCGGTCGGTCAGGCCCTTGAAAGTCTTGCCCAACATGAAAAAACCGCCGTCGTCGGCGCGGGCGCCGAGGTGCAGGTTACTGAGCCAGCCGCTGCGCCGACCGCTGCCCCATTCGGCCGCAAGCACGACCAGGTCCAGCGTGTGCACCTGCTTGATCTTCAACCAATGACTGCCGCGGCCACCGGCGGCATAGGGAGCTTCGCGATCCTTGGCCATCAAGCCTTCGTGACCGGCAGCGAGCGCGGCGCTAAGAAACGCCGAGGCGCGGTCGACCCTTGCCTCGGTTTCGCGCGGGATGATAAGCGTCGGCGGCAAGACCTGCAGGAGCGCGGCCTGGCGGGACGTTGTCGCGGCGTCGATCAGGGTCTCGCCACCGCAGGCCAAGCAGTCGAAGCAAAACAGCGCCAGCGGCAGTTGCGCCCGCAGCTGAGGATCATCGCTGTGACGGCCAAAGCGGCGCATCGTGGTCTGGAACGGCAGCGGGCTGCCGTCGGCGGCCAGCGCTAAGGTCTCGCCATCGAGCACAAGCTCCGTCTCCGCGACGGCGCCGATCAACGCGGTAATCTCGGGCAGCGCGGCGGTAACCTCGTTGCCTTGACGACTGAATATGCGCACCTCGTCGCCGCGCTTGTGGATCTGCACACGGGCGCCATCAAGCTTATATTCGAGCGTGGGGCGATCAATGCGCTCCAGTGCATCCATGATGTCTTCGACGGGCTGTGCCAGCATCGGCTGCACCGGTCGGAACAGCGCCAGACCCAGGGCATCGAGTCCGGCACGCCCGTCGCGGCGCGAGACCACCGCGACCTCGGCGATGTCGCCTCGCAACATCCAGGCCCGGCGCACCGACGCAACCGGGATCTCGAAGGCCAGCGCGATGGCGTCCACGACCAACGCCGTTAGTGCCCCTTGGCGCAGCTCGCCAAGGATCAATCGCGCAAGAAACCGCTGCTCGTTTGCACTGGCGACGGCGAACAATCCGCCGAGCGCCTGGGCTCGCCGCGCCTTGCTTCCACTGCCAGCGATGGCCGCGATGTCAGTCAGGCGTCGTTGGGTCTCGGCGATGGTGAGCGGGTGGGCCGTCGCGGACGATCCATCGGACGCCCCAGTCGTCACCGCGCTCACCTGGGCCGGCCCGACACCGAGTTTCTCGTGCCCGGTCTCGCCGGTGAGCCACTTTGCCGCGACGCCGATATCATGCTCGGCGCAATGACGCAATAGTTGCGCGAGCCGTTCAACCTTACCCTTGCGCGAGCGGGTGGCGACCAAGTTCTGCGACACCTCGGCGACAACGGCGAGACGGGTCATGCCAGGGTCCAGCTGTGTGGCAAAATAGACACCCATTTGCTAGGGTCTCAATACATCGCCCGGCATTAATGATATTGCTCGGTGGTGTAGTGACCTGGCTCATGGCGCTTGTGTCTGCGCATGCCATGGGCCTCAAGCCAGGCCCGCACATCCTTGATCATCGCCGAGTTGCCGCACAGCATGAGATGGCTGTCGTCGGCGTTGATGTCGACGCCGGCCAGGGCCTGAATGCTGCCGTTTTCCAATAGATTGGTGATGCGCCCCTGCAGCGCCGTCTCGCTGGAGTCTCGGGTCAGCGCGGTGATGTAGCTGAAGCTGTCCTCGTGCGCGGCCTGGAGCCCGGCGATGGTCTCGCCATAGGACAATTCGCCAGCGTTGCGGGCACCATGAACAAGAATCACGCGCTCGAAGCGTTCCCAAGCATTCGGGGTTTTGAGCATGGAGAGATAGACACCGAGCGCGGTGCCGGTCGCCAGCATCCATAGATGTCGACGCGAGACCACGTTGTCGAGCGTAAAGACACCGCCGGGCTTGTCCGCGATCCAAACGCGGTCTCCCACCACCAGGTCCGACAGCTTAGGGGTCAAGGGGCCTTCGGGAATCTCGTTGAAATAGATTTCGAACGGCCGCTCCGAGGGGGCGTTAACCAGGGAATAAGGGCGACCAACCCGCTCGCCGCCCAGGTCCAGTGCGACCTTGATATATTGTCCGGCGGCGAATTCCGTCAGCGGCGCATCAATTTGGAGGCTGTACAGCGCCTGAGACCAATGGCGCTTACCGACGATTTTACCCTCGATCCAATCACTCATCGTTGATTCTCTTACTCATATTACTTGCCGTCGGTGCAAGGTTGGTTCGCTTGGGACTGTTTAAAAGCCTGAACAACGGCTGTTCATGCCCCGAATACAGGTTCGGCGCGCGCTCCGCCAACCGTTGTGATCGACCAAACGCCGCACCATATCCGACACTGTCTAAGATTTGACCAACTCTTGCCGAACACCTACGAGCGCTACCCGATGAAACCTTTACTGCGATCGACCACATCCGCCCTGCTGCTACTTGGAGGTCTTATCATGTCTCAAACCGCGTCTGCCGCCGACTGCCCCGCCGCACTCAGCTTCGAGAAACGCCGTCTCGCCGGCGACGAAACGGTCAACCTTTGCGAGGCCTACCGCGGCAAGGTACTGCTAGTGGTCAATACCGCAAGCAAATGCGCCTTCACCGGTCAGTACGAGGGGCTTGAGGAGCTGTACGACACCTACAAAGCGCAGGGGCTGGAGGTGCTTGGCTTCCCGTCCAACGATTTTGGCAATCAAGAGCCTGGCACCGAGGAACAGATCAAGGACTTCTGCCGGCTGACCTATTCCGTCCAGTTTCCGATGTTCGAGAAGACATCAGTCAAGCGGGGTAAAGCCGATCCGATGTTCGAGGTCCTCGCACAGGAATCCGGCGGCACCTATCCAAAGTGGAACTTCTATAAGTATTTGATCGGTCGCGACGGCAAGGTCGTGCGCGCCTACAGCAGCATGACCGCGCCCAAGAGCGGCAAGCTGGTCAAGGCGCTGGAAGCCGAACTGGCGAAAGAGCCGGCATCTTGAGCCGCCGGGGCGCGCTCGACGCCGGGCGCGCTTGGGAAAAGCGGGTCTTGCTCGACCTTAAACCAAGGTCGCGAGGCAAAGGCTAAACCCTATCCGAACATGCCGCTACGGCGGTCGCGGCGCTGGCCTGTCGTGAGCCGAGCCTGACCCGCACCCACACCTGCTCTTATGGTGATGGCATTAGCCTGCTGGTTAGGCCCAGCCCTCCTGCCAGGTCTCCTAATAGCATCGATCGCGGCCCGGTGTTCAAGCCCCCCGTGTTCAATTCTACAGACGCCCTAGCTAACGAGACCGTGCAAGAACTCCCTGTCGGCTGGGTTGAGAAACGAAACCCCGCATCGGCAGCAACGCAAGCCCTTGAAGCTGGATTTTAAAAACGCGACCCAGCCCGAGGAATGACGCCAAGCCAACATGACGCCGAATCCGCCCAGAGTGTCAGCGGTCGGGCTCAGCCTTAGACCCATATTCGCCTGCATCGCCGCCGCCTTGCTCGCCGGCTGCTTGAACACAGAACATCCGCTCGCGCTCGGCACGCTGGAACGAGACCGCGTCGCGCTCACTGCCACGGTCGCGCAGCTGGTTGTCGATCTGCCTGTGGCCGAGGGCGCGCCGGTCACCAATGGCACGCTCCTAGTTCAGCTCGACGACCGCCAGCAGCGCGCGGCGGTGAAGCGCGCCAAGGCGCAGGTTGCCCAGTCCGAAGCCCGCCTGCAAGAGTTGCGCAATGGCCCGCGCACGCAGGATATCGCCGCTGCCAGGGCGCAGCTAGCCGGACGCAAGGCTGACCTGCGCGAGGCGCAGATCACCGCTGAGCGCAATCAGGAACTGATCACCCGCAATGCGGTGAGTCAGGCCGAGGTCGATCGGACCAAGGCGTTGCGCGATGCCGCCAGCGCGAGGCTGGACGAGGCCAACGAGAAGCTGAGCGAACTCTTGGCCGGTACACGCCCGGAGGAGATTGCTCAGGCCGAGGCCGAGCTGAGTGCGGCCCAGGCCGAGCTGGCCTACCAACAAGCACTGCTGGCGGAGCTGCACATCGTTGCCACCCGCGACGGCGTGCTCGACAGTCTGCCCTGGAACCTCGGCGAGCGCGTCACGGTCGGCAGCCCGGTGGCAGTGATGCTCGCCGGCAAGGCACCCTACGCGCGGGTCTACGTGCCTGAGCCCTATCGGGTCAGGATGAACAAGGGCGATCGGCTCAGGGTGCATGTCGATGGACTCGATCAGCCCTTTGAAGGCACCCTGCGCTGGATCAGCTCTGATCCGGCGTTTACCCCCTACTACGCATTAAACGCCAGCGACCGCGCCCGGCTCATGTATCTGGCGCAGGTTGATCTGCCGGACAGCGCCGCCGAGCTCCCCAACGGTGTGCCAGTACAGGTCGAATTGCCGGACCAGAGCGGTGACCGCGCCAGCGATTGAGCCATTGACCGAGCCATCAACCGAACCCGCGATCGACCCAGTCACCAAGCTAGCCATCGGGCCAGCCACCGGGCCAGCCACCAAGACAGCAACCGGGCCAGCACTGGCGCCGGTGATCGAGACGCGCGGTCTGACACGCCGATTCGGCGACCTGACCGCCGTCGACAAGCTCGATCTCGTCGTCGAGCCGCGCACCATCTACGGCTTCCTCGGCCCCAACGGCTGCGGCAAGACCACGACCCTGCGGATGCTAACGGGGCTACTGACGCCATCGGCTGGCACGGTCGCGGTTCTCGGCCTGCAACTCCCACGCGACGCCGAGCGGCTGAAGCGCCAGATCGGCTATATGACGCAGAAATTCTCGCTCTACGACGATCTGACCGTTGCCGAGAACCTCGGCTTCGTCGCGGCCATCTATGGCCTTGGACATCGCCAAGCACGCCAGCGGATTGCCGCGTTACTCTCGACCTATGCACTGGAGCCGATGCGCAACCGCCGCGCCGCGCGCATGAGTGGCGGCCAACGGCAACGCCTGGCGCTGGCCGCGGCGACCATCCACAAACCGGCGCTGTTGTTTCTTGATGAGCCAACCTCGGCCGTCGACCCCGAAAACCGTCGCGATTTTTGGGAACGGCTATTCGACCTGGTCGACGCTGGCGCCAGCATCCTGGTGTCGACCCATTACATGGACGAGGCCGAGCGCTGTCATCGGCTCGCGATCATGGAGTCAGGACACAAGCGCGCCGACGGCTCGCCAGACGCGCTGATGGCGGCCATGGGTGCCCGGGTAGTGGAGGTCGAGGCGCCGAGCCTGCGCGCCCTCAAGCAGCAGCTATCCGCCCTGCCGGAGGTCATCTCGGCCGCACAACTCGGCAGCCGACTGCGCGTGCTGGTGGCCGGTCGCATCAATGACCCGGTCGCTTGGCTTCGAGCGCAGCCGCTGCGGCCGGCGCCCTCGCTGCTGCAGCCGGCGCGTCCAAGCCTGGAGGACGTCTTCGTCACCAGCACCGGGGCCCAGGTTGAAGGCCCTGTTCAGACCAAGACCGGGAACGGCGTCCGCAGCGATCTCGGCGCCGGGGTCGGGAGCCAAAGGGCATGAGGGCACTGCCGGATGCGGCTCGGCGCATCCTCGCGATCCTGTCCAAGGAACTAATCCAGTTGCGGCGCGACCGCACGACCTTGGGCATGGTCATTATGATTCCGCTAATTCCGCTGATGCTGTTCGGCTACGCCATCAACACCAATGTTCGCAATATCCCTGTCGCGTTGGTGGATCAGGCCAACACCGGCCTCAGCCGGGTCCTGACGCAGGCGGTCGAGGCGACCCAGGTGGTGCGCTTCACCGAGCGCTACGTCGACATCCCAGCCGCCCGGGACGCGATCGTTGCCGGCCGCGTGCGCGCCGCGTTGATCATCCCACCAGACCTCAGCCAGCGCATCGCCCGCAGCGGCAGCGTCGGCGCCGGTCTGGCCTCACCGCCATCGACCGACGAGCAGACCAGCCGCCCGGTCGCGATCGTGCGCGAGACCGAGCGCGGCAACATGGAAATGCTGATCAACACGCCAGTGCGCCCGCTGGAGTTGATGCTGGGCAAGATCGTCCCGTACATCGGCATCGGGCTGGTGCAGACCAGGATCATCCTGCTGCTCGGCCACCTGATCTTCGGCGTGCCGCTGCACGGCTCGCTGCTGGCACTGGCAGTGGCGACGCTCGCCTTTATCGGCGCCAGTCTCGCCCTCGGGCTGGTGCTGTCGACCATCGCGTCCAGTCAGCTGCAGGCGATGCAGATGACGGTTTTCATCCTGCTGCCGTCGATCCTGCTGTCGGGTTTCATGTTCCCTTACGAGGGCATGCCGGTGCCGGCTCAGTACATCGCCGAGCTGCTGCCGGCGACCCACTTCATGCGCGCAATCCGCGCGGTGATGCTGCGCGATGCGGCCGTGATACAGGTCGCCCGGGACAGCCTCTGGCTGCTCGGTTTCACCTTGGTCGGCCTACTCATCGCCTCGCTTCGATTCAAAAAACGGCTGGATTGAACCAGATCGGCTTGCGCCAAGAGGGGGGCAGCCTAGGCACTAAGCGCTCGGAATTCCATCCGCAACACAGTCCGGATAAAGTTGACACACCACCAGTCAAACACGGGATGTACGCTATGCCACGATCATCTGTAACCCGGTTCGGTCTGTTGCTGCTGGTCATTGCCTTACCCCCGGCACGGTTGTCGATGATTCGACGATCGGCTAAGGTCGGCTTATGAAAATCGCTCAGATCGAACAAAGCGGCGCCAATCTAATCGATGCCTACGACCAGACGCGCATTCGCATCAACGGCCGCGACTACGCCAGCGGGCTGGCGCTGACCGCGGAAGCCGTGGTGTGCGACTGGGGTCCGGACCGCATCGCCGACCTCGACTCTGGCCATGTCGAGGCCCTGCTGGCATTGCAACCTCAGGTGGTGATCATTGGCACCGGCGCCCGACAGCAGTTCCCCGACCCGGCGCTGTACTTCGGTCTATTCGAGCACGGCGTTGGCATCGAGATCATGGACACCGGCGCCGCCTGCCGCACCTACAATATCCTAGTCGGCGAGGGCCGGCGCGTGGTCGCCGGGCTGCTCTTGGGTGACTAGCAGCGCCTGAGTCTTGGTGCTTTTTGCCTGTTTCGTCGATGAAAAGCAACCGGGTCCTAACTGCATACGGTTTGTTCAAGACTTGCCGGGTAAGGGACTAAGAGCCATTCAATCGCCGGTTCCAAGTTGGACGACTGCAGCCGCGCCAGAGAGACCCCATGGACCGCAAAATCATCCTGTCCGTGCTCGCCATCGCGCTGATGGGCTTCATCGGCATCTGGCTACTGTTATCCATCATCCCGGACGAGCGCGCCGGGCTGCGGCTCTATCCCTGGGATCTGAGTCGAGATGCGGCCGGGCGCACGCGGGTCTTTGGACTCAGCCTCGGCGACAGCACGCTGGCGGATGCCCGCGCATTACTGGGTGAAGAAGGGAAGGTCAACCTTTTCGTCAACCCGGACGGCAGTCATTCGGTCGAGGTCTACTTCAACAATATTTATCTCAGTAATATCCGCGCCGATTGGATACTGACGCTCGACCTAGAAGCGGACAGGCTCGCGACCATGTACGATCGCGGCCTGCGGGTGAGCAAGACCGCTAGCGGCAGCCGCAAGGTGAAGATGAGACCCGAGGACATCGAGACCCTGAGCAGCGAGTCCATCCGAACCCTGACCTATCTGCCCTGGAAAAGCCTCCAACCGCGCGACATTGAGGGCAACTTCGGCGCCCCCGCCGAGCGGCTCACCGAAGACAGCGGCGTCGTACATTGGCTGTATCCGAACCAGGGCATGGACATCGCCCGCGACGCCGACGGCGGGGTCGTGATCCAGTATCTGAATCCGGACGACTACGCGCAGGCGATCGCGCCGCTGGCGCCCACTGCCGAGCAAGCGTCCCAAAGCGGCGAGCCGGAGACCCAAGCGTCAACGACGGCGGAGTGACTGGGGACTCGCTCAGTCCGTGATGCGAAAGCGACCCTCCAGGTCTGGCAGGTCCACCTCGGCCACGGATAAGCCGACGCGCTGATTCAGCGCCAGGTCCTGCTTGGCCCGCACACGGGTTTCCAACGCCAATTCGGGGATGATGACCGTGGTCTTGCGCTCGCCGTGCTCGACCACCACGGCCTCGCCCTTCCAAGCCTTGGCACGGCTCAAATAGACCAGCTTCCAGTGCTGATTGGACTGTCGCTCGGTACGTCGCACGGCGATGCCCGATTGATCGGCCTCGCCAGCGCGGGCACTGATCTGCTCGGCGCTCGCGGGTTCGTTGCCGCGCAACAGGGCACGGATCTGCTGATGCACGAGCAGGTCCGCATAGCGACGCAGCGGGCTGGTGGCGCGGGCATAGGCAGTGAGCCCCAGACCGAAGTGCGAACCCGGCTCGACGCTGGTCCGCGACGGCTTGAACTGCCGCCGGCAGGCGTACATGGCCGCCATGCCGACGGGCGTTTGTAGCTGTTCCGGGGCCGGCTGCGTGGCATAGGGAATCGGCAGACCGCGCTCACTGCAGTAGCGCGCCGCGGCCTCACCGGCCATCAGCATCAGCTCGGTGACCATGGCGCGGGAGCCGTGGCGATCGATGGGGCGGATCACCACCTCGCCGTCGACCAAGCGCACGCTGACCTCGGGCAGGTCGATGCCAGCGGCGCCGTCGGCCTGGCGACGAGCGCGGTAGCGCTCCGCCGCGGCGACCAGTTGGGCAAACGGCGGCTCGTGCAACCGGGTCTCGGCCTCGGCGTAGGTCAGGCGCGTGGCGCGGATCAGGGTCGGGCGAATCTCAATATCGGCCAGCCTGCCGTCGGCGCTGCAGGTGATCCCGTAAGACAGGGCCGGCGAGATCTCCTTCAGACCCAATCCGAGCTGCTCCGTGACCGCCGCCGGCAGCATGTTGACGATGCCCTCGGGCAGGTACAGGTTGGCGCCGCGGGCGCGGGCCTCGCGATCCAATTCACCGTCCGGGGTCACCAACGCCGCCACGTCGGCGACATGCACCCAGAGACGCTCGCCGTCGATGCTGACGGCGTCGTCCGGGTCTTGGTTGCCCTCGTCGTCGATCGCGAAGGCAGGCAGGTGGGTCAGATCAAGCCGCTGCTCGTCGGGAAGCGTCGGCACCGCCAGGACCGGATCAGTGGTCGCCGCACCAAAGCGAGCCGGATAAGGATTGTGCTCGGCAGGCCAGTAGCCAACCTTGACCAGCATCCGGTGAGCACTCTGCGGTGTCTCGGGCAGGTCCAGCGCCTTGAGGATACGGCTGTGTTCGGTCTGCTGATTGGCCAGACGCTCGACCTCGGTCAACCGCTCACGATCCTCGGGCAGGCTGCGCCCCTTGGCCAAGCGCCCCATGAACGCCGCCTGCTCCTGCTCGGTACGCTGCTTGGCCTCACGGTCGGCGCGCTCCTGCTCGATCTGCTCGCGCGGACGCGCACGGATCAGGTCCGGTGTGCCCTCGAAATACAACCCATCGGCCAGCAGCTGCCAAGCGGCCCAAGCCGTCGCGGGCGTGAACTCGTCATAGACCAACTCGGCGAGTTCCTTGAGGTCGGTCTCGGCGCCCTCCAATAACTCCCAGGCCTCGTCCAACTGACCCGAGCGCGACGTCAGGTCCGCAAGCCGGCGCAAGGGCCCAGGGTGCAACGAGACGATGTCCTTGGGGCGGACGCGTTTGGTCTGACCGCCATCGATCTCGATGTCAATCTTCTCGCCGACCGAGACGACCCGCGCCGGGCGAATCTTGTACAGCACAAGGCTATCTGCGGTGATGCGCCCGGCCGCCAGACCTGAGCGGGTTTCGCCCGATTGGGTTTTGGAGGCGGCACCAGACGACTTGTCCGCCGATGCGTCAGTCGCTGGCTTGGCCGATGCGCCTTTGGTGGAACCGGATGCGGAACCGGCTTGATGGGTGGACAAGGTGTAGCTATCTCCGTGTGTACCCGAAGGCCTGCCCGCGCTTAGTGCGAGGTGATGATACCGGTTCGGGTGAGTGTCGGCACTGGCTGCCGGTGTATGCAGCCGAATAGGCTATCATGCCGGGCAATCCGAAACCTTTCAGCCTGCCCGAGCCGGGCGCAGCAAGCAAGCGAGATACTAATGAATCAAGACTGGAAAGCGTTTCTCGAGGCCCGCTCCGCAACCGTCAGCGAGCCGAGCCTGAGTCCAAACGAGAACCCAAACGGGGATACAAACCTGAATCAAATCGGTAACGCCCGATTCGCCGACGCGCCGCTGGACGCGGACTGCGCCCTGGTGGACCTATCGCACCTAGGCCTGATCGCCGTCGGCGGCCCCGAGGCGACGGATTTCCTGCAAGCTCAAGTGGGCAATGACGTCCGCGAACTCTCTGACAACCACAGCCAACTCAACAGCCACTGCAGCGCCAAGGGCCGCATGCTGGCCAATTTCCGTATGCTGCGCATCGAGCAAAGCCTGTTCATGGTGTTGCCCCGATCGCAGATGCAGCCGCTGCTGAAACGCCTGCGCATGTTTCTTCTGCGGGCCAAGGCGACCATTGACGACGCCAGCGACGCGCTGGTCTGCTTCGGCATCATCGGCGACTGCGCCGATGCCGCCCTCCGCGAGCTGTTCACCACGCTGCCCGGCGACGACAACGCGATGACCCGCTCCGGCGATGCAACCCTGATCCGCATAGCCGGCCCTGCGCCGCGCTATTTGTTCATCGGCCCGGCGCAAGAGGCCAAGACGCTGTGGCAAAACGCAGCAGGCCAGGCAGTGGAGGCCAACGCCGAGCTCTGGGCGCTGCACGACATCCGCGCTGGCATCCCCACGGTGCAGCCGCAAACCAGCGAGGCATTTGTACCACAGATGGTCAACATGCAACTGATCGACGGCGTCAGCTTCACCAAGGGTTGCTATACCGGCCAAGAGGTGGTCGCGCGCATGCAGTACCTGGGCAAACTCAAGCGGCGCATGTACATCGCCGAGGCGGAAAGCGACATCGCGCCGCGGCCGGGTGACCTGCTGAGCGTCCCCGGCAGTCTGTCCGAGCAGGCGCCGGGGCGCGTCGTCGATGCCATTGCCGTCGCACCCGGCCGCTACGAGCTGCTCGTCGTGGTGGAGATCAGCGCCGCCGAGGACGGTGAGGTGCGGTTGGCGCGGGAGTCCGGCGACGCAGGCCCACTGCTGCAACTGAAGGCGCCCCCTTATGGCTTTCCCCTTGAAGTCTGAATCAAGCCTGACCTTTGCCATTGAAGTCTGAAAGGGTGAAGTCTGAAAGGGGGAAGTTTGCCGGGCCCCCATCAGGGTCAAGGTCAGGATGGAACCGCGCTCTTCTCTAACGCTAACCGCGCCTGCAACACGGCCGGCCCCGGGCCTGCCGGACCGTCCTATCGGCGTGTTCGACTCCGGGGTCGGCGGCCTGACGGTGCTGCGTGAGATCCGGCGCGAGCTGCCGTTTGAGCACCTGTGTTACCTGGCCGACTCGGGCCAAGCGCCCTATGGCGACAAAGCGCAAGCGGTCATCGAGGCTCGCTCACTAGCGCTTACGGAATTCCTAATTCGCCAAGGCGCCAAGGCCATCGTCGTCGCCTGCAACACCGCCACCAGTGCGGCGGCCGCGACCCTGCGGGCGCGCTTTCGACTGCCGATCGTCGCCATGGAACCGGCGCTCAAGCCGGCCGTGGGTCTTACCCGCAGCGGCGTCATCGGCGTGCTGGCCACCAGCCAGACCCTGGCCAGCGACAAGTTTGAGGTCTTACGCGAGCGCTTCGGCGCCAGCGCCCGCGTCTTGGTGCAGCCTTGCCCAGGACTGGTCGAACGCATTGAGGCCGGTGAACTCAATGGCGCCGCCACCCGCGCGCTGCTTGCGGACTATCTGCTGCCCCTGATGCAGCGCGGCGCCGACACCTTGGTGCTGGGCTGCACCCATTATCCGCTGCTGCGGCCGTTGATTCAGGAGATCGCCGGCCCCGACCTGATCATTACCGACGCCGGCGCCGCCGTTGCGCGTCAACTTCGCCATCGCCTGCTGCAAGACCGGCTGCTGAGCGACCGCAGCCAGGGCGGCGACGAGTGGTTTTGGAGTTCCGGCGAACCGAAGCAAACCAGAGCGGTGATCGGCGCCCTATGGGAGCGCCCGATCGCCGTGCGGTCCTTACCCGAATTGCACCGCTAACATCGGCGACCGGCAAAAAGGAACAATTCACCAAGAAATCAATCAATTCAATCGAAACAACAACGCGACGAGGAGCGCCCAAATGTTCGCCCAACCCGACCTACCCAGGGTCTTGCCATTGGCCCTACTGCTGACCACCGCACCAGCGCTGACAACGGCCCTCGCCGAAGACAGCGTAACGGCAAGCACCGACAACGAGACTGGCGTAGCGCATGGCAGCACGAGCGATTCTCTGACTGGTCGCGTGACTGGCAGCAAGACCGCCAGCCATCCGGCTTGGTTCAAGGAGAGCTTCCTCGACATTGGCGAGGACGTCAGCGAGGCGACCGACGACGACAAGCACGTCATCCTCTTCCTGGAGATGAACGGCTGCCCCTATTGCTACAAGATGATCGAGGAGAACTTCAAGGGCAGTGACTACAGCGACTTCATCCAAGAGCGCTTCGATGTCATCGCGCTGAACGTGCGCGGCGACCGCGAGGTGGCGCTGGATGCCGACACATCCCTAACCGAGAAGGCGCTCGCAGGGCACCTCGGCGTCAATTACACACCCACCCTGTTGTTTCTGAACCAGGCCAACGAACTCGTCGCGCGCGTGAGTGGCTATCGCAACGTCACGGACTTCAAGCAGGTACTCGACTACGTCGACGCCAAGGCCTACCAGGAGCAGACCCTAGCGGACTATCTCGACGCGCGAAAGACCGATAGCGGCTACAGCTTTCGCGCGCACGAGCAGATCAAAGAGGCCGCCGACATCGGCGATCTGAGCAGCATCCAGGGGCCGCTCGCGCTGTTGTTTGAAGACGCCGCCTGCATCGCCTGCGATGCGCTGCACCAGGGCCACCTGGCATCGCCGGAGGTCAAGGCCGCGCTGGAGCCGTTCAAGGTCGTACGCATCGACGCGCAGTCCGACGCCAAGATCAAGGCCCCAGACGGCAGCGAGACCACGCAAAAGCAACTCGCCGCCGACCTCGGTGTCGAATATCGCCCGACGCTGATCTTGTTCGACCAGGGCCAAGAACTCGTCCGCATCGAAGGCATGCTCTACCGCTATCACTTCATCGGCCTGCTGGAATATGTTGGCTTGGGCAAATACAAGCAGTATCCCGGCGGCCCGTTCGATTACATCGACGCCAAGACCGACGAGCTGACGGCGGCGGGCAAGGATGTTGCGATTGCGGACGAATGACGGAGCTGCCGGAATCCGAGTCCCGGAATCGGAGTCCTGGATGCGCCCTACACACGGATATTGATGGGTAAGCGCCGATGATCGGACCACTGGCCTCGCCAATGTCGGTGGATATCAAGTTCCCCGTCGTTGTCGCTGGCGTCATCGAATGACCGCAGGACGCTGATTACGACAACAAGCACGATTCCGAATCGACCGCGTTAGGGCACCGGCTTAGCCATCTGGTTCAGGTCGATCCCCATGCCGCCGACGCTCTGGTTTAGGCCGTGAAAGCGGACGGCCATGTCCGCGATGCTGAGGTGCATGCCGCCGATGCGGGCATTTAGATGCTCGGCGCTTTGCTGCATGCCAGCAACATTGTGTTCAAGCCCTTCGACATGGCCGGCGATCTCCTGCATTTGCGCGCCGAATACCGGCATCAGGTGGACGTCGCCGCCGATGGCGGCGACGGATGCTTCCATTGCGTCCATGCGCACGGCGATGCGGTCGATGTGGCCGGTCATCGCGTGCATGCCTGCGATGACGACGCGCACCTCCTGGGTCAGGTCGTTGATGAAGTAGATATTGGCCAGGGCGAGAGCGGCGACGAGCACGACCACAACCCTGATCAACAGGGTCACGCCGCGGGTCCGCTCGCCGGAGACCTCCTCTCCCTCGGACAGCGCCTGCTCCAGGTCAGAGAGGACCTGGCTCAGGCGTTCGATACGGTCACGATCGCTCATGTCGGGTTTCTGCTCGGTTGGTCTGCGCACCGGGGCGCGGTATCGGGCCTTATCGCAGCGGGTTCATCCAGTTGAACATCCGCATTGGCTTGGACATCTGGTTGACGTCGCCGCCCATGCGGCCAACATTGAATTCCATCACTTCGAAGGAATGCCGCATATCCGTCAGACTCATCCGCATGGCCGCGACGCTGGTGTCCATTCCAGTCATGCTGCCGGCCATCGCTCCTACGTCGCCGGACATCACACCGACGCTGGCGTGCATGCGGTCTATCTCGGCCATGATGACCGGCAGGGAGCCCATGTCGCGACCGATACCCTGCAGGGTACGCTCCATGCGGTCCATGTCGTCGGCGACGCGGGCGACCTGCCGGTTCATGGTGGAAATAGCGGCGCTGACCTCCGGGACCTGCTGCGACAGGATGATGGTCAGGAACGCGATCGACGCGACGACCAGGATGAGCGCGGTGAAGGTGAGCTGATAGAGCCCCGCCAGCCGCGATTCGGTTCGCGACTGGCGTTGCTCCATGGCACGCACCAGGCGGCCGAAGCGGGCAATGGCCTCGTCTAGACGGTCTTCGTCGCGGGAGTCCACCGGCTCAGCCCCCGCCGCGGCCCTTGGCGTTCGCCGCAGCCGCTGACAGGCTGTCCGCGGGGCGGTTGCCAACAACGGATGCCGCGGTCAGTCCGTCCGTCAGTTGGCAGTAGCCGCGCTCCCGCGAAGCGCAGCGCCCAAGCATCAGCGCAACCGATGGGTCCAGCGGATACTCCGCGGCAAGCTGCTCGAAGATCTGTTCGGCCAGCTCCCAATGTTCGCTGATGAGCGCCTTGAGGCCGCGTTCATAGCGCTCGATAAAGGCCGCTCGGGCAACATCCAAGGGTCGGCTGCGCTCGTCGATCAGCTCATAGATGGCCATGGCGCCGCCAGCGTCCCAGGGCGGCAGCAGGTCCAGACGGCGAAACCAGAAGCGATCGGCGACCGCTGGCTGCACGTCGCCACTGACAATAATGCGCGTGCCGTAGCGGCGATTCAGCCGGCGCAATTCGGACGCGAGGGTGACGTGGTCGCCGATGGCGGTGTAACTCATGCGTTGGCGGGAGCCGATATTGCCAACCACCGCGCGGCCCTGATGCACCGCGTACAGGTTGATCGGCGGCGGCAGATCAGGTTCATCCCAGTTGGCATGCACCTCGCCCTCCAGCTTGAGGCAGGTCAGCGCGGCCGCGCAAGCCCGCTCCGGGCCATCGTCGAGGGCTATCGGGGCGCCCCAGAAGGCCATGATGCTCTCCCCCCGATAGTTGTCGATGGTGCCGCGCAGGCGCAGAATCACGCGGCTGAAACGGTCCAGCTCATCACTGAGCACCGCCGCGATGCGCTCCGGCGGCAGCGTCTGGCAAAGCGCCGTGAGCTGGCCGATGCCGGTGTAGAAAAATGTGAGATCGCGAACCTCGACCTCAGGATGGGCACCCTGACCGGAGGTAATGAGCTGTCTCGCCACATCGGCCGGAACGAAGCGTTCCAGGCTGCGCAGCCCCCGCTGCAGACCCCGGATGGCCTGGTCCAGGGCGATGATCTCAGTGAACCGCGACTGCACCGGGACCACGTCATCGAACTGAAAGCCACGAATCCGCCGCGTATTATGCTCTAACTGCCCCAGAGGCAGGAACAGGCCCCGTGCCAATACCCAAACCGCGAGCCCGGCGGCCCCGAGCATGATCAACGAGATGACCGCGGACTCGCTCAACAGCCGGTCCGCCGCGGTCAGCAGCGACGCCTCAGGCACCACGATGTAAAGCTCCCAGTCGATATTGATGTCGGCGGGAAATGGCTGGCGATAGGCGATGTAATCGACGCCACCGGTCCTGGTGCGAGTGTAGGCCAGGGCGCCACTGCCGGCGGCCTGAGCCGTGCCGTCGCGGTGGCGGCGGTAGGCGTCCGCCAACCAGTCGCTGTCCAGATCGGCCACCTCCGGCAGTCGGGTCGACGGCATGCCTTCGTCCAAACTCTGGGAGTACGGATAGGCCACCAGCCGGCCATCGCCGTCGACGATCAAGGGCACGGCCCCGGGAACCAGCCGCTGGTCGGACAATAAGGCTGACAGGCTCGCCAGGGTCACGTCCGCGGCAAGCACCGCGCGCACCTGTCCCTGGTCATCCACCGCGGCGCGGGCAGCGGTGATACCGGGCATGCCGTCGGTGTCGAAGCGGTAGACGGGGCTCCAGTAGGGACCGCCGGCCTCAGCCAGGGCGCCCTGATACCAATCACTCTGGCGGGGATCAAAGCTTGCACCGCCAGCGATGTGGGCAATGGGTTCGAAGCGCTTGTTGCGGTAGGTAAGCTGCTCGCTGGAGGACTCCGCCGAGCGGTCGATGAGCCGCGTCACCAACTGCGGTAGGCGGCGCACCTGCACCAGGCTGCCCGCCGGGTCCGCCGCAAACAGGGATTGCAGCCTGGGCGTCAGACCGAGCTGGGTCCAAAACAGCCGAAACAGCACCTCTCGGTCGCGGATGATACCATCCGGCCCCAAAGCCAAGCGGTCCATAATCAGGTAGTCGTCGCCATCACCAAACACCTCAACCGCGCGGTCGACGATCTTCTGGGAGACCTCGGCCAAGATCTCCACCGACAGATCCAGCGACAACTGCGCCGCCCGCCGATAGGCATTCGAAGCGACACCGACGACGGTGATCACCAACAGGATCAGGAACAGCAGGAGAAAGGCCGACTTGAAGCTGCGAATCGGCAACCGGGTGCGCAACCAGGGCCTCCAGAGGGTCGAAGTAATCAAACGGCAATGCTGCCTTCCGCGCCATTGTGGGCCTTGCGTCGATCAGGCGCAAACGCGCGCGGCGCCACTGACTTGGAATCAATGCAGGTTGCCTAGGTGGAGGGGAACCCCAGCGCCTGCCGCGGATTGGACATTGCAGCCAACAATAATCATTTTGATCAATTATTTAGGCGACCATGAGAATAAAGATTCGGTCTACCCATCCGCTGAAGAATCAACGAGTCAGCGTCTCACGGAAGCGCCGATCCAGAGGGTAAATCCATAAGTCCTTGATCGGGACACTCTGTTTTCCAGCGGCGCCAAGTTTGCCGCGGCCTTCTCTGGTTCCCAAGCAGAGCTTGGGAACCAGAGAGACGAGAGAACGGCACCGGGACTTTCGCGGTGGTGCACTAGGCTAGGCTTCGGGGTCTGATCCGCCGTCGTCGCTGTCGTTGCAATCACCGCCATGCGACCCCTGATGGCGCCGACCAGCCTCCGGGGCGCAGACCAACTCCGCGTCAAGGCGGGGCGGTGAGATGCAGCTGCCCTCCACAATCTTTCCTCGCCGTCCGGTAAACTCACAGGCCGAGTTCTCGGTTTGATCGCGACAGGCGTCGATGGCTTGGGGCGGAGGGCCGTGGCGTCGGCCGCGCTGGGAATCGGGCTCGGCCTGTGCGAATGGCGCGGCCAGGCACAGTGCGCAAGCCAGGGTCAGCGTGCTGCCGCGGACGGTCTTGAGAAGGGTCATCTTGATGCTCCGGCTGTTGTTGAAGTGCTGATAGTCTATGCAGCAACTATGGAACGACCGCGAACAGACTGTGAAGAGAGAGTGTGGTATGAACCATTGCCTTCCCAAGACCGTGCTGATCGTCGAAGACGAGATCGCGCTGGCGGATGTGCTGGCCGAGTACCTGCAGGCGGCGTCCTTCGCGGTGCAGCGTCTCAGTGACGGCCTATCGGTGGTCGCGCATGTTCGCGAGCATGCCCCGGATCTGATCCTGCTGGACTTGATGCTGCCCGGGCGTGATGGCTTGGCGGTCTGCCGTGAGCTGCGTCGCTTCTCGACGGTGCCGATCATCATGGTGACCGCCAAGGTGGAGGAGATTGATCGTCTGCTGGGGCTCGAACTCGGTGCCGACGACTACGTCTGCAAGCCCTTTGCGCCACGGGAAGTGATAGCACGGGTCAAGGCGCAGTTACGACGCATGGAGATGTTGACGCAGTTGCCCGAGCCCGGTCAAACGCAGGGACCTGGAACCAAGCAGCTTCAGGCCCGGGCACATGGCCTCTATCTGGATGCAGACCGCATGGAGGTGCGTGACGGCGAGCGCGCCATGCATCTAACGCTGGTCGAGTTCCGTTTGCTCGATACCCTGTGTCGACACCCTGGGTTCATCTATTCCCGCGCCCGTTTGATCGAACGCTTATATGACGACCACCGCATCGTCACCGAGCGCACCGTGGATACGCATGTGAAGAATCTGCGCAAAAAGCTCGCGTCGGCGTTCGACGGCGAACAGTTCATTCAGTCGGTTTACGGTGTCGGCTACCGATTTGAGCCAGAGTGGAAGCCAGCGGTGGCTTCGGCATCGGACTGAAGCGGATCTGGATGGCAAGACCACCGCAATCGGCGGCCCTTGCACTGATACTGCCGCGGTGCGCCTCGACGATGGAGCGGCAGATCGCCAAGCCGAGTCCAACCCCGCCTTTCGCGCGCGAGCGCGATGCCTCTACCCGGTAGAAGCGGTCGAACAGGCGCTCTAAGGCGGCCGGTTCCACCCCCGGTGGCGTGTCCGCGATCGAGATCCGGATACCGTCGTTGGCGCCGATGGCCGTGATGCGGATGAACCCGCCGGCGTCGGTATAACGCAGGCTGTTGGCCAACAGATTGTCCAGTACCTGGCGCAGTCGTCCTGGGTCGCCCTCCATTCGCAGGTCGCCGTCGATCTGCAACCGCAACGCAATCTCTTTATCGGCGCAGTCGGCTTCCCTGTCGGCGATCGCGGAGCGCAGGATCGCGCTCAGATCCAGCGGCTCGAAGCGGTAGTTGAGTGCGCCGCTATCGGACAGGGCCAGATCGTAGAGATCGTCCAGTAGACGTCCCAAGGTCAGCAGCCGCCCGTGCAATTGCTCCAGACGTTCTTTGCTGCAGGGCCTGATGCCGTCGATCAACGCATCCAACTCCGCGCGGGCAACCGCAAGCGGCGTGCGTAGTTCGTGCGAGACATCGGCCATGGCGCCGCGGCGCAAGGCCTCGCTCCGCTCCAGCGTCAATGCCAGTTGGTTGAAATCCTCCGCCAACTCAGTCAATTCATCCCGGCCCTTGAGTACAACGCGAGCCTGATAGTCGCCCTTGGCCAGTTGACGGGCGCCAGCAGCAACGGCACGGATACGCCGCAGCATCGCCGTGCCGAGGATGGCGCCAAGCACCATGGCCAGGACCAGCGCGGCAAGGCTGATCCAAAGCAATGACCGGTTGTGCTGGCGGTTGAAACGCTGTGCCAACTGATCTTCCAGCCAGACTGGGGCTGACAAGCCCAACCATCCGACGACCAGGTCATCGTCGATCAGCGCTCTGAACACCTCGCCCCGGGAGCCGCCAACGCCGCGACCGGCGATCTGATTGCGCTGCGCGTCAAGCAGGCGCAGTCGAGCAGAGAGTCGATTGGCTCTTGGGGGCCGCGGTCCGAAACCCGGCTTGCCGAAAGGGCCGGGTGGCCCGGTAGTTGGGGGACCCAAGTCGGGTGAGCCGGCCTTGGGAGAACCCCAAGCCCAAGGCCCCGGCGGGACATGCGAGGGCGCTAGCTGGTTGTCAGACCCGACTGATAGCGATCGAGATCGCCGCTGCTCATGGCCAAGCTTAGGCGCCATCGCATCGTCGATCAGCCGCCGCCAGACCCGAGGGTGATCGGCAATCAAGTCCCACGACCCCTGCTCGCGGTAGGACCGCAGCAGCGCATCCGCCACGGGGCTGATCCGTTCCAGCTCCTGCTGGCTTAAATAGTCGAGAAAGCCATGCTGGAAGCTCCATCGCGCTGCCAGGCCCATACCCACGACCGACAGCGTGCTGGTCAGGCCGAGCAGCAACAAGAGTCTTCCTGTTAGACCAATACGCATCGGCGCTTATCCTAACCCAGCAGAGCCGGTCTCGTTGTCCTGGTGATCTGGATAGTCGATGACGACAACGACGCTTCTCCGCCGGTTGCTGCAAGACTTGCCGAATAATGGACTGACGACGCCTTGCCTCATCTCAGGCCGCGGCCATGGAGCTATCAATCGACCCCCGGTTAATATACCCGTCGCACGCGGGTTTTCGGTCGCAATGCACGCCCCTCGCACCCGATCGCCGCGTTACGCCTCCTCGCCATAGGGTCGGCTATGCCTCGTCGGCGTGCCTTGCGCTCGGGCACGAGGGACGCACCTTGCTTTCCCGAAAACCCGCGTGCGACGGGTATAGATTACCGTCGCAGTATGGCCCACCAGCGGGCGATATTGAGCAGACTCATCAGTGATGCGGAGACATAGGTCATGGCTGCGGCCGTCAGCAGGCGTCGGGCGTGGCGCTCATCGCCAGAGATCAGCACATCGTTGTCGGCCAGCATGGGCAGAGCGCGCCGAAAACTGGCATCAAATTCGGTCGGCAAGGTGACCAGATGCACCAAGATTGCCGAGCCCAGAGTCAGCAGACCCCCGAGCACCATCAGGCCGCCAGCGCCGGGGAGACGTGTGGCGGCGACGATGACCGGTGCGGCCATGAGCAGCGCCGCGCCGACCTTCTCCAGTGGCCCGAGCAAGCGCACAAGCTGGCTGCGCAGGCTCAGCGGCCGATAACCGCTGGCCTGTTGCACCGCGTGACCGACCTCGTGGGCGGCTATGGTGATCGCCGTGAGCGATCGGCCATCGTGATTGTTGGGCAACAAACGCACGACGCGCTCATGCGTGTCGTAGTGATCGCCGGTCTGCGTGACCTCGACCCGTACCTGCTGCAGCCCATGCAGATCGAGTAGGCGCCGGGCCGCTACGGCCCCGGTCACGGCATAGCGATCCTCAGGCTGGCTGTAACGCTGCATGACGCGCTTTACCCAAAGCGATGGCAGAAACAGGATGGCCAACAGGAGGAGCGCAGGCAGCAGAAAATGCATGATGGACCTTGATCGGAGCAGAGATTATCCAACGACAAGAGTTGTCGACGATTGATCGCTGGTCGCGGATAGTATCGGCGACAGGCGGCGACAGGGGTCTGGCCCGGCTGGACGGCCTGTTCAAGCTTAGCGAGCATCGCGGGCTTTTCCAGTGCGATAGAAGGTGCGATAAAAAGGCCCGACAAAAAAGGCCAGGTTCAATTAAAGCGGCAATTCGCCTTGCCCCGGATGGTCTGCTCAGGCCTCTTCGTCCCGTTTGCGTGGTCTGCCGCGTTAGCGCAGTTCCTGGCCTTGGCCGGTCATCGCGTCGATCTCCCGACAGAAGCGGTCGTTGCCCATCGGCTGATCCTGGTTGGGGGCTAGCCGCAAGGCGCTGAGCATTTTGTCGTCGAGTCCGCCACGGAACAGTTCCCGATAGGCATGGCGGCGCGCGTCGTCGTCCGCGCCAGGGGCGAGGTCAAGCGGCTGCGGCGACAGCAGCGGATCGGGGGCGCCGAGGGCGTTGGCGCGATCGCTGCACCAGCGATCATCGGCGGGATCGGCTGCCATAACAGCGCGAATCGGGTTCAGCTCAATGTAGCGCTGGCACAGCAGCAGATAACCAACGTGGACTTGTAGCGACCGTCCCAAAGCGTACCGGTGCGGCCATGGTTGTGGTTGATGTATTGCACATAACGACGGCCCACCGAGATCAGCACCCGCGGCACGTGCTCGGCTTGTTCCGGCCTGAGCAGCAGATGAAAGTGGTTGCTCATCAGGACATAGGCGAGCAGCGCCCGCGCTCCAGCGTTTAACGCAGCCAGCAAAGAAAAGCGAGCCGGTCTTGGTCGTCGAAAAAGCACGCCTCGCGATTGTGCCCGCGCTGGACGCTGTGCGGTGGCAGGGCTTTGATGTGCATGCGCGGGCGGCGGGGCCTGTTGCAAGTCTAACAGGAATTCGAGCCTGGCCCCTTTTCCAGCAGGAATTCGA
>JGI12109J20283_10025819_pt1 | contig 27310 bp, 21 predicted proteins | sample ElkSlonscriptome_12_FD_20283 | JGI IMG/M metagenome (IMG submission 20283)
AAACGAAGCGGAAGAGCGCGTTCGAGGCTTCTTGTTCGGCGGTGAATCGCGCGGTCTGCGCGTCGAGGAGTTCGATGATCGACACCGCGCCTTCGGCATAGGCCGCGGCGACCAGCTCGAAGTTCCGACGCGCCGCCTCACTCGCCCGCTGCGTCAGGCCGATGCGTGTGAACGATGCCGATGCGACGTGAACGGCCGAGCGAGCCCGTTGGCGCACCCGCTCGGACAGGGCTTCGCGTTCGCGCTCGAGCCGCAGCGCCTCGGCGGCGAGTCGGGAACGCTCGGCGAATCGGGCACCCCCTTCGAAGAGCGGCAGGCGCAGTCCGAGGGTCAATTCCCAGTCGTCGTCGTCGAAGGGCGCGGCGTCGAGCGCCTCGGCCCCGGCGCCGGAGCGTTCGAGCGTGCGGTTCCAGTCGCCGGAGAGAACGAGGTCGGGCGAGTAGAACGAGCGCGTCTCCGACGCGCCCAGACGCTCCTGGACCGCAAGGGCGGCCTCGATCTGCGCGATCTCTGGCGAGTTCGCGATCGATTCTTCGGCGACGAAGCCGCGAAGCAGACGCAGGCTGGCCGGATCGTCCATGTACGGCAGAAACCGTTCGTCGAGGATCGCGAGCAGCTCGGCAGTCGAAGCCGGCTCGACGACACCGAGTTTGCCTTCGAGTTCGAGGCTCAGCACCCGGTTCAACTGGATCTCCGCGAGGTTGCGCTCGGCGATGCTCGTCACCAGAGCATCCTGGTCGCGCGCGACCTGCGCTTGCCAACGATACTCCTCGGCCGGAGACGCGGCGCCGAGACGTTCGCGAATCCGCGCGCGCTCGAGATTGCTGCGTGTGAGTTCGAGGTTCTCCCGACGGATACGTTCCACGGCAAGTGTCGCGAGCACGTCGAAGTAGGCGGTCGCCGCCTCGAGGGCGACGTCGAGTTCCGCCTGACGCAGGGCTGCTTCGGCCGAATCGACGAGATGTCGTCTCACCTCGACCGCACCCCACGCTCTCTCGGACCAAAGGATCTGCGAGAACTCGACGCCGAGTGTCCACGTGGTCTCGGCGCCGAAAGAGCCCGACTCCGCACGGTCACCGTCGATCCTCCGGCCACCAGCCATCGCGGACAGTTGAGGGAGCAGGTTGGCGACGTCGACACCGACGTCCTCGCGCGCCGCTTCGACCGCGCTGCGAGCTGCCTGCAGGTCGCGGTTCGCCTCCAGTGCATGGCTCATCGTCTGGACGAGGTCGAAGGTGCGGTCGGGTTCGCGCTGGAGGTCTCCGATCAGCTGTGCGTCGGACATCAGGGCGAAGGTCGGCGACACGCCGAGCGAAGCGGCCGTGTCCATGTTCAGATAGAAGGTCTGGCGTCGGGTCAGCCCGACCGGGAGTTCCGCCGCCGGTTCACCCAGCAGGATGCGGCGGGAGTGCAACGCCGTGCGTCGCATGAGGCGGCGGATCCAGTCCGAGGGCGTGAGTCCGGCCAGAGCACCGGCACGGACGCCGGCTTCGCCGAGCGTTGCGAACGACGGGATGCCCGCCGCGGTGAGCGCGCGGGTGAGCGCCTCGATGCGGTCGACCTCGTCGAGGTCCGATTCCGCGATCATGACCGCGTCCGTCGCCTCCGGAAGGCTGGCGACGACCGCCTCGGCCGTTCCCTCGTCGACCACGGGGACGACCCGCAAGCCGATCTCCGGGAGAACCATCGCTTCGCCCACACGTCGGCGGATGATCGACACCACGCCTGGAGCGGCGACGACCGCGAGGCGATCGAAGGCGACCAGCTCGCGATAGCGCTCGATGTCGTCGGTGAAGTCGAAGACCGGCTCGACGTAGGTGAGGTTCTCCACCCCCGAACCGCCGGACGGTCCGCGCGGTAGATCCGAGAGGAATCCGTCGATCGCGAAGGGAGCGATCGCGGGGAGGGGGAGATCGCGGCGTGCGACCATCTCCGCCGTGACGAGCGTTCCGAGCGTGACGATCAGGTCGACCCCGTCGTCCGCGAGCAGGCGATCGTGGATCGCGCGGGCTCCCTCCAGGGTTCCGCCGGCGCCGAGTACGAGTGCGTCGGGTGTCTCGATCGGAGCGTCCTGCTCCATGAGCGCCTCGATCTCGGTGCGGAAGGCCGCGACGAGTTGTGTCGATGCGGCCAGATCCTCGTCCACGGTGATCGCGATCGTGAATGCGTCGGGGGTCTGGCCGGCGGCGGGGACCACGAGGAGCAGGAGAAGGAGTCGATAGAGTGGGCCCACAGGGCGCATCGGCACAGGCATCCTCCGGGGAAGAGAGCGGGGACTTCGGGATCGGAGTCGTCCTCGCCGCACTGGCCTCGGAGCTTCGGGGGACGCGTGCGCAGCCGGATCGACCGCGCGAGCTTAGACCGATTCGGCGACCACGCTCCACAACTAGATCCGGCCGCAAGGCATCGCGTCGTGCCACGAACCGCTTCTTCGCGACATCATCGGTCGGATGGTGGTCGCGGCTGGATTCGGCTGGTAGATTCGGGATCCGTCCTAGGATCACCCGTCCCGGAGCCCCGCCATGCGCCGCATCGCCTCCCGCGTTCAGACCAACGCGACCGAATTCCGCCAGTACCAGGCCTTCCACCGCGAGCAGGCCGACAGACTGGCCGAGCTCCTCGCGACCACCGCGCGTGGGGGCAGTGCCAAGGCCCGCGAACTGCACACGAGCCGCGGCAAGCTGCTGGTGCGCGAGCGGATCGAACGTCTCCTGGATCCAGGGAGCCCTTTCCTCGAGCTGAGCCCGTTGGCGGCCCACGAGGTCTACGGATCGCCCGTGCCCGCGGCCGGACTGATCACGGGGATCGGCGCCGTGCACGGTCGCCAGGTGATGGTCGTGGCCAACGACGCCACGGTGAAGGGCGGGACCTACCATCCACTCACGGTCAAGAAGCACCTGCGGGCGCAGGAGGTCGCGCAGGAGAATCACCTTCCCTGCGTCTACCTGGTCGACTCGGGCGGTGCCTTCCTGCCGCTGCAGGCCGAGGTCTTCCCCGACCGCGATCACTTCGGGCGCATCTTCTACAACCAGGCGCGCATGAGCGGCATGGGGATTCCGCAGATCAGCGCGGTGCTCGGCAGCTGCACGGCCGGCGGGGCCTACGTGCCCGCGATGAGCGACGAGGTCGTGATCGTCGAGGGTCAAGGCACGATCTTTCTCGGCGGTCCACCCTTGGTGAAGGCGGCGACCGGGGAAGAGGTCAGCGCCGAAGACCTCGGCGGCGGAGACGTTCACACGCGCCTGAGCGGTGTCGCCGATCACCTGGCGAAGGACGACGAGCACGCGTTGAAGATCGTGCGGGACATCGTCGAGAACCTCGGTCACCGTGACATGGCGCCGGTCGATCGCGCCACGCCCGAGGATCCGGCCTACGATCCCGAAGAACTGCTCGGCATCATCCCCGACGATGACCGCAAACCCTTCGAGGTGCGCGAGGTCATCGCCCGCCTCGTCGACGGATCGCGTTTCCACGAATTCAAGGAACGCTATGGGAACACCGTCGTGACCGGCTTCGCGCGCATCCACGGCTATCCGGTCGGGATCATCGCCAACAACGGCGTGTTGTTCAGCGAGAGCGCGCTCAAGGCCACGCATTTCGTGGAGATGTGCGGTCAGCGCCACGTGCCTCTGCTCTTCCTGCAGAACATCACCGGCTTCATGGTGGGCCGGAAGTACGAGACGGGCGGCATCGCGAAGGACGGCGCCAAGCTCGTCAGCGCCGTCAGCAGTGTGGCCGTGCCGAAGTTCACCGTCGTGACCGGCGGCAGTTACGGTGCGGGCAACTACGGCATGTGTGGTCGTGCCTTCCAACCGCGTCTGCTGTTCATGTGGCCGCACGCGAAGATCAGCGTGATGGGAGGCGAGCAGGCCGCGAACGTGCTCGCAACGGTGAAGAAGGACCAGCTCGCGCGCGACGACAAGACGATGGGCGCCGACGAGGAAGCTGCCTTCAAGCAGCCGATCCTCGACAAATACGCCGAGGAGGGCGCGGCGCTCTACAGTTCGGCTCGCTTGTGGGACGACGGAATCTTGCAAATGCTGCAGACGCGTGACGTACTCGGTCTCTCCTTGGCCATGGCGCGCAACACGCCGCATGCGGAGACGAAGTTCGGGATCTTCCGGATGTAGTTCGACGTGCGTGGCTCCGGCCGCGAAGCTCCTTGCCGGTGTCGACCTCTCCTGCGATGATTCGTCGTTCACCATCGGGAGGTCGATCTCTTGCGCCGTTTCGTCGTACTCGTTCTTCTTGCCACGGCCGTTGCCGTGTCCGCGGAAACCATCGTCGTCGACCGCGTCGACGTGATCGAGGTCGACCGCCTCGAACGGCGTGAACTCGAGATCGACGCGGTCGAGTCGGCTCTCGTCGCCGGGCGCGATTTGCCCTCGAGCATTGCGACGGTCCGGGCGGACTCGAGCGGATGGCTTCTCGACGACGTGATGACCGGCAATTACGCACGAGCGACCGTCGAGGTCGACGAGACCGGCGTCTGGCTGCTGCAAGGCATGGCTTACACCGCCGTCTACGTGAACGGCGAACTCCGGATCGGCAACGTCTACGGCTGGAAGGACACTTGGGAGTCCTGGGAGCCGAACTTCGATTTCTCGCGCGTGCCGGTCGAGCTGCGAGCCGGACGGAACGAGCTCCTGTTCTACGGAATCCGATGGGGGCGCATGAGGGCTTCGCTGCACCGGGCGACGTCATCGCTCGTGCTCGCCCCGCGTGACCTGACCCGCCCGGATCTGGTGGTCGGCGAAGCCGTGGACACGATGGCGGCAATGCCGGTCCTGAACGCGACGGCCGACTTCGTCGACGACGCCTGGATCGAGGTCACGGCGCCGGACGGAGACGTCGCGCGCGTCGACCTTCCATCGATTCCCGCCCATGGAATCCGCAAGGTCGGGTTTCCGATCCGCAACGCGCCGGTCGCAGCGAAAGGTCACGTCTCCTTCGACGTCGTCGTCGGGCGGGGAGATCGAAGTCTCGACGCATGCCGGATCGAACTCGAAGTGAAGCACGCCGACGAGAATCGCCGCATCACCTTCGTGAGTGCGATCGACGGCAGTGTGCAGTACTACGGATTCCTTCCCTCGAGTGGCCAGAAGGGACCGAAGGCGTTGGTGCTCAGCCTGCACGGCGCCGCGGTCGAAGCGATCAACCAGAGTGGATCCTACGCGCCGCTCGACGCGGCGGACATCGTGGCGCCGACCAACCGGCGTCCCTTCGGTTTCGACTGGGAGAACTGGGGCCGACTCGACGCGCTCGAGGTTCTCGACCTGGCGAAGGAACGGCTCGGTCCCGATTCCGATCGGATCTACCTCACCGGACACTCGATGGGTGGTCACGGCACCTGGCACATCGGGTCGTTGCACTCCGATCTCTTCGCCGCGATCGGGCCGAGCGCCGGATGGATCTCCTACTGGTCCTACCGTCGAGAGCCGGCGGCCGACCCACCATCGCCTCTGAAGGACATGCTGACGCGCGCGACGTCGACCAGCCGCACGTTGGAGAAGGCGCCGAACCTCGCGTCCCTGGGTGTGTACGTCCTGCACGGCGACGCGGACGACAACGTACCGCCCGAGCAGTCCCGTTCGATCATCGAGCGCCTCGAGGACTTCCACCGTGATTTCGTCTACCACGAAGAGCCGGGAGCAGGCCACTGGTGGGACGACGAGGACACGCTGGGTGCCGAGTGCGTGACTTGGCCGCCAATGTTCGATTTCTTCGCGCGGCATCGATTACCGGCATCGGACGAGGTGTGGCGCGTCGACTTCCGCACGCCGAATCCGGCCACGAGCGCGCGCAACCACTGGGCCACCGTGTTGCAGCAGGAACACGTGTTCGAGATGAGTGCGATCGACCTGCGCCGTGATCGGTGGGAAGCGCGGATCTCGGGCACGACGTCGAACGTCGCGTCCCTGGCGCTCGAGGTCGGGCCGACCGACGCGAAGGTCGTGACCCTGGTCATCGATGGGCAGGAGCGTGTCGTGGACGTGCCGGAGAGCGGCCGGATCGTGTTGCGGAAGAGGGACGGGGCGTGGCTCCGCGTGGAGTCCTTCGACCGAACCCAGAAGGGCGCGCATCGCAACGGCGGCTTCCGCGATGCTTTCACCAACCGCCCGCAGCTCGTGGTCGGCACGCAGGGAAGCGCGAAGGACACCGCGCAGGCGTGGGCCAAGGCGCGCTTCGATGCCGAGTACCTCTGGTACCAGGGCAATGCTTCGCTGGACGTGATCGCCGACATCGCTTTCGACCCGAACGCTGCGCCCGACCGCAACGTGGTTCTCTACGGCAACGCCGACACGCACGAGGACTGGGACGCGGTCGTCGACGAAGAGGTCGATGTGAGCGGAGGCCGAGTGCGGGTCGGAGAGCGCGCGTTCGAGAACGCCGCCCTGTTGGCGATCCGCCCGCGCAAGGGAAGTGATGTCGCGAGCGTGGGCATCGTCGCCGGGACCAGCGCGGCCGCGATGCGATGGACCGAGCGACGTCCGATCCTCGGTGGGGGCTTCGCCTACCCCGACGTCACCGTGCTGCGCGACGTCGGTGGCGAGGTCGTGATCGGGGCGGGCTTCTTCGGCAACGACTGGCGTGTCGCGACCGGTGACTTCGTCTGGACGGAGTCGCGCTGATGCACGGACGCCTACTCGTCACCGGAATCCGTGGGAGCGGTCCGGGTGACCCTCTCTTCGAATCCGACCTGTTGGCCTGTGTCGATGCGAGGGTCGGCGGCGTGATTCTCTTCGACGTCGACGTACCGACGGGGGCCGACGATCCGCTGGACGCGCCGCGCAACGTCCTCTCGCAGGATCAGCTGAAGAATTCGATCCGCGTGGTCCGTGAGTGCCTCGGACCCGATGCGTGGATCAGCGTGGACCAGGAGGGAGGACGCGTCGCGCGCCTCAATGACCGGCGCGGTTTCGTGAACGATCCCTCGGCACGCGAGTTCGCGTCGATGGACGAAGTGCAACGCCGAAGGGCTGCCCGCAACCAGGCCGAGCGACTGGCCGAACTCGGTTTCGACCTCGACTTCGCGCCCTGTGTCGACCTGGAGCTCGATCCGCAGAACCGCGTCATCGCGTCGCTCGATCGCTCCTATGGCGCCGATGCGCAATCGGTGATCGCAGCGGCGAGCGTGGTGCTCGATGCCCACGCCGAAGCCGGAGTCGCAGCCTGCTTGAAGCACTTCCCCGGGCACGGATCGAGTCGCGACGACACGCACGAAGGTGTGGTCGACGTCACCGAGACCTGGGTCGGCGACGAACTCGAGCCCTATCGCGCTCTCTGCGCGCGCCCTGGCGTGGCAGTGATGGCCGCACACGTGGTGCACCGGGGGCTCGACCCCGACCTGCCTGCGTCGCTGTCGGCGAAGGTTCTCGGCGATCTGCTCCGTGGGGAACTCGGTTTCGAGGGCGTCATCGTGACCGATTCGATCGACATGCACGCGATTTCCCAGGGCTTCTCGCCGGCGGGAGCGGCCGTGCGCGCGGTCCAGGCCGGTGCGGACCTCGTGGTCGACGGCTTCAACCTCGATCCGCGCCGGGAGCACCCTGCGAAAGCGTTGGTCGCAGCCCTGCGTACCGCGATTCCGGAACGACGGGTCGAGGAGAGCATTGCTCGCATCGACAGCCTGCGCACGCAGATCGGGCACGCCTGATGGCGGTTCTCGACTGGGTGATCACGGCCGTCGTCCTGGCGGGCGTGATCGGCATCGGACTCTTCACGCGGCGCTTCATGAAGTCGGTGGCGGACTTTCTCGCAGCGGGTCGCAGCGCGGGACGCTACCTGATCACGATCTCCTATGGTGTGGCGAACATCGGTGCGATCACCGTCTTGGCCTTCTTCGAGCAGAACTACGAAGCCGGCGCCACGTTGATGTGGTGGGAGGCGCTCCTGCAGATCGCGCTCGTGCTGGCCATGCTCAGTGGCTGGGTCGTCTACCGGTTCCGGCAAACGCGGTGTCTCACGCTGGCCGAGTTCTTCGAGCGGCGCTACGGACGCGGCTTCCGCGTCTTCTCCGGTGGCCTGGCCTTCGTCGCGGGCGTCCTGAACTTCGCGATCTTCCCGCTGGTGGGGTCGAAGTTCTTCGTCTTCTTCTGCGGGTTGCCGCCCGAAGTGACGCTCTTCGGTCAGGCGATCGCCACCCACGTACCCTTGATGATCTTCCTGCTGGGCATCGCGATCTGGTTCGTCTTCACCGGCGGTCAGGTGAGTGTGCTCACCACCGACTTCGCGCAGGGAGTCTTCTCGAACGTCGTCTTCGTGGTGATCTCGGTCTACCTGCTCGTCCTGGTCGGGTGGGGGGACATCGCCTCCGTTCTCGCCACGAGCGAGCCAGGACATTCGAAGATCAATCCTTTCGACACGGCGTCGATCGAGCACTTCGGGATCCTCTTCTTCGTGATCAGCCTGATCGAAGTCCTCTACGGTCAAATGAGCTGGCAGGGCGAACAGGCCTACTTCAGCTCGGCGCGGACGGCGCACGAAGCGCGCATGGGAGGAATTCTCCGTCTGTGGTTCCTGCAGATCCGACTGGTCTTCTTCCTCGCGGTGCCGCTCGTGGCGTGGACGATTCTCCATTCCGATGCATGGAGCGGAGTGCAGCAACAGACGACGGCGACTTTGGCTGCCCTCGGCGATTCCCAGGACGTCGGACGGCTGCGCGTGCCGGTGGTGTTGTCGATCGTCCTCCCGGTCGGACTGAAGGGAATGATGGCGGCGATGATGCTTGCGGCCTTCGTCAGCACCCACAACACCTACCTGCACAGTTGGGGCAGCATATTCACCCAGGACGTCGTGCTGCCGGTGTTGAATGCGCGCGGGATCCGTCCTGGTCGACGTGCGCACCTCTGGATGCTGCGCGGAGCGGTGCTGCTGGTGGCGATCATCGCCTTCGTCTACAGCGCCTTTCTCTACAACCCGACCGAGCCGATCATGCTCTACCTGGCGATCACCGGCGCGATCTTCCTCGGGTGGTCCGGTACGGTGATCATCGGTGGGCTCTACTGGAGTCGCGGCACGGGGCGCGCTGCGTGGACGACGGCAGTGATCGGGTCGGTGTTCACCCTGACGAGCTTCGTCCTGAAACAGAGGGGTGTCTCGGGTCTTCCCGACGGGAAGGAGACCCTCGGCCTGACGATTCTGTTGTGCGTGGTCACCTACGTGATCGTCTCGTGGGCGGGTGGCGAGCGTTTCGACCTCGATGCGCTGCTTCATCGCGACCCGAAGGCTCCGAAGCCCACGCGGGGGTGGGCCGCGCGAGTGCTGGGCTTCACCCCGGACTACACGCGGGGGGATCGGATCACGGCCGTGGCAACGATCGGACTGATCGGCTTCTGGTTCGTGGTCTTCGTCATCGGCACCGTCTGGGCCTTGGCGCACCTGGCCGGCGGCGGCAGTCACGCCGCGATGACCGACGCATGGTTGACCTTCTGGAAGTGGCGGATCGTGATCATGCTCGTCACTGCGGTCTTCGCGACGGTCTTTCTCGCGGTCGGGGGCGTTGGCGATCTACGGCGCCTCTTCGCGCAGCTGCGCACGGCCGAGCGCGACGACCGTGACGACGGCATCGTGCGCTGATCATCCCGCGAAGTGGGCTTCGTCGATCAAGTCCGCGATCGTCGTCGCCGCTCTTCCGACGACGGTGTCGGCGGCACCATAGTAGACCGTGACGGCCGTTTCTCCAGCCGCGATGCCATCGGGATCGAGGTCTACGGTCAGGCCGGAGGGGAAGACCACGTTCGGGACCTGTCCCGTCTGTTCCCAGATCCGGCGCGGCTCGAGGATGTTGAAGGCGCCCCGCGCGACGACCTGCCACGGCTCATCGGAGTCCAACAGCACGACACCGGCCTGGTAGATGTTCGCCGCCCCGAAGTGAGTGGCGACGCCATGATAGACGTGCAGCCATCCGTCGCGTGTCTTCACCGGGGGTGGGCCGGAGCCGATGATCTCGTCCCAGAGGCGAGGGCGGCCGTGCATCACCTCACCGGCGTCTTCCCAGACGACGAGATCCTCGGACGTCGAGCACCGGATCGTCGATCCGGTGCGCGGTCCGCCTTCGACGGCCAGATGATTCGGACGCGTGAGCCGCACGAAGCGTCCGCCGATCTTCTCGGGAAACAGGACCCCGTTGCGATGGTCCTCGCTCGTGTCGACGGCCACGATCTCCCAGTGCTCGAAGTCGTCGGTGGCCAGGGTCACCAGCGCACAGCCGTCGTCGGTGTCGGCCGCGCAGATGGCGAACGTCGTGTCGCCGATCTGGGTGAGTCGCGGGTCGTAGACATGCGCCGCACGGGGACGGAGTGCCGTCAGGTCGAGCGGCAGGCCGAGGAATTCCACGCCCAGGTCGGAGGCCTCGGCCGGCATCAAGAGGGTCGTCCGTCCGCGGGTCTGAACGCGCAGGAGCAACAGGTCGCGGTCCTTCACCCGCACGGCCCCCGGGTTGAACACGCTGCTCACGTCGATGAGGTCCGCGCGCAGTGCTGGAACCTGCGAGGGCTCGAGAAACGGACCCTGTTCGTCGCGGACGAGGGGCATCAGTACCGGACCTCGACCGTGAAGCGCCCGTCTTCGGTCAGGACACAGGTCGCGCCGTCGATTTCCATACGGAGCGTGTAGCGCGTGCCGTCGCTCCAGAAGGCGACCGACCCCGGCGCCTCGGGTCCGACGTCCGGGGGACCATAGTCGAACTCGTCGGGCCAACGACCTTCGGCCTCTCGGATGCGAGCCAGATGGTAGGACGCGTAGCGCAGATGCCATTCGGCCGCATTCTCGACACGGGCTTCGACCGCCTCGCCTCCCGCTTCGACGAACTCGACGATGCCCCAGTGTTCCGGCTCGTGCATCGCGATCTCACGTTGGGGTGACCAGACCCAATTGTGTTCCGGGCCGTCGACCTTGACGTAATCGTCACCGATTGGGCGCAGGTCCCATTGCACGCGCGAAAAGTTCACGCGCCAGCGATCGCCCGGAGCGGGAGGGCACGCGGCGTCGGTCGTCTCGGCGAGCACGTCGAAGGGGATCGCGATCTCGACCGTCCATTCGCGGTCGATGTCGGACGGATCGTTCACCGTCCCGTCGAGATGAACGGCGGTCTTCAGCCCGGGTATGTCCCAGGCGTGGATCGCCGGTGCCCCGTCGCGGTAGGGCTTGACCAGAAGCAGGTCCCAGACGGTGTTGAAGGCGTTGAGCTCGATCTCGGTGTAGAGATGCGAGTCGCCGTCGGGGTCGAGGAAGACCTCGAAGTCGTTGTCGTAGTAGATCACGCTGTCGCGTTCGCGCAGCGTCGCCCAGAGGTGGGTCTCCTCGAGACGCGCGGCCACGTAGAAGTAGTCGTCGTCCCACGCCATCTTCGCGCGCGTGGCGAAAGTCGGCGCGGGTCGGCGGTCGCCTTCGATGTCGACGAAGAGGTCCGTCCAGGCCGACCGCGACCAGCCCGCTTCGTCCGGGACACCGTCGATCACGATCGCCGACGGAACGCGTGGGCAGGAATAGCCGCGCATCGGCCACGGACCCGGGCGCGGACCAGCATCCGCCATCAGGAACACGGCCAGAATCAGGTTCAGCATGGTCTTCGCGCGACGATGGGAATCGGTCCCCGTCGCAGCGCTCCGTCGACGCGACCCCGGCGCAGGCTCATGACCTTGCCGCTCGCGAAGAAGGGGAAGTCGAAGTCGAGGGCGTCGCCCGCGGCGCGCCCCGGCATCGGCATCAGGCGTGCGGTCAGGGGTTTGCGATGGCGCAAGGCGATGGCACCGAGGTCGAGCAGAGTGGCCACGATCGATTCACCGTCGACGTCACCCGGCAGGGGTATCGTGTCGAGTCCGGTACCGCACACCGTCGACGCCAGCAGCAGGTCTTCGATCCGCAGTGTCGTCTCGGCGGCGCGCAGGGCGAGTCGATCGTCCTCGAGCACTGGCAGGAAGAGTCCACTGAACCCGGTGCGGCGGAAGCGAGCGCGGTCGAGTGCCGAGGTCAAGACCGCGGCCGCCACCGTGGTGCCGGGTCCCCCGACCGCGTCGAGTCCCATCGACTCGAGCGTCGCACCCACGGAGTTCGCGTCGTCCGGGAAGGGCGCGAAGCTGAAGTCGATCCCGTCGAAGCGAGCTCCGTGTTGCTGTTCGAGCGTACGCGCGACCGATTCCAGAGAGGCTCCCTGCTCTTCGATCTCGGAGACCAGTCGAGCCGCCGCGGTCTCCAGAGAAGGGGACTCGTCGAACACGCGGCGCGGCAACGACGCCGACTCGGTCGCGATCGCGAAGGCCATGGGTGTGTCCGGCGTGGCGTAGGCCGCGGGGAGAAAGGGCACGCCCGCGGGTACGCGCGCCAGGGTCGAGAAGCGCAGGTTCGCGAATCCGTTCGGCTCGAGGGGAGCCGCCTCCTGGACGATTCGCGCGGCACGAAAGGCTTGTTCGGGGTGCAGCCTGGATGCGTCGTCGTCCAGGCGGAGGGTCATGAACACGCGCTGGGACTCGCGTAGCCCCTCGACCAACGCGCCGACCCAGGCGCTTCCGTCCCCCGGTAGGAGCGGTCCGACTGCCGCGTAGTCGATGGAGTGTTCGCGTGCCGCATCCTCGAAGCCCCGGACGAGGTCCACGACCGCACTCGCCGGCGCGGCGGGATCCACCAGATGGCGCAGTGGCGGCAGGGCCAGACGCACGGTCTGAACCTCGAAACCCGCATCCTCGTATCGGCTCCGCGCTTCGCGGAGGAAGGCTCCGGCCTCGGGCGTCACCTCGGATCGCGCACAAAAGCCGGTGATGGAGCGAATCTTCATGCCTGCACGGACTTTCGGGTGGGTTGAGATGGCCGGAGGCTAGCACCGCCGTCCCGCGCGGCAAGGCTTTTCGAGGCCCCTGGCGGCCAAGAGTCGGCGTTTCCGGCCGGACTTTCGACTCTTTTGCGACACCATGGCAAAGTCCTTGCACGCTGGCGGATGGCTTTTTTGCCTGGCCTCATACGGAGGCCGGCTCCACGACACGATGCCTGGAGGCACCATGTCCGCAGCGCAGCGATTCGGCGGCGAGATGACCGAGATCCTGGTGCACTCGATGCGCCCGACGTCCTTCGTACCCGGCTCGATGATCGTGCTGGCGAGTGGCGTGATCGGATACCTGGGTCTGGAGTTTCAGCTCCCGGAGGTCGTGGTCCCGTCGTGGATGGCGGTCGGAACCCTATTCGTGGTGCGATTCGCGCTGAATGCCACCTATGGTGACCCCCGGGGAGGGGCATTCGATACGAGCGGGGGGCCGTGGACCGAGGTCGTGGGACGCGCCCTGCGCATGGCCATCCTGAACCTGACGTGGGCGATTCCCGTCGGTTTCGTGCTGTCTGCCCTCGCCAGAGCGACCGCAGCCATGAACCCGGGCGAACTTCCGCCGTCGCCGCTCGTGCTGCTCCTTTTCGCCGTGGGCTTCGTTCCGCCTCTCGTCCTGGTTCTGGTGATCGCGACCGACAGCTTCGCCGAAGCCCTGTCGCCCGCGACCTGGAGACGGGTCTTCGGCGGGCGATCGTCCGAGTTGCTGGCCATGTTCGCGGTCTTCATCGGTGGCGTTGCGGCGACCACCCTGGGAGCGCTGATCCTCGCCTACGGCATCGGCGGCACCCACGGGGCTCTCTTCTTCTTCGTCCTGATGGCGACCCTGGCCTGGGGAATGGGCGTCACCCACGCGCTGCTCGGTGGACTCGTCGGCGGATTCCTGCGGGCCGAGGGCGGCGAGATCGAAGACGGGAGCCTTCTGGACGGCGCATCGCCGGTAGCCGGACCCGCAGGGCCGCTGCCGGACGTCATGCCGGACGACGGATTCGTTCCGATCGATCTCTCCGAGATGACGCCCGCATTCGAGCACATCGAGGCCCATCCGCAGGGCGACAAGGCTGTCCGGATGGCCGACACCGATTCGTTGCTGGGCCGCCTCAAGGCGAACGAACACATCGAAGACGACGACGTTCTGCTCGCCCACGAGGACGCAGTACAAATGGAGACGGTCTTCGGACCGCACCCGCAGGTACTGGCGCGTATCGCGATCCTCGCACGACGGACGGAGGCCGAGGACGCGCTCGACGCCGGGCTTCGAGCCGTAGAAGCTGCGCGCCGCGTGAGCAATCGCGGTGTTCTGGCCGACCTCTCCGAGGAGTTCGGGGAATCTCTGGAAGGTGAATGGACCGCCGACGAGTGCGTGCACATGGCGGCTTCGCTCGCCGCGCGCGATCGGATCGAGAGTGCACTCGAGCTCTACAAGCGCGCGCTCGCATCGGTCGAAAAGCCGTTGCCGGTCGTGAAAGCCATGATCCAGTGGGCAGACACGCTCCTGCGTCACGAGTCGACGGCGGAGTCGGCGTTGCGGATCTACGACGCACTCGAGCAGGCCTGCCCCGAACATCCCTTCGAGGACTTCGTCGAGCGTGGACGCCAGCTCGCCGAGCGCAAGCTCCAGCGAATCGGGTCCTGAACCCGACGGCGATCGTAGAAACGGGACTGGCGTCCGCTCCACCGGAGCGGCATCATGGGCGGATGAACGACCAACGATTCGTCCCCTGGACGCTATCCGACTTCTCAGAGGACGACCGCCAGGAGCGCGGTCGCGCGCTGTACGAGGAACTGGATGCGCGTCGAAGCGCTCGCTTCTTCTCCGACGCGCCGGTCTCGCGCGAGTGCATCGAGTGGGCCATCAAGGCCGCGAACACGGCTCCTTCCGGCGCGCACCGCCAGCCGTGGACCTTCGTCGCCATCAGCGACCCCGAGACCAAACGACGGATCCGCGAGGCCGCCGAGAGCGAGGAACGCGCTTTCTACGAGGGCGGTCGCGCTTCCGACGAGTGGCTCGAGGCCCTGCAGCCGATCGGGACCGACTGGCACAAGCCCTTCCTCGAGACCGTCCCCTGGCTCGTCGTGGTCTTCGAACAGGTCTACGGCTTCGACGATCAGGGTCGCCGCCAGCGGAACTACTACACCAAGGAGAGCGTCGGCATCGCCTGCGGGATGTTCATCACCGCGTTGCATCGCATGGGCCTCTCCACGCTCACGCACACGCCGAGTCCCATGGGGTTCCTGAGAGAGATCCTGGGACGCCCGGCGAACGAGCGACCCTACATCCTCTTCCCCGTGGGCCGACCATCGGACGACTGCGTCGTTCCCGATCTCCGTCGCAAGGAACTCGCGGAGATCGCCATCTTCGACCCGCCTCCGCGCGACGTCACCGAGGCGCCCCAGGATCCCGGACACGAACACGAGGAAGCACGAAAATGAAGCTCGACGAGCTCTACCGCGACCATGTTGCACGCGTCGCCGCGGACACGCAGAAGGCCCTCGAGGCTGCGGCCCGCGCCGGTCAGGAATTCGACGGTGTGGTCTTCCACGCCGGAGGCGAGTTGCTGGTCCACCGTGATGATCAACCCTACTTGTTTCGACCGGACTTCCACTTTGCACGGTGGGTGCCGTTGGCCGGCGACGACCACCTGATCGCGTTCACGCCCGGCGAGACTCCCAAGCTGATCCGGGTGGTACCGCGTGACTACTGGTACGAGGCGCCGTTACCTCCGGCCGTCGAACTCGACGGGCTCTTCGACGTACACGTCGTCGAGGACGTCGACGCCGCGGTCGAATTCCTCGGTGATCACGGACGGCATGCCTTCGTCGGGGCCGACGACGACGTGCTCGAGGCGCTCGGCATGGAGATCGACGCAGCCGAACCCGATGCCCTGATGGCGCACCTCGACTGGTCGCGTGGCGCGAAGACCGCCTACGAGGTCGCCTGCATCCGCGCGGCCTCCGAGCGTGCGGCCAAGGGGCACGCCGCCGTTCGCGAAGGCGTGGCCGCCCGCCGCAGCGAACGTGACCTCCACTTCGACTACCTGCGCGCCGCGGCTCTGGTCGAGAACGAGGTTCCCTACCCCGCGATCATCGGATGGGATGCCAATGCCGCGGTGCTGCACTACACCCGCAAGGACATGGCCGCACCGGATCCAGGGGGCGTCCTCTTGATCGACGCTGGTGCCACGGTCAACGGATACGCGTCGGACATCACCCGGACCTACGCGACCGACGCGGCACCTTCGCTCTTCGTCGAACTGCTCGACGGCATGGACGCACTTCAGCGCGAACTCGTCGAAGCGGTCGGTCCCGGGGTTCCCTACGTCGAATTGCATCAGCGTGCGGTTCAGGGTGTCGCCGCCCTGCTCGCGGAGACAGGCATCCTGAAGATCGGCGTCGACGAGGCCGTCGAGCGAGGGTGGGGGAGCATCTTCCTCCCGCACGGCCTGGGCCATCACCTGGGTCTGCAGGTGCACGACGTCGGCGGGCGTCAAGCCGGACCCGACGGAGGTACGGTGGACCCCCCGGAGCAGTTTCCCCACCTGCGGACCACACGCGACCTGGCGGCCGGTCATGTCGTGACGATCGAGCCGGGACTCTACTTCGTACCCATGTTGCTGGATCCGCGGCGCGACGGTGCCGACGCCGATGCGGTGGACTGGTCGAAGGTCGACACGCTGATCCCCTACGGTGGGATCCGCATCGAAGACGACGTGCTCGTCACCGCCGAGGGCCGCGAGGATCTCTCACGACCGGCGTGTCCGGGACATCAGTCGACGTAGATCACCAGGCGGCCGGTGCCGTAGCCGTCGATGTTGATGTTCAGACCGATCTTCTGCTCGCACTCTTCGAACCACTGGATGAGGCCCTCGCCGGCTTCGTCCGGCGGTTCGGAGTAGTGGCCGAGCTTGAGTCGCGGTGTCGTCGGGCTGTTGAAGAGGCCCGCGCACACGTTGAGAACTTCACGGAAGTTCTCACTGAGGTTGTCCGCGACCACGCCCGCCTTCACGCTTTCCTCCGCGATTCCCTTCGGGATCAGGGAGAGGGATGCCCCACCGTAGGCAGCGGTGGCCACATCGCACGCAATGACCGCACCGAGGGTGCCATCTTCTTCGTCGTAGATGGCGAAGATCCAGTTCGGCGTGTTGTCGAATCCCACGGCAGGGTTGATGCGCGCTGTGGTGTCCTTGCCGCAAAGACTCGTGAACATCTCGGCGACTTCGACCGCACTGGGGTTCGCGTAACTCACGGCCATCTTTGAACCAGTCCTTCCGGCATGGTGCCGAATCCGGGTCAGGAAGTCTTGTTGATGAGAACGATGAGATAGGCGTCGATCTCGCCGAGCTTGACGTGCGTGACCTGGAGCTCCTGGCGCTCGTTGGCCGTGATGTGTCCGTGGATCATCGTCGGCAGACCGAGCGTGAGGCCGCGATGCTTGGAGTCCATCACGGTCTTCAGCGCGCCCCCGAGGATGTTCACGATCTCACCGAAGCCATCGGCGAGCACCGAGTCGGTCAGCTCGGGATCGTCGGGTTCCATCATCATGAGCGCACCGGCCAGACGCTTGCAGTCCTGGCGGCCGGCGGCGATTCCGATCTGCATCTGGACTTCGGGCGAGATCAGAGCCAGATAGGCGCCCGAGGTCTGCAGCGAGAGCTTTTCACACTCGCCGACCGTCTGGCAGCCGGTCGGAATGGAGAGAGCCTGCTTCGCGACGTCGCTGGTCGCTTGGACGAGCCCGTCCGTCCAGTCCTGGCAGCGCGACGAGACAGCGGTCACTTCGCGGCGCCCACGTGCTCGGTGAAGTCGGCAGCCGTGAAGGGCTTGCTGATCAGGAACAGTGCGCCGGATTCCTGGGCCTGCTGACGCATCTCGGTCGTGCCCTCGGAGGTCACGAAACCGAACTTCACTTCGTTGCCCTCGGCGCGGAGAGCACGGAGCAGCTCGATGCCCGTCATCTCCGGCATGTTCCAGTCACAGAGAACGATGTCGGGCTTGTCTGCCTTGACGGCTTCGAGGCCTTCCTTGCCGTTCGTCGCTTCGCTCATCGTCGCTTCGCCGAAGCCGGCCTGCTTGAGCGTGCGCTTCACGATCATGCGCATGGCCTTGCTGTCGTCCACGATCAGGATCTTCATCGGGGTTCCCCCTCGGTCGATTCTCGGTCGGCTGTGGTGTCTTCCCGGCCGGTTCCCACCGCCCGGGCATCGGATTCGCGCCGTGGATCAGCCCACGGTCGCGGGGTCGTTCTGGCTCGCGTCCTCGGATCCGGCCTGCGACGTGTCGGCCGGGGCCTTGTCGTCTACCTTCATGAGCACGACGCGTACCGCTTCGTTCACGCTGGAAAAGCCCACACGGGTGACCGGATGGCTCCCGGGCACTGCGAGCTGGGTGTGCACGCCGGTTCCCACCGTGGGCAGTGACAGCTGGCTCGGTCCGGGCACCAGGCCCTTGACGTTGCCGCCGATCATGTTCACGACCTCACCGACGGCGTCGGCGAGGAGCTCGTCGTCCACGTCGTCGGTCTCGAGTTCGAACATCGCGCAAGCGATCTTCGTCCCGAGACTCAGCGGACAGGACAGGATGACGCTCCCGGCCCAGCCGCCAGAGATGTGGACGCACGCGGAGACGGTCCGTTCGCCGTCTCTGAATTCCTCGTCGTGGTCAGTGGGCTCGATCGGCAGGTCCAGAACCGTCTCCCAGACGGTTCTCGTCAGCTCGATCACCTCGGCTTCCAGGAACTGCATTGCTCCTCCTTCAGCTGGTCAGCGGACTCGGTAGACGACGGTCCGCCCGAGCCGACAGATTTCGTAGTCGTCGGCGAAGTTGATCACGGTCTCGGCCCCACCCAGGAAGAGGGTGGCGCCAGGGTTCAGGACGGTCTTCAACTGGGCGAGGATCTTGCGCTTGGTGTCCGCGTCGAAATAGATGAGGACGTTGCGCAGAAAGACCACGTCGAAGCGTCCCAGCCCGCTCCAGGTCTCCACGAGGTTCATTTTGCGGAAGGTCATCATCGACCGGAGTTCGGGTTTGACCTGCCACTGCAGCCCCATCCTCTGGAAGTACTTGACCATCATCATCGCGGGTAGGCCGCGGTTGATCTCGAGCTCGCTGTAGGAACCCTTGTCGCACTTGGCGAGCATCTCTTCGTTGATGTCGGTTCCCACGATCTCGACTTTCCACCCGGACAGCGGGGTGGCGAAGTGTTCGCGTAGCGTCATCGCGATCGAGTAGGGCTCCTGTCCACTGCTGCTGGCCGCACACCAGACACGCAGCGAGCGCGTGCCCGCATTGTTCTCGATGATCGGAGGGAGAACATCCGTACGAAGGGTCTCGAAGGGGTGGTGGTCGCGGAAGAACGAGGTCTCGTTGGTCGTCATGGCTTCGACGATCGCGCTCTCGAGATCGCGTGCCTTGGGACCGTGCAGTGCAGAGACCAGCTGGCCGATGTCGGAAAAGTCGTTGTCGCGCAGGATCGGATGCATGCGCGATTCGACCAGGTATTCCTTGCCCGGCTCCAGAACGATGCCCGCTTTGCGGTACACCAACTGTCTGACGGTATCGAAGTCGCTCGTTGCGATGGGCATCTCGTACTCCCCGGTCAGGCCGGTTGGCCCTGCACGCGTCCCGACGAACGCGCAATGCGAGTGATCTCCGAGCCGATTTCGTCGAGAGGCAGGACCTGATCGGCCACTCCCTCGCGGGCGACGAAACCGGGCATGCCCCACACGACCGAGGTCTCGGCATCCTGAGCCAGCACTCGGGCTCCGAGGCCGGCGAGGCGACGACTGCCGTCGAGGCCGTCCTTCCCCATTCCGGTCAGGATGACGACCAGGGTCTTGGCGCCGTAGACCGTCACGATCGATTCCAGCATCACGTCCACGGCGGGGCGGCACGAATGCACGGGCGGCCCGTCGTCCAGAACGATGCGAATGCCGTCGCCACCTCGCTCGAAACGCATGTGCTGGTCGCCGGGGGCCAGATAGACGGAGCCTGCCTCGACCGGAGAACCGTCCTGCGCTTCGCAGACCTTCAGGGCCGAGACACTGTCCAGCCGTTGGGCGAGGAGCGCCGTGAAGAGGGGCGGCATGTGCTGCGTGATCACGACCGGAACGCTGAGGTCCGCAGGCAGGTCGGACAGGACCGTCTGCAGGGCCGTTGGCCCCCCGGTCGACACACCGATTGCCACCACCTCGATCGCGGTCTCCCGAGTCGTGCGTCGTCGTGGTCGCGGAACCTCGTCGGGCGTGATGGCCTTCTTGGGCGCATTCGTCACGGGAGTGGATCGCTTCGCTGCGGCGTTCACCGCGGGCTTCGGAGCCGAGGCGTCTTTCTGCGGGATGTCGAGTGCTTCGCGGACACCGATCGGCGCCTGGATCCGTCGTTTGCGGACAGAATAGGCCTCGGCCAGCGAACGCAACTTCGGGACGAGTTGATCGCGCACGAACTGGAAGGCGTCGTCCTGATTCGACTGTTGGCTCGGCTTGGCGACGTAGTCGCTCGCGCCTCGTGTCAGTGCGTCCATCGTCGCTTCGCCGCCTTGGGTCGTCAACGTGCTGAACATGACGACGGGCAGCGAACGATCGCGTTTGCGGATCGCGTCGAGCGTGTCCAGACCGTTCATGACCGGCATCTCGACGTCGAGGACCACGACATCGACCGTGTGCTCTTCGAGTTCACGCAACGCGAGATGACCGTTCGCCGCCGAAGCGGTCACCTCCATGTCCGGTTCCGCCCCGATGATCCTCTTCAGGGCACGCCGGATGAAGGCGCTGTCGTCCACGATGAGCACACGATATGGCATGGATGGGCCCCTAGGCGAAGACGCCGAGTATGTTGAGCTTTTCCTGGAGCGCTTCTTTGGTGAAGGGCTTCATGATGTACTCGTTGGCACCGGCCTCGAGGGCCTTCACGACCTGGGTGGTCTCCGTCTCCGTGGTGACCATGCAGATCTTCATTGCGGCATAGGAGTCGTCCGCGCGCGCGGCCTTGACGAACTCGAAGCCGTTCATCTCGGGCATGTTCCAGTCCACGAGGGCCAGATCGAATCGCTGACCGCCTTCCAGGTGCTCCATGGCCTCTGCGCCGTGACCGGCCTCGACGACCTCTGCGCCGAGTCCGACGAGCGTCTTCTTCAAGATCATTCGGATCGCGCGCGAATCGTCGATGACGAGAACTCGCATTCCACTCACCTCAGGGCTTGGCCACGTCGCCGTCGAGACTCGCAACGAGTCCCGTCAGTTCTGCGGTCATTCTCGAGAATTGATCAGTTGCGGAACGTGTTTCGTCCGCCCCAGCTGCGGTACTACCTGCCGCAGTCGTCAGGCCGGCCATGTTGGCCCGGATGTGCACTCCGGCATCGGCGGCATCCTTGACGTTGGTCTGGATGACGTCGACTGTCGTCGCCTGCTCGTCCACGGCGGCGATGATCGCCCCCTGGATCTCGTTGATCCTCTCCACGACTTCGCTGATGCGTCGAATCGCCTCGACGGCACTCTCGGTGTCGGCCTGGATCGCGTCGATGCGATTGCCGATGTCACCGGTGGCCTTGGCGGTCTCGGTGGCGAGGTCACGGACCTCGTTCGCCACGACGGCGAAGCCGCGCCCCGCGTCGCCAGCGCGTGCGGCCTCGATGGTCGCGTTCAGCGCCAGCAGGTTCGTCTGCTCGGCGATCGAATTGATGAGTTTCACGACGTTGCCGATCTCGGCGCTGCTCTGGCCGAGACGCGCGATGCTCTCGTCGGTGTTACGTACGGCGTCCAGGGCGTTGCGCCCGACCTCGCCACCGGCGCGCGCGCTCGATGCGACATCGTGAATGTTGCCGCTGAGCTCGCCCATGCGACCGCTCACGGCTTCCACGCTCGTGTTCACACGATCGAAGTGGGAGCTGATCATGCTCGCCTTCGACGAAGTCTGATCCGCGTTGCCGCTCATGGCGAAGATCAGGTCGCCCATGTCGGTCGCGGCCTGGGCCAGCGAACGCACGTGTTCGATGATTGGGCTCGTTCGGCCGTGGACGTCGATCTCGTGCTGGCGCAGGCCTTCGGTCACCTGTCGCACCCACGGCGCGGCGAGACCACCCACGTCGAGGTCGTCGACCGTGCCTTCCTCGATGGACTTCGACATCCGTGCGAAGGGCTCGAAGATCGTACGTTGGGCGAAGAGCGCACCTACCAGGCCGGCCACGGTGGCAGCGACGCCACCGGCGACGGTGCCTCCAAAGTGCGTCGCAACGACGCCGGCGCCGGAAGCGCCCAGCACCATGCAGCCACAAAGGATCGACTCACGGCCGATCAGGGCAGATTTCTGGAATTGGATCCCGGACACGTCGGTTCTCCTGTCGGGCACTCGAACGTTCAGGCTGCGGCGCCTTCGAATTCCATGAGCTTGTCGGGATCGAGGATCTGCAACAGGCGGCCCTCGAGTTTGTACACACCCTGCAGCAGGGCGCGGATGCGCGGGTTGACGTTCTCGGGCGCAGCCTCGGCGAGTTCCTCGCTGGGCGACATGACGTCACCGATCGAGTCCACGAGCAGGCTGACGCCGCCGTCCTTTTGCCGGATGACCACGTTGATGGGTCGCTTCCCGTCTTCGCGCGGGGGCAGCCCGACGCGTTCACGCAGGTCGACGGCCGTCATGATCTGACCCCGGAGGTTGATCAGGCCGCGGATCACCGGTGCACTCAACGGCACTTCGGTCATGTCCTGGTAGCGAAGGATCTCCTGGACCCGACTGACTTCGATTCCGAAGAAGTCGTTGTCGAGGAAGAAGGTGCAGTACTGGGTTTCGGTCGACACGGGGGCCCTCCTAGGCGATCGCCGATTCGGTCTGGGCGAAGAACGAAGGATCCACCGCGCGGATGACTCCTTCGGCGTCGACGAGATCGGTGACCTTGCCCTGGATCACGGCGGATCCGAGCAGGCCCATGCGATCACTCTCGCGCTGGACGGTGATGTTCTCGTGCACGATGTCCAGGATGTCGTCGACGAGCAGGCCGACGCTGCGACCGTTCTTCGTGTACACGACGACCTGGAGTTTCTCGTGCGGTTCACGGGCCCGTGGCGCATAGCCGCCGAGCACCGACGAGACCTGGATGAGCGGAAGCAGCTCGCCGCGGTACTGGACGACCTGCTGCGTACCGGCTTGTTCGATCCGTTCGAGCTCGAACTCCTCGAGGCGTGCGACCATCTCGAGAGGCATTGCGAGGCGACCGCCCTCCCCGATCGCGAAGAGCAGCAGCGTCTTGCGCTCGCCGCCCTCGCCGGCCAGATCGTCCTTCGACGACGCGCCGTGCTCGCGGATCTCGTTGAGCACGTGAGCGCGCTGCGCCAGCCCGATGACGTCGAGGATCAGAGCGACCGCACCGTCGCCCATGATCGTCGCACCGGCGTAGGTGTTGAGCCCCTTGAGCTCGCTTCCCAGCGGCTTGACCACGATCTCCTCGGTGTCGTTGATCGAATCGACGACAAGGCCGAAGTCGCGCTCGTCGGCCTGCAGCACGACGATGTTCACGATCGGGTTGTCGGGGTCCTGTTCCTTCTGCGGCAGACCCAGCTCATGGTTGAGATAGATCAGTGGTAGCAGGTTGCCGCGCAGGCGGTAGACCGGCGTGCCGTGGATCAACTCGATGCCGTGGGCCGCTTCGTTGCCCTCGAGACGGAGTAGCTCGAGCAGGCTGACCTGCGGGATCGCGAAACGATTCTGCGCGGCCGTCACGACCTGCGCGGGAATGATCGCCAGGGTCAGCGGAATCTTGATCCGGAAGGTCGTTCCGTGTCCCTGACGGCTCTGGATCTCGATCGTGCCACCGATCTTCTCGATGTTGGTGCGCACCACGTCCATCCCGACCCCGCGGCCGGAAACGTTGGTCACCTGTTTGGCGGTCGACAATCCCGCTTTGAAGATCAGGTTCGCGACTTCGCGCTCGCCCATGTTGTCTGCCTGATCCTGTGTGATCAGATCGTTGCGAACGGCCTTGGAGCGGATGGCGTCGGTATTGATGCCGCCCCCGTCGTCGGCGATCTCGATGTTCACCATGCCGCCCTCGTGGAAGGCGCGTAGGAGCAGGACGCCTTCTTCGTGCTTGCCGGCGGCCAGACGATCCTCGGGTCCTTCGACGCCGTGGTCGACGGCGTTGCGGACGAGATGCGTCAGGGGATCCTTGATCGCTTCGATCAGGGTCTTGTCGAGTTCGGTGTCCTTGCCCTCCATCTCCAGGCGGATCTTCTTGCCGCAGGAGTTGGCGAGGTCGCGGACGACGCGAGGGAGTTTGTTCCAGATGTTCCCGATCGGCTGCATGCGCGTCTTCATGACGTTCTCCTGCAGCTCGGTCGTGAGAACGTTCAGGCGCTGTGTCGTCGATACGAAGATCGGATCCTGCTGACTGTTGCCGTACTGCAGGATCTGGTTGCGGGCGAGTACGAGCTCGCCGACCAGGTTCATCAGCTTGTCGAGCAGGCCCACGTCGACCCGGATCGCCTGTTCGGCGGCGCCCTTGCCGGCATCGGCTGCTCGTTGTTGAGCTTGTTCGGCCTGCGCGGCCTTCGGACTCGGTGCCACGCTCCTGGCAGCGGACTCGGCAGCTTGCACCGCGGCCTCGGCCACGGTTTCGACGGCTTCTTGCGTCGCGGGCTCGGCTTCGTCCTCGCTCTTCGCGTCGAGGTCCTCGGCGAGTTCGCTCGCCTCGTCGTCCGGTTCTTCGGTCGCGGCCTCTTCGGCGGGTGTGGCGTCGACTGCATTCATGGCCTGATCGTCCGGCGCCTCGACTTCGGAGCTGCCGTCCTCGAGCCCGCCCGTCTTCTGCAGGCGCTCGAGTTCCGTGATCAGGTCCGAGTAGTCGGTGTCGCCCTCGGTCTCGGTCGTCTCGATGTGGCCGAGCATCTCCCGGACCGCGTCGCCCGTGTGGAGAAGGGCGTCCGCGATCGGGCGATTGATCTTCCAGTGCCCGTCACGCAGGAGACTCAGCAGGTTCTCACCGGTGTGCGTCACCTTCTCGAGCTTCGAGAAGCCCAGGAAGCCACATGTTCCCTTGATCGTGTGGATCGTCCTGAAGATGGACGCGATGATCTCGGTCTCCTCGGGGCGTTCCTCGAGGGAAACCATGTCCTGCTCCAACTGATCGAGATTTTCGTAGCTCTCGACCAGGAATTCCTGGAGAACTTCGTCCAGTTCGCTCATGCCGTCGGCCTCGCGGACGGGGTGCGGAGAGCACGCACGCAGAGGGCGCGCGTGGGTCACTCTACGAAGCCGATATCGGTCGCTGCCCCGGGTGGCTTTAGGCGGGATTCCGACGGAATCGACGGGCTTGGCGCACGGAGTCCTTCCCGGCGACGGGCGAATGTCCTCGATCGTGGACTCTCAGGGGCCGGTGGACGCAACTCCGCGCGCTTTCTATACTTGCTCCCCTGGGGGGACTTCCAGAGGCGCTCATGCCCTGGCAACCGGTCTCCCGGGGTCGAATTCGACCCCTTACCTCCCGGACCAGCGAAGGTGATCCATGGCGGACGACGTCCTGCGAATCGGCAATGCCAGCGGCTATTGGGGGGACGATCTGACGGTCCTCCGGCGCCAGATCGAGGGCGGACCCCTCGATGTGGTCACGATGGACTTCCTCGCCGAGATCACGATGTCCATCCTTCAGAAGCAGCTCCAGCGCGACCCTTCGGCAGGGTTCGCGCGCGACTTCGTGGACCAGATGGACGAGGTCCTCGCTTCCGCCCTCGAGCGCGGAGTCACGGTGATCAGCAATGCCGGAGGGGTCGCGCCGCGCGCCTGTGCCGATGCGATCCTGGAACGCGCACGTGCCAAGGGTCTCGATCCGCGGATCGGGATCGTGGCCGGGGACGACATCATGGACCGTCTCGACGCCTGGCACGCCGAGGGGGTCGACCTGTCGAACATGGACGACGGGCGGGACTTCGGGAGCGTCGCCGAGCACGTCACGAGCGCGAATGCCTACTTCGGAGCCGCTCCGGTCGTGAGCGCACTCACACGTGGTGCTCAGGTCGTCGTCACGGGTCGCGTGACCGATACCGGGATCACGCTGGCGCCGATGCTCCATCGTTTCGGGTGGGCGACCGACGACTGGGATCGCCTGGCGTCGGGAATCGTCGCGTCGCACATCCTCGAATGTGGAGCACAGAGCACGGGCGGCAACTTCACCGACTGGCAGAAGGTCGCGAGTTTCGACAAGGTCGGCTATCCGATCGTCGAAGTGCACGAAGACGGCAGTTTCGTCGTGACCAAACACGAGGGAAGTGGCGGATTGGTCTCCGTCGAGACCGTGCAAGAACAGCTCCTGTACGAAATGGGCGATCCACATCGTTACATCACGCCGGACGTGGTGGCCGACTTCTCGAGCGTCCGTCTCGAGGCCGACGGCAAGGATCGTGTGCGTGTCTGGGGAATTCGCGGCGCCCGTCCGACCGAGTTCCTGAAGGTCTCGGTGAGCTACGCCGACGGTTACAAAGCTTCGGGTGCCGTCATCGTTTCCGGACCCGAAGCACGCGCGAAATGCGAGGCCTTCAGCCAGATCCTGTGGAATCGGTGCCCCGAATACGAAGATTCGCTGACCGAGTACGTCGGCGCCGATGCGACATGGGGCCCGCTCAGCCCCACCCATGACGCGAGCGAGATCTACCTGCGCTTCGGCGCGCGCGACCACGACCGTTCCAAGCTCGACGTGTTCAGCAAGATGCTTCCCGCGCTGATCCTCTCCGGACCACCCGGCGTGGCGGTCACCGGCGGGCGCCCGCGGATCACCGACGTCGTGGCCTACTGGCCGATGCTCGTTCCACGGGATCGCTGCCAGGCTTCGGTCGCGGTGATCGGCGCGGGGGACGAGGTCCAGGAGACGGTCGATTTCACCGGACCTACCGGTCCGGGCGTCTGCGAGGGTACGGCGACCGACATTGCCGAAGCACCGTCACCGTCGGGTGAAACGGTCACCGTTCCTCTGCGCCGGTTGGCTCGCGGTCGCAGTGGCGACAAGGGGGACACCTGCAACATCGGACTGATCGCGCGCGATCCTTCCATCTACGGCTGGATGCGCGACACGATCACGGCTGCGTGGGTGAAAGAGCGCTTCACCGGCATTGCCAAGGGAGACGTGGAGCGCTTCGAGGTCGCAAACCTGAACGCACTCAACTTCCTGTTGCACGAAGCCCTCGGCGGCGGCGGCACGCTTGCACTGAAGATCGACGCGCAGGGAAAGACGCTGAGCCATGCCCTTTTGAGCTGCGAGGTCACCGTCGACCGCGCGCTGCTCGATCGGGCCGAGGCCGCGGCGTGAGCGAAACCGTGAGGACGGAGCGCGCAGGTGACGTCCTGACCGTCGTGCTCGATCGACCCGACGTACGCAACGCGCTCGACGAAGCCACGATCGAGGCGCTGACCGGCGTTCTGCTCGGACCGGCCGCGGCCGACGACGTCCGGGCCGTCGTATTGCGTGGCGAGGGCAAGGTCTTCTGTGCCGGCGCCGATCTGGCCTACATGCAGAGGCTC
>JGI12109J20283_10047930_pt1 | contig 27260 bp, 38 predicted proteins | sample ElkSlonscriptome_12_FD_20283 | JGI IMG/M metagenome (IMG submission 20283)
CAAGTTCCTCTTCCGGAGAGAGGACATAAGCAGCCGTGACTGCCCCTCCCCCCAGAAAAGTCGCTCCGGCAACCAAGGCGATCGCGTGGGACAGACTGACTCGCGCCCAGCCGACCAAAGCAAAGACCCCGATCGCCACAAGGGTGAAGATATCCAGACTAATCACCAAGATGATGCCAAACCGATATTTGCCGAAGCCTTGCATGTTGCCCACGTCTCCTATCCAGCGATCTCGATCAAGTGACTTTTAGTTTTGCGCCGCAGCTAAGCTCAACTGTTGTGCCGGACCAAGCGCTGGCGCTGATGAGCCGATGCTCTGGTAGCGCCGGACTCCAAAGGTCCGGGATTGGACCTGTTGCAAACACTCTTTCGCTCGGCGCTCAATCTCAGAGCAAATAAACTCCGCCTCGTCTTGGGTAACCAACTTCATCACAGGAAAGGAGTCCACTTTCCGCCAAAAAGCCGCAGCTTGGCGATCAAACTCGGGGCCGCTGTATTGGGTGCTAATCATCAGCAGTTCAGCAGCGCCCTCGTCAATGAAGTCGCTCATCCGCTGCTGGGTGATTTGGAGCTCTCGTTGGGCCTGCAGGTCTTGAACCGCCGCAGACACCTGCGCCTTTGCAACCGCCAAGTTAGTTGCTTTTTGGAGCGCTGTCTGCGCATTCTTCGTAGCGGTTTCACCCGCATTTTGAAAAGAGTCAAACGACCACAGATTCTCTCCCCCGCTTGGTGGGGCCGCAGCAGAAGGTTCTTGCGCAGCCGCTTTCTGCGCAGCCGAGATCGCCTGCGCGATCGTGCCGTACTCCGACGAGAGGAACCATTCCACAAACTGAGTAATTTTTGTGACGTCACCAGGGCTATTGGTTGGGAGCGTCACTCCGACGTGCGTGGCTACTTTCTGCACATCCATTGGCGGGATCTGCAACTGCGCTGACAATTGATCTTTGGTTTTTGCGGGAGGTGTGGCAGGCATAAGGTCTTCCTTTGACTAAGTTCGTTTACGTCTGGCTACGTCCATTAACGGTTAGCTGTCGTTGCTTAGCGTTAATGGACTCGGAACAATTCCGTAGGTCGAGGATAGGTACTGGCGCAAGCTATCAAGGCTGCCATGCTGCACCAGCAGGTTGGTAAACCCTTGACGCGAGAAATGAGGCCCGCTCCGATAGTTCGCAAACTGGTGCATGAGCGACAGTTTGATGAACGCTTCTCGATCGGCGATCACGCCGCCAGGCGGAATCGCCATCTGGTCTCGATAGCTTTTGTAGGTTGGGCGTGGATTTCTCGATCCCACCCCGATCCCTAGCAGTTGGCAGGCAGATTCAAAAGGCAGTGGATAAGAGATTCTTAACTCCGCCACTCCGCCTGAAACCTGCATCGGAATCGTCGTCACCATTGGCCTCTTGTTCCTTGACTTACGTTCGTTTACGACAGTCAACGGTTATTAGACGTTTGCTGTCGTTGTCTGTAAACCAAGATAAGCACAACTTGAATTGCATTGCAATACATTTTCTGTTTTTGTATTGCAATGCAATTCAAAAACATTCAGTTGATCGTTTTTGAATGATCCGGCTACAATCCTGCTATGGCCAAACGACGACGACTGTTTACGATCCCTCTGGGGAACGGGCGTGAGTACCGAATTCGCGCTCTCAAGTCCTGCCATCCGGTTTTGCGGTACATCGACGGGCTGAGTCCCGCCATCGTCTGGATCTTGGACTGGGCCATTGATCGGTTGTGGCACGGCATGTCGGGACCTGTTCCGGTGCAACGACTGATAGCCGATAGGCTCTCCGAGTCAGGGCATCCCTGGAGTGAGGAAAATGATCCTTTGCCAACGTTTGCCGAACAAGCCTTGATGTCCACAGAGCAGATAACGGGCATTATTGATGGCCGACGACCTAGCGAGTCGGACGGAGAGATATCTGCTCTGGCGTCTGTTCTGGACGTCGATGTTGACGAGTTGCTGCAACTGGTGAGACGCCAGTATGGCGCACCAATGGATGTGAAAACTGAATCTTTGGAATCTTTGGAGGACCCCCATGGAAACGAGCAGCCAGATCGCGACCGCTGCACAAAAGGTGATTGAGGGGTCGTCGCGAGAGCGTTTCCGATTAAGCCTCACTCAAGAGTTGCTCAGTCAAGGTGCAACAGACGCCGCGATCGCGGCGTTTAGATCACAGGTGGATGTCTCCTGGCTCCATCGGTGTGTCGGTTTACGCTGTCCCACAGAAACAGCCGTTCGTTCTCTCTTGGCGGAGGCTGGGTTGCTGGCCTCAGTCGCAACGAAAGAGAACGTACCCCGAGTCAACCTTTCGACCCCTGACGGGCGAAGGGTTTTCCCGATCCCTTCTTGCATAAAACAACGTTCACGGAGAACCCCTATGCCAACCATTGCTATGCCCGGAATCCAGCTATCTTCAATGCGGCTGGATAGAAACTTAATGGGAGTGGTGATCGAGTTTCTGGAGCACCCAGAACGAGCCTGCGGCTTGGTAGAAGCCGCCTCAGAGAGGCAATTGCTCCTGACAGAGGGCGCGGCCAGCATTATTCTCGGCGACAGCTTTTCCCGTTATTCAGAAGAACGGATTAGGGATCGCCTGCGAGAAGCGACCAAGATGAAGCGGGCGGATTATTTTTATCTGCCAGATTTAGCGGATTTTAACCGCGATATTAAACAGGGCCTAACGCCCAACGATCCAGATTCAGCCCTCATCTTGAGCCCTCGCATGCAGGCACGAGACGGCAGATGGTACCGATACACTCATGAGTATCGAGCCATTCAGGACGATCTCGGCAACCTCTATCACGTTGGTCGTTCAATTGGGGTCGATCCGGTTCCGGCTCCTGCCGCTGTTCTTGTCTAAAGGTTGACGATGAAACCGACTTTACGCCCGTACCAGACACAGATGGTGCGGGAAATTTACGATCGCATTGGGAACGGGCATAGCAAGATTGCCATCATTGCTGGCACGGGTGCGGGCAAAACCGTGATTAGCGGCCAGGTTTGTGCCGATGCTGTTTTGCAGCAGCACTGCCGCCTCCTTTTTCTGGTGCATCTGGACGTGTTGGTGCGCCAAACCCACAAAAAGCTTCAGGGGTTTGGGTTGCACTGCGGATTTATCAAGGCCGGTTTCCGCGAGGACCAAAATGCGCTCGTGCAGATCGCCAGTATTCAGACGATGGCTAAGCGCCAATGGTGGCGCAAGTGGCACGCCGATATCGTGTTCTATGACGAGGCCCACCTGACTTTGTTTAGCCAGGTGGGGCAAGATGTTTTGTATAAGACTCACCGCGACTCGATTCATCTGGCGATGACCGCAACGCCAGAGCGACTCGGCGAGGATCAGTTGGGTGAACACTTGGAGACTTTTGTCGCATCGCCGCCGCCAGCACAGCTCCAGTCCATGGGCTTTTTGGCTCAGATGCGATATTACGCTCTGCCCGCAGATGGCCAGGCCAAGTTGGTCGACGTAGAGACTGTCAACGGGGACTACGACATCAAAGGTCTCAGAAACGCCTGCGATCGCCCTGAGTTGGTCGCCAAAATTGTGCAGGAGTGGCGACGGCTGGTGGCGGGCAAGCGCACGATCGCTTTTTGCGTGGACATCGAACATGCTCACCATGTGGCCGCCGCTTTTCGGCAATCGGGCATTCCGGCCGCGACCGTAGAGGGCAATACTTCGATCAAGGATCGGCAGAAGCTGTATGCTGATTTGCGAGAGGAGCGCATCTTGGTGCTGACCTCGTGCGATGTGATCAGCATTGGCTTCGACGAGCCCAGTGTCGAGGTTGGGTTGCTGCTGCGGCCCACTCAGTCCAGCGCTCTACATATTCAGCAGATTGGGCGAGTGATGCGGATCTCGCCGCAGACGGGCAAAGAGTTTGGGGTCATCCTTGACCAGGCAGGCAACTTAGAACGGTTGGGGTTCCCAGAAGACATCACCCAGTATCATTTGCCGATGCGCAAGATCAAGGCGATGAGATCGAAGGGGCCGACGAGAAAGGTGTGCCCCAACTGCGACCAGTTACAGCCCAAGTTCTTAATGCAGTGCTCTTGCGGGCATTCGTGGCGCAAGCCCAAAAAAGTCAATACCGGGGATCTGGTTCAGGTCTATTCCAGCGTCCAGGCGCAACAGATCGATGACCCCGAACTGCTGCGGCAGATGTTTCACCAGATTCGCCAGCGCATTTTTACCGCTGGCTATTCGCTGGATGTTGCTCACCAGCAGTTTTTCGAATATGCCGGTCGAGAGCCACTGCCGGAGTGGCATCGAGGATCAATCGTGGGCGATCTACCTGGTCAAGATGCGATCGCGGCGTTCTGGCATTACCTCCAGCGCTGCGCCAGCTCTCAGGGGTTTAGCCAAGACTGGGTGCGTTACGAGTTTGAATTGGAGACCGGCTGTGTACCGCCATCTCATTTGGTGGCGTAAGCGTAAATTTTCGATTGTTTATCTACCGGGACGCGCCCCCGTAAGAGCGCAGGAGATAAGATGCAAACCCCCTTGGCCTCAAAAAACATTGAGCAGCTACGAAAAGACTACGCATTGGGAAGAAGATCCAGAAGGTGCATAGATCTAGAACAGTACGACTTACTTTGCGACGAAGGGGGATTTAGATTTGAATCCTCAAACCGCCACGTTGGGCCATCAGTAACGCACGTTGTGTTACTTGACGACAACAGAATAGAGTTTTGTGAGTCTATGGAAAACCGGGATGAAACAACCATAAAGTACTACGAATGGGGGGAAGTAGAGGAGGAAAAAGCAACTCTATATAGTTGCTTGAGTCAAGGTTGAGCATCGCCTCGACCGTAAAAATCGAAAGTCGGCAAAGTATCGTAAACATTAGGGATGCGCACCCGTAAGAGCGCAGGCGATTGAGAATGCCAAGCCCTACAACTGATCGGGCTTGTACTTGATGTTCATGATCCCTTCCAGGACTTCGACGCTGAGTTTGCCTTCCTTCAGTAGGCCCCAGATGTCTTGCGGGTTAAAGGGATTCTTCAGCATCGCCTGCGCTAAAAAGGCCGCAATTGCTTCCAACTGCGGCCAATCGATATTGTCAGGAAAGCTGTGACGATGGCAGAAATGTTCGTTGTGGGGGGCTTCTTTGCCCTTGGGAGCCGTATTCAGGATCAGGAAGTTGGCCCCTCCCTGGGGATACAGGCTAACGTCTCGGCCTGTCGTTTGGGCCAACAGATGCAGCGTTTCCAGCAGTGACTGATAGTCGTAGCGATCGCGCACGAAACAACTCTCAATCACCATCACCCGAAACTGCATCATCTCCCCGAGTCGCTTCCAGTTGATGCGCTGAGATAAGCGAGCAAGACTTTCTAGCTCTGACTCGACGGTTTCGCCGTCGGCTGCCAAGCGGGCGTAGTCGGCCATGCCATCAACGAGGCAGTGATAAACCTCGGCGGGGGTGGCCCAGGGCGGCACCGTGCAGTTGCAGGTGTCGTGCATCAGCGTGCGGATCAAGGCTCTGGCGATCGCGGCCTGTTGTGGAGCGCAATTAATCCAGGTGATATCGTGCGACGTTATCGCCTGGAGGTCAAGAGCGGGAAAAAGTGTCTCTGTCATCGGGTTAAAAGAGGTCGGCTAGCAACGGCTGCATTTCGGCACTGATCGCCTGGATGTCCTCCATTATGGCCTCGGGGCTGCGGAGCTTCACGGGCTGGTAAAAGATTTTGCGAAAGTTGATCTCATAGCCAATCTTGAGGGTGTCAAGATCCGGCTCGGCCCCTAGGCGATGCGGCCACACCCACTGCTCAAAAAACTCGTCGATTGTCTGCGTCAATGGAATGCGCTCTGAATCCCGATGATCCGAGAATAGCGGTCGCCCTTCCGGCGAGAAAACTTCCGCCTCCGGATCTTCTTCCCCCAACCCCCACATCAGCGCAATTCTTGCTTCTGCCGGAATATCCCAGATCTCAAAATGGCCCTCAAGTTCATTGAGAAACGCTGATTGACTATGAAAGCACCTGGTCGGAGTGCCATCCCATCCCCGACCAGTTAATTCCGTCGAAGGTTCTGATTGCTCGACGGAATTAACCTCTGACGGCTGACGTTCTCTAAGTCCCATAACTTTTAGAGTTGTGGCTTGTACTTGAGGGCGGAGCTTACGCCAGCGATGGTGGGTCAGCATCTGATCGATGCGGTCCATTGACAGTTGAAAGTTGAGGCGCAGAGGGAAGAAGACTTGCACGGCCTGATATCCCAGATCCTGGGAATCAATCAGTCTGGCATGGTCGGGATCGAGGCGATCGCCCACGTACAGCTCAACAATCTGCTGCCGGATTATTTCGTCCAGCCAGCGTCGCTTAGTCCCAATTGAACGTTTCATGATTGGCTGAGCAGTCTAGCGGCATTGATGATCTGAAATTTGCCTTTGCGAGGCGAGTGATGGCTGTCCAAGATCCATAGCTGCGTCGCAATGGGGGTATTGAAAAACAGATTTTCTGGCAGGGCAATGACGGTATCCAAGAGGCCGGATTCTATCAGCCATTTTCGAATGTTGCCGTCTCCGGATCCGGCCTGCCCGATAAAGGACGGCGAAGCGTTGGTTAGCACGACAGCGCGACCCCCGTCAGGATGTAGTTTTTTGGCGATGTGCTGGAGGAACATCAACTGACCATCGTTGACCCGAGAGATGCCGTGACTCCATCGCGATCGCGGCCCAAAAGTCTTCAGTTCTTCCTGCACAGCGGGGCGGGCCGCAGACCAATTGACGCCAAAGGGTGGGTTCGCCAGGATGTATCGGGGGCGGAGGAAGGGGAACCGATCGGCTGCTAGCGTATCCCCACATTTGATGTCTTCTGGCGAGGCGTGATTTAGCCACATCTCAGCCTGAGCGATCGCGTGGGTGAATGGGTCAATCTCTTGGCCCAGCAGCTGCAAATGTAAATGCTTGTTCTTGCCTGGGAACGCCTCGCTGAAAACTTCGGCGGCAGCGAATAAGAGGTCGCACATCCCACAGGCGGGGTCGTAGATCTGCACCCTGTCCTCAACTGGTGGATTGCCAGTAAACAGGAGCGTCGCCATCAACTTGGCGACGTCAGGGGGCGTGTAGTAGGCCCCATCTTCAACGGCTGCCTTGGGGTTCTTGGAAAGGAAAAACTGATACAGTTCTCCGATGGAGAAGGGCTCTTGGGAAGAGCCGATTTTGAGTTGGGCGATCGCTTGGAGGAAATCAGCGAGTCTGTTGGCTTTGGCGAGGCGTTTTCCCTGCTGTTCGATCTTGAGGCGGAGTAGCAGGTCTGCAATGGGCGATTCTCGCACGCTCTGCATCAGGTCTTCAACCGTCTGGCAATGGATGAGAGACTGCGCCGGAGCGCCGGCGTTACACCACCAGCGCTGGTACAGCAGAAAGGGCAAAAAGACTTCTCGGTACTCGCGTCGACGCACCGGCCCATAGAGCCAGGTGTCGCCAATATTCCAGATGCGATCGCCCAGGCGTTTAACGTCTGAGCTCATATTTTTTTGGTAAATGAAGTGGGTGGGGGATTAGCCCCAGTGTTCAACGGTGGGACGATACCACCATTCATCAAGGCGGGCCTGGTCGACATATCCCTTCAGGGCGTGATCCGGCCAGATGTGCAGGCGATCTAAACAGCCCGTCGCTTTAGCCGCGGCCTCAATCTTTTCCCAGCCATCCATGACCGATGCGACCCATGCCGCTTTGGACTCGACTTGTTCTAGCCAGGGGACGCCAGCGGCAGCCAGATTGGCCAGAGATACCGGATCAGGGTTGTACGGCTCCCAAAAAATGACTTCTGGCTCTGCCGTCAAGACCCGATCCAGCGTCTCACGCATTTCGGCTTCGGCCATATCGGGCGTTGTCGGCGCGATCGTCACGAAGGTAGCCACGCCCTGTCGCCGCGCCTCTGTGAGGGTTTTCAGGCGGGCGGTGGGGCTGGGGGCCTTGGGTTCCGTCAGGCGTAGTCGATCTTCATTAAAGCTGGGTATCGAGGCTCCCACCTTGACCTTTGGGTGGGCCAACAGGTTTAGGTTATGCCGATAGAGCAACATCCGAGTATGAATGCGTATGCGGCGATCGTGGTCGAGCAGTTTAGCGATCGCCTGAACCACGATATCGGCGGTTGGTTGATCCTGAAAGGGGTCGTGGTTGATGGAGAACATTGTGATTCCCCGCCCCGCCGGTGTTTCCTCAAACCCAGGCACGAGGGTTGAACGACCGGCTTTTTCCATTCGCTGCAACTGCTGATCCAGTGCGGCCACGAAATTGGTGCGGGGAAAAGAGTAATCACCCCAGTCGGTGCCATAAGCAACGCCGAGCTCATCCAGATTGCGCCCTTTAGTGCGAATCGCTGGTGTAAAGGGGATCGCGCAGTGGCGACATCCGACCTTGCAACCAACAACTGGATTGGCTGTGTAGTCGGCTAGTCCTTTTCTGCTGAGAGCACTTTTCCCGATTGCGGTTTTGGCTTCAAATGGCTGAATCGCGCCCGCCCCATCTGTCGATGGTTCAGTGTCACCCACCCGTTTTGAGAGATTCTTACCAGTCCCTTCTTTTTGCATAAATAATGATAAAGAATGTGGAGATCCAGAGGCGCGAGATCCGACAGATGAACGGGGCGGATTAGTGACCACTCTCCTATCAGGCGAAGTAGTTCCGTCTGCCTCGTGGTGAGCCGAATTTCGCAATTGGCAACGACTTTTGGGTTGTCAATGCATTGCATTTTTTGGCTCCAAAATTTCGTGGCCGCACTGATTGATCATAAACGGGACAGGTGACAGGCGTGATATTTCGTTTCTGACACCATTCGTTGAAGCGTGTATAGTGAATGTCCGTTAATATCCCCCCGGCAGGGACGAACAAAAATGCATGGCGTTGGCTGATCACGAAGAGCACGCCTCCACTAAAGAAGACTTGCTGAATGCCACTCCCATCAAAGGCCCGTTCAGCCGCCAACATGGCTCTTAACATTACACCCTCACAATGAACTCCGAAGAAAAATCATCTGTTGATTGGATATCTGTGCTGAATGGATATCTGTGCTGAATGGACAGTCTAGGCACTCCCGGATCAAATTGTTTTGTCAGAGAATACTCACAAACGACCAGGTTGATCGATTTGAGATCTTGGCTCGCCTGTGTCTAGACGACGGGCAGATTATTCCGGCCTCTACATGGATCAGCCAGATTGTGGCCTGTCCTCAACTCTCAGTGCAATTTGACTGGTTCATCATCTCCCAGATCCTTGCCAAGAGGCCAGTCAACGTCCAAGTGTGGCTAAATTGCCTTCCTGTTACTTTATCCGATTCTGCTTTCGCAGAACGTTTTAATCAGAGGGTCAAAGCCTCGCTCTGGCATACGGAGCAAATCTGCATTGAAGTGGGGGAACACGCTGACCCCAGTAGCGATCGCACGCAACTCCGTCAGACGTTGCAAAGATTAGCGCAGATGGGCTATCAGATTGCGCTCGACGATTATGGAAAACGGGCTAGTGATGTAGAGGCCATCCTTTCTTATCCCTTGGACTGGGTGAAGTTGACCGGAGAAACTCTCCGATATGGGGAGTCAGTGGCTTTTTCGAACTTCGTTGAGACCCTACAGATTTACCTTCGGCGGCAACAGTTGGGGTTGATCGTTGAATGGGTCGAAACCCCTGAACAGAAAGCGTTGCTCGACAATCTGCGGGTTCACGGTTTGCAGGGAAATCTGATTCAGCCCCCTCACCCATGGTCGCTATTAGGTCAAACCGGTCAAGTCGACCAATGACGTGCCCACTCGGTTCATCGTGATCAATCTTGGGTACTGGGTGACGATTTCTCCAACTTCGGCGAACAGTTGCTGAGCTGAGACTAGATCGCCCTTCTGACTCTTTCCAATCAACAAGCTCCAGTCTTTCTCGGCTTCAGCAAAGGTGAGAATCTGCCAGATGGCCAGCGTTCCTGGGTGATCCTCGACATCGGCCCTCAAGACGCTGTCGATTAGCAGAAAGGCAAAGACCCATGGATTGATCTCTGAATGGGAATCTAAATCGATATTGACACGGGGGTCAGTCAACAGGCATTGCCGAATCTCCCTGTGCAAATCCGTGAAACAGACCCACAACACTTCCTCTGTGGGTGGAATGGTCAGGATTTGCCCGAGTTCAAAAAAATCCTGGGCTCTAGTAGGCCCTATTTTTTGCAGCAATCCGCCGAAAAAAGGAGACTGCGGGACGCCGCCACCAGCGCAACGGTAAAATCGCTCTCCTTCCGCTAGGGACTCGAAGGGGGCGGCTTGGTCAACGATTTGAATTCGGCACGATAACAGCATTTACAAAACCTGAATAACGCATGAATACTCTTAAAAAGAGTAGCGAAAAAGGTGATAGATAAGAGTTTTTCTTGCTAAATCGCATCCAGTAGCCGTTTATAGTGCGAGATCGCCTGTATGCGCCAAAAATCAGTACAAGAAACGAGCACCAAGACATTGCTATAGAGATAATTCGCAAATATGAGTTGATCCGCCGGGTTGCGGAATTCCGAAAGCCCCTTCTCCAGGTTGAACACCTCCGAGAATGGAGTGCTGCCGAAGAATCCTAGAGTGCCCGCCAGCGATCGCCAAGAGTGGCATAGTAGCAACGTCATCAGAGCGGCGGCGGCCCGCTGGCCGGGAGTGGACAGGATTACTCCTAAGACCTGATGGGTTGATTCTCTGTGGGTGTGCCAGTCAAGCTTCACGACGCTGGCATAATCGATCCAGGCTTGTTGGACCGACATCAAAATAGTCAACACCTCGTCCTGACTATTGCGAAATCTGACTAGCTCTCCGTCCTGGTGAATCTTCGAAATCGCATTTAGCCAATTGCCAGACGTGCGAGAAAAAGCCTGAGTCTGACTCAGCAGATTTAAGTAGGTCAGCGCCGCCGGATAATATCCTCGGCGCTGAATGATACAGGTCGAGCATCGGAGTGGATTGAAGTCGTCAGGGCCGTAATCCCTCAACCAATCATAGAGATATCGAAACACATCAGTTTCTTGCATGACCCACTCGCTGCTGCCCCTACAGGTTAATCTTCCACGTTGATCGGAGTTCCTTCGTTCTCCAAGAATTCGGTCGTGTCATCGTAAGTCACGCCCTCAAAATTTGCGCCATCAAGAAGGCTAAAAGCGAATGTCGTTCCTTCAGAAATATCGGCCCCTGTCAAGTTGGCATTGGTCAAAACGGCGTCAGAAATATAAGCCTCTTGGAGATTGACTCCACTCAAGTCGCTTTCTCTAAAACTGACATGAGACAAAATTGCCCAGGACAGATTGGCTTCAGTTAAATCGGCTTGATCAAAACGGGCAGCGATCAAAGTAGCCCCGGTTAGGTTCGCACCAGACAAATCAGCGCCCCCTAAATCGCTGCCCGCCAGGTTAGCCGAGTCTAAATTTGCCCCTGACAGGTCGATTCCTCGCAGATTACAGTAATTGCAGATGAGGGTCGCTTCTAACTCTTCTCGCGTCTTGCCAGGATAAAGATCTCCTAGTTCTTGTTGCCCTTGGAAGGTTGCACATTGATCTTGATCTTGGCTTTGCGCCACGCCGCGATCGCTATTGCAGGCCGTGAGGGCCAGGATAGTTATTAGCGCCAACACAATCAGTGTTGGAAAGATCAGCCATTTACGGTTCATCTAAATCTCCTAATTCGCCGGCATTATCGTTCCCAGTATCGCCGGTGAGAGGCATGCCCTCCGGTGCATCCACACGATAAGTTACGTCAAATCCATATTCGCGGATGCGAGCAATCAGGTCATCAGGACTCAGATCTAAACCATAGAATCGAGACAAAATGCTTAAAGCGGAAGTTTTGTTGTGCATCTTGACCTTGATGGTATATTCGCCTTCTATTTTGGTGGGAATACGTTCATAGGAAGCGATCGCGGCTCTTACCCATTCCGGGATCCTGTCCCAGGACCGGAGCTCTCCACTGTGATTCATCACCTGATCAATCCGGGCGGTTGCGATCGCGCCCAGCTCTTGCCAAACGCGATCTCGGTCCACGCAGACCTTCTCTTGCATTTCCTGCATGCGAGCTTCAAGGTATCGCTGAACGTCCGCTCGTTGCAATAGCCGGGCGCTGCGTTTCTGCGCATTGAGCCGACTCGACGTTTGATAGCCAGCCTCGTCATACGCCTTGGCGCGATCGAAGCTTTTGATGTAGCTATCAGCGAAGACTTTGTGACGAGGTTCTAGTTGGCGACCAAGTTCATTCGCTTTGAGCTGCTGCTGTTGCGTCCTAATTTCCTGTTCCTTGAGAGCCTTAAGGTATGACTGGATATCGGCTCGACCCAAGATTTGCCCCGCCAGGGTTCGAGCCTCGGCTCCCGTTTGGCTGTAGCCGCCAGCCTCACAGGCTTTTTCAGCATCAAAAGTAGCTAGCCAAGCATCGATAAATCGTCCCCGCTTTACCCCTAGCCTGGTTTTCAGATCTTCCGGATTAGCTGGGGTTGTGGCTTCCTCCTCTTCCTCGCCTTGCTGTCGCCTTTGAATGTAATGCTGAACATCTTCTCTGCCCAGTAGCCGTCCGGCTCCAGTGCGTGCCCGGCTAGCCGAATTACCCGCTTTGAAGCCCGCCTGAAGATAGGCATCCGAAGCCGGAACCCCGGATAACCAGAGATCGGCAAATTTCTTATGGCGACCTGAGGGTGGTTTGGGCGACGAGTCAGTCATAAAGCACGAAAAGCCGCCTCCGCAAACATGCGGCGACGGCTTTTTCAAACCAGATTCTTGCGAATAAACACCAAGCAACACTGGTGCGGCTTTATCTTAGCGCATGGGGATCGACTCACATCAACCGCAAAATCCGCATCGTTCCTCTTTTTTCCTCAGTATCTAGGTGTGGCAATCGTAACCAACGAAAATTCGCTGGTCATGGCATCATAGGGAGAACTGTTGCTGGGTAGAGCAGCTTGGTAGCTCGTTGGATTTTTTCCAAAGGTCCTCAGTTCGAATCTGAGCCCGGCAACCACACCCACCTCAGCGCCGAGGGACTCTCCCTTGGCGTTTTTTGTAACCCTTTACCGGCGACGCTTGAAAGCGATATCGACAGCCATCTTTAAGCCAATAGCCCTTCAAAAGTCCGGCTTCATAGGCCGGGATGATCGCCGCCGTGAAGGGACTGGCGACGGGCCGGCAGTGGGGCGAGGATGGCTCTGACCGGCGAAACAGGCTAGGGGGGTATTCAGCAGAATTCAAAATGGAACCTCATCGTCAGGGTTTGGTAAAGGCCAGTTGGCGTTTGCCTGCCGCCAGCGCCAGCGGCACCGACGCCAGGACGCAGCAATCGCGCTCAGCAATCGTTGCAGTGTTGTCAAGGGCAGGTAGTCAGGACAGCGATCGCTGACAAAGGCAGGGGTTGTCGATAAGTACCACCAAGTTTGGGGCCGAAACAACATCATCAGCCACAGCACGGCCTCGTGACTTGCCCAGTGAACCTCATGTTTGATGTAACCATGAATCGTCACGGGTAAGAGATTGCGGTCGGCGTCAAAGAATGGGTGTGGCCGGCGATCGCCCGGCAAGTGAAATTCGTACCCATGCCAGGACCAGACATGGAGCTTCACCCAGAATTCTCGGTAGATCCCGTCGACGCAGTCCCAGCAGGAAACGCCTTCTCTCCACCAGCCCGTGCCGTTGCAAGACCAGCATTTTTTGCTGATGTGCTGGATTTCCACCCCCACTGGTTCACCGAAAGCTTGCAGCAATTGCCTTTTTAGTTGGTAAAAATCGTCTTTTGCTGGATAGAGAGGATGGCTATTGGCCGACATTAATAGCCAGGCGATCGCTCTCATGCAGTAACGAATCATCTCTGTCTTTTCCCTTAAGAGTTGACCCGTTACCCTATAAGCGAGATTAAAACAAAAGAAGCAGTTATCGGCAATGGGTCACGATGGCTGTGCATCTGCTGTGAACCCTTCCAGAGTAATATGACTAGCCGACCTTCAGATCTACAACGCCTAGATGGCCTATCATACGGGCCTTTAATGCCTAACACGCACGAGCAATATCGCTGTATTTACTGCTACGAAGCGTTCTGTCCTTTAGATGCGCTTCAACAGGGGGACGGGAGCTGCCCAGCCTGCGGCGCAACGGCACCGCCGCTATCCAGTCAATATGACGTCATTGTACATCTGCCATTCCCATTGCTCTGGCAAATAATTGATTTTGCTCGATGTTGGGTCCACCGCATCAAAGACGACGAAAGTGCGCAATTGCTAGACCAGATTGATCAACGACTTCGCCTACAGTGCCAGAGCGCCAACACATCAGCAGCGGGATTTCAGGTCAACTGGAGCGAACTAAGACTGATTGGTGTTTGGGCCGAAAGATGGGGCTACCTAGCCTCCGCCATTGATCTGGCCGTGGTGCAGCAGGTTAACCAGGTGGCGCTGCGGCTACAGGCGCAATTTCCTTGCCTACCTCTGCTGACCCCTTCTCAAGATTATGGGGCTAATTGGCAGACGGTGTCGTGAGGCGCTATTCTCGGTCAGACGAGTAACGCACCCCATGTCTGTTCTTCCTAAAGGCGGCGATCAGTGGCAACATCAAAACCGGACTCGATACTCTATTTGGGGCGTATCGAGTCCCAATCCCAAACCGCAGAGCGACTTGCGTCCTTGGGGACCGAAGAAGATTAGAGCCATCGTCAATCGTCAGCGCTGTGCGATCCCAGCCACCTGGGAAGCGGATCTCAGTCCCGTGTGGTTAGTTCTGAACCCGTGGCAACCCACTGAATTCTGGGTTCAGCGCTTCGATGGCTCCTTCGTTCAAGTAGCCTGCGTCGCTTACTTTTATCCCGGTCGCCGAATGTGGGTGAGATCGCTGGAGAACTTCTTGAGCTGGAAAAATGGCCGACCGCGATTTCAGAAAATCAGGCAGCCAGATTCTTAGTTTTCAGGAAACCTGCATGTTGGTTTCCAGCGGGGCCGGGACGAGGGCGGGCAACATGTCCTCAATGTCGCATTTTATTTCTAATGAGAGGGTGTTAAACAGCTCAAGATACATAGCCTCTAAAAGCGGTCGCCCTAAAATGGCCTCGGAACATTCATGCCAACGGTGCAGCTGTATCGCTAGGGTTTCGGAATACCGAGCCATCATCTCGGTTTTCGAGCGGGCAATGTGCCCTCGATCCTGACGGAGAGAGTAGCCTGAAACTTGATGAGTTCGCGCCCACCTCGACTGAGCCAGCAAGTAGTGCAGAACGATAGGTGGGGGTTCTGGGATTTGCCTTAAAGAGCGAATAGCTACGGGGCAAAGGGCATCCTGCAAATCAGCATTGCGCAAGACCTGCCACCAGTTAATAGGAAGGGCCGTGCGCTGCTGTAGCAGTCGCTGGACAGCGGTAGCTTGTGCTTTATCAGGCGGACAGGGTTCTATTTCCTCTAATCCCTCCAACATTCGGTAGGTCATGATTGCGTCCGCCCAGCGCTCCTCTGCGATCAGCTCGACGAGCTGATCTACTTGCGGTATTTTTTTTAGGTTGGGCGGTGGCGGTTGTGACTCTTCATTTTGAGGAAAGTAAATCAGGCCATTCTTAATCAGCCGTTTTACCGCGCCGATGGTGTCGTCCTCCAATAGCGGGTTGCCATTACGAATGCGGTTGTAGGCAAACTCGGGGGCCACGATGTTTAAGTAACGCTGGCAAATTTTTTTGATCCTAGCGAAATGCTCACTGTGAGTAATGCTGAGCAAAATGTCTTGGGGGCTTTGAGCTTCCGGCAACTGTTCGGACAGACGGAGTAGATAGCCGACTAAGGAAGCGGGCATGCCCCACGGTTCATCGGACTGCCACAACTCCTGGGATAAAGCCGCCACATCGGAGGCGAGAGATTGGTAAAGGCCAGGGTAGAGAACTTGAGTCCAGGCGATGATTTCCATTTGCTGCCAGGCATTGGGCGGCAGCCCTACCCTCTCCGTCAGTCGTACCAAATCAGTATCCACTTGATAAGCCGTCTTCCCGATTCGGCAGACGTTTCTCAGAACGTCAGGATCAGCCCCCGCCGACGCGAAGTGAGCAAGACGAATCCCATTAGCTGACCAGTAGGCTCGGAGTGTAGACCATGCACACATATTAGAATGTCCAATTTCTGGGAGCAAAACGAACAAGATAGCCGATAGCGGCTATCTTGTCCTCAGGCTTATGGTACCGCTCATTTGTATCTGACAACGCTTCCGCGATCGCCTCTTCACAGTTTTCTGACGCAGACCGTATGTTAGGTGTCGTCACCCGCTAAGCCTGACTTTTTCTATCATTTACGGAGACAGTATTCGCATGATTAACGAATTAGAAAGGCCACGGGTGTTGCTGCCGCTGCCCAGTAGTCGCTGGCAGGATGGCTGGACACTTTACTGGGGCGGAGCGCTGTTCGCTACCGCCGATCAGCCCCTGACGGCGGCTTATCATCTACAGGGCCTATTTGGGGATGAATGCCAGAATCAGATCGTGGTCTATGACGATGAAATGGGAGTGCAACTAAGCGAGGCTCTTGACCAACCCGACCGGGCTAAGATTGTGGCTGGCTATCTAGATTATCTGCGCCATTTTCAGGTGTGGCACTGGATATCCATGCCTGATTTGCTCGCGGCCGTGCGATCGCGGGAGTATACGACTAATCCATTACTCAATTACTGGTGTCAGCTAGCCTTGTTTGGTCCAGCGCAATTTGAAGAAGCGATTCGAATGGTCGGAGAAGAACTGGAGTGTGATTTACACTCGTATATTAACCGTCGGCCTCGGTGGCAGTTAGTATGGCGGCGACGGACACGCTCTGTGTACGTTCGGTTTTTGCAATTCGCGCTCTCGCCAATCTGTGGCGACAACTCGCTATGAGTTCCGAAATTTCAGGCCCCGAATCTAAAGTCTTGCTCTACTTGTTCTATCAAGAGTCGGCGACAGTGACGACCTTAGGAAGTCTATTCCAGAAGGTCGATGCTACGATCGAACGCCTAATAAAGCAGGGCCGGATCAAGATGATCGGTAGACATCCTGCCCAGTTAGAGCTGACGGCATCGTTTAGGCACTCGGAACAGATGCAAGCTTTACTGCAAAAGAAGCGGGAGAGCGACCAGCGCACACAACAAAGAAAACAGAGCCAAAGGTCGCACACTTTTCTCTATGGTCGTGAAAAGGCATATCAAATCGGCCTAGAGGTCACTCACGATCCCTCTGTGTTGCCCCAAGGCCTGAGGATAGTAGACACCCCCGCCGGTTCCCGTCCCGAAGTTGCCTCTCAACAGCGCCGCCCGGTAGCAGCGGCAGCCACGATTACCAAATCGACAGCTTCCAGAAGGTCATCGACTTTGACGACCGACCTTCAGGAGGCCTCGCCTACGCCTCCACAGAAAGTCGACAAAAGCCTTCCTGGAGAAATCGTTCAGCAGCCTCCGCAACCAAAGACGCCGAAATCGAAACGGTCAAGGCGTCCCAAATTTACGCAACGGCAGATTCGTTTGCTGAACACGATTCCTGACCATTTGGCTTACAAACAAACGCCGCAGACATTGCAGGACTTAGAGACGGTCTTTTGCTACAGAGAAACCCGCGAAGTGTTGGAATATCTGATTTTCAACGGTATCGTGAAGCCGACGCTTCAGGGGTATGTCCTAGGGCAAGCAAAATTTCGACGAAAGTCTACCCTTCCGGCCAGCGACACCTCCTGTTAAAACGTTTTAACGACCCTCTCTTTTCTATAATTTCCCCATGCTAACTTTCCAGACCAAACTGCCCATAGAAACCCTTGAAGGATGGACGGTCCCCGCCGGCTGGATCATCTACAGCTCCGCCAAAATGTTAGACTCCCGCAATCGCTCGTTTTGGGTACTGGGAAAGCCAGGACATCATGTCTTGGTCAATATGAGCAATGTCGAACCAATAGAGGCTCCAACCAACTTTGTGGCGTTAGAAGGCCTGGTGGCAGTCTTCCTGGAAGGCTATGACTTCCAGATGAAGCGCACCACGTTAAGCAGAGCTCGCGCCATCGATGTGGCGATCGCGGTGTTGATGACTGATCTCCCCGACTGGAGCAGTCAAGCCACTCAATTGCTGGCGTTGACCTTTGAGGTGAATTACGACCTGGCGGTGACGGTTGGGTTGCTACTGTCAACAACGGGGCCACCTCCCTATGATGCTGGGGTACAGGACATGGATCCGGAAGCGTTCTCGGATCTGCAAAACGAGTGGCGGGAGATGGGGGTTGAGCCGATGGAGATAGTGCTCGCTGACTAAGCTTTTTGACCAAATCTACCCCCATCTCCCAGTTGTCTTTTCGTGGGATCTGGGGGTAGCTCCACATCAATTCTGATCGAATGGCTGGCCAAGCCCGAAAGATGTCCCTATCGTTTCGAGGACATAACGCGCTGTCAGCCCAGACTGAATCGGAACGCGATCGCACCGTGCAGGTGACGTGGTCGCGTTTCTCTATCTCAGCGACTCCTCTTCTAAACTCGCTGGGATTTGGGACACCTAACTACTTTTTGGAGACTTTCATGACCTATCGACACAATAACTATGCGTCAGCCAATGGCTACGCTGACGACGAAATTGGTGAAGAACTAGAGGATGACATTCCGACTTACTCGGGTCGCGGCGCTTCGGCAGTGGCCCAGGTGCCAAAGGTGGCCTTCACGTATCAATGCCTCATCAACCCGGCAGAGGTGCGCAGTGGTGAAGTGCTACGCTGGCAAGCTCGGGTAGACAAAATTGCGGTTTCTGGCACCAGCGACTCGGAGGTCATTGGTCGCATGATGCAGACTTTGGACCTCAAGGGCTATCTACGTCAAGGTTTTTGCTTTGACGTTTCAACCGATCTGCAGCGAACCTATGCTGAAATCCTCGACGATCATCTGCTGTTTCACTTTCAGCCGACCGAGTTGCTAGAACTGTTGATTGGTTACTACGAAGCGGCTCAGGAACCGCGACTAGGTAGCTGGCAACAGGTTTGTTATGCCACCAAGCATTTCTTCCGCAAGCAGATGCAGCGTCTAAAGCGCAGCTTTAACCGGGCGCTGCTGATTGGCAAGGAAGACCCGAAAGATGTCGTGGCCGACTTGATGCGCGATCGCCGCCTCAGCCACCGCTACATCTATGACGCCATCTGCGCCAAGTACGACCTGGAAGATCAGGAGTCCTACGGCATCGCTGAACTCGTGGCGCGACTCGGCACTTTCATCAATAACTAAAACACCCTGGCGATGAATGCTGCGATAGAATAGCTTCAGCGATATATTCTGACGGTTCATTCAAACGCCAAAGCCCTCCAGATCACTTGATCTGGAGGGCTTTGGTTTAAGGATATTCAAAAACGCTCAAGGGGCGGAGGGGGGAGTAAAATAGCTTCAGCGACAAGTGACTGGCGTTTCAACGCCAAAAGCCTCGATCCGGATTCCGGATCGAGGCTTTTGTTTGGGTTAGTCAACAGGCGAGACGATCACGGGCGTATCCCAGACCCAGATCGCGGTGACTCCATTAAAGGAGACTGCGGCTTGATCATAATCTTTTGGGAAGCTAATTTTCTTCCCGTCTTGATCGTAATCGGTTAGGGCCTTGATCGCCTTCTCGACACCGCCGAGGGCCGTCGCCAAGTACAAGAGTTGCTCCTCGTAGCCACCATTGTTGATCGTGGACTCTGGAGTTTCCGAACCGCAGTTGGCCACGGTATCTTGCACCACCATATCGACGACTTCCTGCAGATCACCATCGATCTCCTGAAAAAGGGGACCAAAGATCTCAGCAAATTTTTCAGCCTCGATATCAATGTCTTTCTCAAACTCAAACTCATGGTTTGTGAGGATTGCCATTACTAGGGCTCGGGCCTTAGCCCAGACCTCGCTGGGCGTGGCATGCATCAAGTCGTCAGGCAGCCCACCACCCGGCAGGGCCTGATCGACCAATGCTTGGGCCTGTTGTACTGTGATTGTTGTTTTCATGCTCATGGTGAAAATAATAATCCACCCCTCCCACTCTCGCGGTTAGCGATCGCTGACTTGGGACAGCTTCATAGTGTGGTTAGTGGTGCTCCCCTAGTGGGGAGCGATCGCGGACAGCGTCAAACCGCCGTGACCTCGTGATGTAGAAAAGCAAGCGTCTCAACGCCGACATCGGCGTCGTCAAACCTGACGGAGTAAGCGAGGAAGTATCCCGTCTCTCCGTTTGCGCCTTGAGCGAAGGTCTTTGCCCTGATTTCTGTCACACATCCCTCGTTTCTGTCATATAGGGATTGAGGATAGACGGTGTACTCGTTTTTGGCGATCCGCACCCTCGTGCCGATCGCCAACCGCTCAGGCAGGCCCTGCGCTAAACAATCTTGGCGCAGGGCTTCAATTAATTGAGGTTCTGCGCGGATGGCATAAGGCTTTTGCCAGTCCGAAAAGATGGTCAGCGTGTCCTCGGACACCGAAAACGACCCGCCCCCAGCCACGCTGGTGGGGATCGTCTGGGTACATTTGGTGACGTGCCCGTTCGGGGCGGGCGGATAGTTAGCGATTACGACAAACTGGCCGCGATCTCTGAATCCGATCTCCTCCACGCAATCAAAGGTCTCACTCCCTGATTCGGGAGTGGTGAAGACCATTTCGGTTTCTCGGTTTTTAATTGACATTGCTCACTGTTAGATAGCTCTCTCCTTCTTTATCCACGACTTGAGACGGGCACCGCAAGAGCGGTGGTGAAGTTAAGCCAGGGGCGGGTGCCCCCGTTGCGAAAATCATAGCCCTAGTCTGGCTCAAAGCCGAGATATTGGGCCAAGGTTAAACCGCGACAATCGATCGCGGCTTCAATTTCAGCCCAGTGGTCGGACGTGGTGTCCTTCCACTCGGCATAGACGAGGCGCAGCGCATATTGCGCGGCGCTACTGCGGCCACGGGTGCGAGCCATCCGCACCACATGGTCATAGAGTTCGCTGGGCTCGGCGTAACGGAGTACGCGAGAGGCCCAGCAGGACGAGGACGGATCCTCTACCCATACATAGATGGGCTTGATCCGATGCCCCTTTCCGCTTTTGTAGCGGAAGTCCCACGCCTGCTGCTCAGCCTGCAGTTGCAGGTTATGGGGTAGGCCGCAAGGTGCCTGCGGTTCATCGCAGAGTCCTTCTTCTTCGGCCCAGTTCAAAGCAGCCAGTAGATCAAGGTCTTCGTCAACACGGGCCGTGGCATAGGTGCCCAATGAAAAAACGGTGATTTGCATGATTTTCTAATTTGCCCCCTCCCCTTTCAGCTTGCGCTGTCCGGCACTTGGGATTCCGGTATGTAGGGTTAGGCGGGGCCAGGTGGCCCCTGTTGTGCTAGACGCGCAGGTCGTCGTAGACGCTGTCTGGGTCGTCGATCTCCGTATTCGGATCCCAGACTTCCAGGCAGGCGAGGTTGCTCGCTCCGATCGCACCGGCCTCGTGACAGCCGGCGACTAAGTCGGCCAAGGACAGGTCGATATGCCCGATCTCTTCAATGTCGCTATTGGCCTCGCCCCAGGACGGGGACAGGGCCGTTACCGTCAGCCCTTGACGATGCACCTTGATTTCAAGGGACACCGAATAGGGGTTAGTGTGTGCGTCCGGGTGACGCCGGATTGCTAGCGGGCCACCGACGAGGGTGGCCATGACGGTTTCCGGATCGTCGGGCAGGCCGACGTCGTTACCGTCTACCAGCAACCCCGCGAAAAACGCCTTGGTGCGGCTCTCGTCTTTGAACTTGTCCCAGCGATCGCTGAGACGAGACCACAGAGCGTCTAGCTGCTCTATGGTCATATCCATCGACTCGCAAAGTTCTTCGATTTGCGAATCGGTCATCTCCAGACCCCGCAGTTCATCTAAGAACCGCAGAGCCTGAAGAAAATCGTTCTCCCACAGTTCAGGACTGCGGCGATCTGTGATCGGTTGGTTAGTCATAATGTGTTGACTTGCACCCCTCCTCATTGATACCGGCTTGGGACGGTCACCGTGAACGGTGGCTGAGTTAGTGCTGTGCGGGCTCGTCGCCCGCACGGGAAAGTGGCTTCCTACCGTGGCGTTACACAGTAGAGGTTCAGAATGCCTTCCGGTCCAGACAACTGAATATTGTTCGGAGCGATCGGATCTTCAAAGAAGCTCCAGACCGACCCGGCATGGTCTCCGGGAAGTTCATCCATTTCTTCGTCCAGGGTGTATCCCTGGTTCAGGTAGCGCTGGATCTCCTCTTTGAGAGCGACCTTCTCGGTGGCTCGGATGGTCACGGGCGCATCGGCTCCCATGATCCCTTCTTTGGCAAAACAGAACAAGAAGAAGTACTCTGCGGGCTGTTGTTCGCCCTCTTTAATCACCTCTTCCGCCTCGCCAGGGTCGGTCGTAAAAGCCTGGATAGCGTCTCGCCACGCCTCGGCTTCCGTAGCTCCTTCGCCACGGAGTTTCAGGCCAAATAAATAAGTTGTCATAGCTTTCTGTTGCACCCCTCCCACTCCCGCGATCGCTCGCAGGGTGCTGACTTGGGACAGCTAAAAGTGTGGTTAGTGCGCCCGCACAGGGCGGGCATCGAATCAAGACTGTAAACCCAGTTCTGATTCGATCTTGAATTGATCCAGGGCTTGTTCAATCTGGCTGTTAACCCAGTGGACGTACGATTGACGAGTGTTGCCATTGACGACTTCGCTCTGCCAGTCGCTAACGGGATAGTCAGGATGATCATCCCAATAGCTTTGTGGTCGAAAGAAAGCTGGAGCGGCATCCCGGGCTGCTCCAGCGGAAAACCGGAACACACGGAATAGATAATTCCAGGTTCTTTCCAGAGCCTGGATGCCATCGGCAGTCAAGGTGTATGTCAAGGTGCGACTCCCAGGTGCGACTGGCTTTGAAGTCACAAGCTTCCTTGCTTTAAGTCGATCGAGCGACGACGGCAACTGGGTAAGATGGAATTCTCCACTTATCGGAGGCTTTTGACTGTTCAGTCGCTCTAAAATCTGCTGCTTGGTTGAGTCATTGTCGCCAATTGCGATGATGACAACCAGGTCTAGCATGTTGTTTAGCCAGATATTTTGTTGCTCAATAGCAAACATCGTGAATTTTCTCTGTTGCACCCCTCCCATTTGCTTCCTCCGTGACTTGGGACACGGCATTGGTAGGTTAGTGCGCCCGCAGTGGTGCGGGCATAGTTGAGTTCAACGATTAATCGTCGTCGCCGTCGGGCTCGACGATTTGCAGGACGAATTGATTGCCGTAGTCGCAAAGGTTGGTGTCATAGACCCAGTCCTCAGCGACGAAGGGCTCGTTTACCTGGATATCTAGGATCTGGAGTCCTGCGGCCTCTAGGAAGATTTGCAGGGTCTCCAGGTCGTCGCCATGTGTCACGACGTCCCCGATATTTAGCCCGTCGGGGTAGGCATACTTCAAAGCATCCTGTCCTTCTTCGGTATCGATCACCCAACGGGTGACCGCCTGACGGAATCGGTCGAGAACATCACGCTCTCCTTGGATTTGATCGTCCGTAGCGACGTATTTGATCACGGCATGATTGCTCGGCGCTCCGATGCCATCAATGCGATAGATGATGAGCGATTTATGCTTCTCATCATCGGCAAACTCCCTAATCTCTTCGATCAGGGTGTCCACTTCCGGCCAGCTACTGTCATGCTGCTGGCCGTCACGCAGTTGAGCGAAATATTCCGCTAGTTGCCTGGCTGCATTGTTGAACTCTGATTGTGTAAGCATTTTCGTGTGTGTTTCACCTCTCCTACTCTCGCCAGGGTGGCGATCGCGGACTTGAGACCGCTATAGCGTAGTTAGTGACACGGCTCCGAGGGGAACCGTTGGAAAGACCTAGTCTTCCAGTGGAACTGATGGCAGAGGAAACCGATCGACCTCCTCTGAGTCCTGACTAATCGACAACTCGAAAGCTGTAGAGGACTTAGCCCTTTCGACATAGTCAAGGTATTTCTCCATCAGGTCAGAGGGTGCCCCTCCAACGAACTGGCCGATGTCATTCCCTTCCGGATGAATATGCAGCCGAAAGGTCAGCAGCGGGTTTGAAGGGGTTTCGGCCAGCTGCATAAACGCGGCCAGACCGATGGCCTCAAAGTGGGCCTCGGTCCAGGTTTCCCCACCCTGGTCTTTAAGGTTTTCGATCAGTTCTTGAATTGAAATCATTGAGATTATCTTTGGTCTCGTAAACTCCACCCCTCACCTTCCCTTTTGGGCTCCGCAACTTGGGATGCGGCATTGGTGGTTTAGTGGTGCCCCCTAGAGGGGGGCGATCGCGACTCAAGCGAAGAATGTTCGACATTCCTCTTCTGTCGCTATTTCATCGATAAACTCCTTCGTGAAAAATCCGTTGATCCGAATCTGGAAGTCAGTTCGGTCGTGGGCGCGATCGTTGATGTTGGACGCTATACAGCATCCTTTGAAGCGAACGATCTTCACCGAAAACTCATCCGGCCGTTGCGCGGCAACAGAGTGATTTACGGACCACACGCCTGTATACATCCGCTTGCCGTCACTTTTCCGGGTGATTTCGGTCGCTAGACCTTCTTCCATTTGCATGATGACTCTCACCAATTCAACACTCCTCCTTTTTCTCTCATTTCAGGACTTGGAACCTGAACATTGGCAAGTTAGTGTGGGGCGATCGCGCCGGTGAGGGCGCGATCTCGGTGGCTCATAACGGGGTGTTCCAGTTGGCTAGCAACCCCGTGGCAAAGGCAAACCCTTCAGCATAAGGACCTGCTGTTATCGCACTGGGCAGATCCAAAAGGCATTCATCAAACCCTCTGTTCCAGAGGGTTGCCGATTCCATATCGGCTTGTCTGTACGGATTCAGCTCGTTTCGGAGCTGACTTGTCCGCAGGTCTGGCGGCAATTCCCGAATTTTGAGCTGCCCAGCGTTCAAGACGGTGCCAATCCCTTTGGTATCAAGGGCTTCGGCAAATACTGGGAAGCCCTCGCTTCCCACGTTTACGATATACCCGACTCGGCCTGTATCCAGGCGCTGAACCGGAATCCTGGCCTTTCGCAGTGCGTCGCAAAGGTCGTTAGTTAATTGCATGACTTTCTCCACCTCCCTCCTTATTAAACATCGGCTTGGGACGATCATCTGTATCAGATGGCTAAGTTAAGGGGTGCGCCCCAGAGGGCGCGATCGCGATGAGATTATTAGATGTCATCGCCGGGTTGGTAAATATTCGTCTCGACGAAGTTGTACTCCCGAACGTGAATCCGGGGGTCACCACCATCGTTGTAATGGTTGTCGGCAAACACCCAGGCGGCCTCCTCTGGATCGGGCACCGCGGTCTGAACGTAGACCGGGACGACTTTCCATGAGCCCTCGGGGGCATCGGTGCCGTTAGGGAAGCAGACCATCACCTCAACCATATAAAACGGGTGGGTCATATCGACTGCATTAAAGCTGATTTCGTACTTCGGGGCTTTGTCGATTAGAGCATCGACATCAGCCGCGAACGCGATGGTGTCTGGGTACCATTCCTCAGATTGAGACGAATAGTCGCCATAGGCCAGCAGGCGCAGCCCTCGGCCATCTTCGGTGGGCTCTAAGCTCACCGAGATGTAGGGGTTTTCTTCCCCTAGTGGGTATAGGTCGATCGAATCTCGACCGACGATGCAAGCCACGTTTCTGAGCTTGCCGTTGAGACTAATTTGTCCTACTTGCATAGTTTGTTGAATTTACCCCCTCACCCCCGATCTCGCGATCGCTCAGGACTTGGGACCTGAGAGTGGGTTTAGGTGGGTGCCCCGCAGGGCACCTGGCACTTAAGTGGTATATGCCTTAGAAAAATCGACGAGAGTCATTTTCTTTCGATTTTTTTGGTGAGGTTTTTGAAACCAGTCTGGGGTGCAGACGTGGCTCAATGGTGTAGCAATCGTACGCTCAAAGTACGCTGCCAGAAAATCGACCTTCTCTTCGGGGAGTGGCCAATCGTTCCACCATTCCGGTTTTGACTCCTTGATCTCCATTGCAGACAACCTATAGCTGTTGAACGCCGGATCATCAGGATGCAACTCCCGCAGACGAGCGAAAACTTGTTGTGATCGCTCAACTCCATAGAGCGTAATCAGCCAAGGGTCAGATGGACCGAACATTTGAAGCGCGACTTCCGAGGCACAAGATGCCCACAGCGACGACCCAAACACCATGAACCCCGTAGGATACGGAATGACTTGGCGCAGGCCTTCCATGATAAGAAAGTTCGCTTTGTGCAAAGGTTTGGCATCATGCTGCGACATTGCAGATAACTTTGAAGACCAAATGGTGGCCAGCAAGATTTCGTTGAAAACCTCACGGGTCAAATAAGGTTCTGGCCCAAACAAACACTTTGCATTGAGGCCTTTTTGAGCAAGCGCCTTTCGCAGGCACTCCTCAAGAATTTGCGCGGTTGTCATGCTTTTGGTTTGAAGCATAGTTTTTCCTTCACCCCCTCACCCCCGATCTCGCGATCGCTCAGGACTTGGGACCTGAGTGTGGGTTTAGGTGGGTGCCCCGCAGGGCACCTGGCACTTACACCTGGATGACTCGACCTTCGTCGGCCATGTGGTGCTGGCGGGCCAGCCAGCGCCGCCAGAGATGGGCAGCCTTGGATACCGACCAAAAGTCGGCGGTGGGCAGACCTTGGCTGTCAACCCCGATCCACATATCGAGGGTCGCTGGGCCGACCAGATCCTCGACCCTATCGAATTGGCCCATCAGAACAGCCTTTTCGGCAATCAGCTCCTGCACTGCAAGAGAAAAGCCGATGTAGCCGAAATCGGGCAGATCAATACTGTCAATGCCAAGGTAGAATCCGTCGGGGGATTCTAACGGCTTGAAGGTAACTCCCCCTTTTGCCACTTCTTGAAAAACTTCCAGAAAAGCAGGGTTGAGGACATGTGCCTCAATAGGCGTCAAGTCCCATTCGTAGCCATGTTCTTCATCTACTAAAAATGAAGTGCAGCGCTCCATAAGAGCGCGATAATCATCAGGGCTTAGTTGCATAAGTCTGATAGTTGCCTCCTCCTCTCCCGCCGGGGCGGCCCAGGGCTTGGAACCTGGTGTGCAGAGTTAGGCAGCGGGAGCCGTAGCTCCCGCGATCTCGGACACTATTGAGACAGTTCTTTGATCAAAGCCTCTACGGTCGATCCGTCACTCCAATGAATGACTACATAGACGTCGTCTCCGCCGCCATCTGCGTAGTCGATGGCCTTGATAGTGTCCGTTCGAGAGCTGTTGCTCTCTGGGTCATGGTCTGGGTCATTCCAGGTGACACGGTCACCCGGCTGGAGGGCGTAGGCCCAGCCGTCTTCGCCCAGCAAAAAGCCGG
>JGI12109J20283_10161678_pt1 | contig 27233 bp, 25 predicted proteins | sample ElkSlonscriptome_12_FD_20283 | JGI IMG/M metagenome (IMG submission 20283)
GGATGGCGGCGCTACGGGCGTCATGGGGATCAAGACGCCGGGCCAACATTTAGCTCCGGCGCCGCCTACGTGTTTGTGCGCTCCGGGACGACATGGACCCAACAGGCCTATCTAAAAGCGTCCAATACCGATTTCGCCGATAACTTCGGCATATCGGTCGCGATTGATCAAGACACGATTGTGGTCGGCGCGGATGGTGAAAGCAGCTTCGCCAGCGGAGTGAACGGAAATCAGCTCGATAATACGGCGAGTAAGGCCGGTGCCGCCTATGTCTTTGTTCGGTCTGGAGCCTCTTGGACACAGCAGGCCTACCTGAAAGCGTCTAACCCGGAGGAAGATGATCATTTTGGCAACGCAGTTGCTGTGCATGGCGATCGTATTGCCGTTGCAGCGGAATTTGAAGACAGCAGTGCCTCTGGCATTGACGGCAGCCAGAGGGACAATGGCTCCGAAGATTCGGGCGCCGTGTATGTATTCGAGCGCTCTGGCACTACCTGGACACAAGATGCCTACATCAAGGCATCGAATACCGATACCGGCGATTCCTACGGCGCATCTCTAGGGCTTTCTGGAAATACCTTGGCCGTCGGTGCGCGACTGGAAGAAAGCAACGCCACGGGCATTGGTGGTGATCAATCGAACAATGCCCTCACCTATTCTGGCGCGGTTTACGTGTATGAGAACAACGGCGGCAGCTGGAGTCAGCAGGCCTACATTAAAGCCTCGAACGCTGACGCATTTGATTTCTTCGGCAGTGATTTGAATCTACAGTCTGATTTTCTGATCGTCGGTGCCTATGCGGAAAACAGCGCTACCGTCGGCGTGGATGGCAACCAGTCTGACAACAGTGCGAGCAGTGCGGGCGCTGCCTACGTCTTCGAGCGCATGAATGGCAACTGGACTCAGATCAGCTATCTGAAAGCCAGTAACACCGAGGAGGGAGACGTTTTTGGAAACTCGGTAGCCATCACACAAGACTACGCTGCAGCCGGCGCATTCGCCGAACAAAGTGCAGCAATCGGATTGGATGGCGACCAGAGCGACAATACGGCCGATAGATCGGGCGCAGCGTACATATTTGCCCGGGTGCCGACGTTTTCGGTCGGTGGAACGGTCACCGGGCTTGTAGGCAGTGGACTTGAACTGCGCCTCAACGACGATGAGGTGCTGCCGGTAGCGGTCGACGGCACCTATCAGTTCGACACCGAGCTACTCGACGGCGATTCCTACGATGTTGAAATCCTCAGCCCACCAGCGAGTCCATTCCAGGTCTGTGAACTGGTCAACAACAGTGGAACGATTCAGGGCGACGACATTGTCGACCTGGATCTCAACTGCAGCGCGCCTCCTGCCAGAGCCCGACTTCCTGTTTCGCGAATATATCAAAGCGACCAATACTGATCTGGCCGATGAGTTCGGCTACGCCCTGGCGGTTGATGGCAATACGATGGTGATTGGCGCACCCGGCGAGGACTCGTCAACCGGAGGTATCGGTGGCGACCAGAGCAACAATAACGCATTGGGCTCCGGCGCCGTCTATGTCTACACCTACGATGAAAATCAGGTCTGGACTTTTCAAAATTATATTAAAGCTTCCAATACCGACGCCGAAGATGCTTTTGGTAGTTCAGTCGCCATTAGCGGTGACACGCTAGTGGTTGGCGCGCCCGGAGAAGACAGCAACGCCACCGGGTTCAACGGTGATCAGCTCGATGACAGCGCAACCGATGCTGGCGCGGCGTATGTTTATATCCGCGACAGCAGCGGCCAGTGGTTTCCCGAAGCCTATCTGAAGGCCTCGAACACCGATGCAGGTGACGAGTTTGGCGGCGCAGTGTCGATTTCTGGCGAAACGATCGTCATCGGCGCAATCAATGAACACAGCGCCAGCACCGGGGTCAACTCCAATCAGGTCGATAATACGGCTGCAGAAGCTGGTGCGGGATATGTATTTGTGCGCAGCGGTTCGAGCTGGTCCCAACAGGCTTACCTGAAGCCTTCGAATACGGATGCCGGAGACCGATTCGGAACTGCGGTGGATATCGACAACGACTTTATTATTGTCGGTAGCCGCCTTGAATCCAGCGACGGCAGCAGCAGCAGCGACAACAGCGCGCTCAGCGCTGGTGCAGCCTACGTGTTCGTGCGCGACGGCAGCGTTTGGAGCGAAGATGCCTATCTGAAAGCGAACAACGCACAGAGTGGTGATGCATTCGGGGCTGCAGTCGCTATTGATGGCGATCGAGTGGCGGTCGGCGCCGAACTGGAGGATGACCTTTTGGACGACCTGACAGACTCAGGTGCGGTTTACCTCTATGAGCGTAATAACGGCAGCTGGGAATTTACCCACTATCTGAAAGCAGAAAATAAAGACAGCGAGGATCGTTTTGGCGTCAGCGTATCGCTCGACCAAGGTCAGTTGGCGGTCGGCGCATGGCTGGAAGATAGCGCATCTGCTGAAGTCAATGGCAACCAGGGCGACAATAGTCTGGTCAATTCAGGTGCCGCCTACGTGTTTGAGGAAATTGGAGACAACTGGCTGCAACGCTATTATTTGAAATCAAACGTGCCAGATTTAAGCGACCAGTTCGGTACCGCAATTGGCGCGTCCAACGGTCTGGTTGCGGTCGCGGCCAAAGCTGAAGACAGCAGCGCCATCGGCGTCGGCGGTGATGCGAGTGATGATGCGGCCTTCAATTCGGGTGCGGTGTATGTCTATGACGCCAGCCGACTGGTCGTGGGCGGCACGGTAGCCGATGCTCTGGGCAGCGGTCTGGTGCTCAGCCTGAATGACGACGAATTGCTACCCATCACATCCAACGGCTCTTTTGAATTCGAGCTGCGCCTGCCGACGGGCTCGGCTTATCAAGTGACTGTAAAAAGCTCACCGAGCAGCCCGGAGCAGTCATGCAGCGTTGCCAACGCAAGCGGCTTTATCGGTGATGAAGATATAGATGACATCCAGGTGACCTGCGTTACCGGCTTTACCATTGGCGGTACGGTGTCTGGTGCTGCTGGACCTGGACTGGTGCTGCAGAACAACGGCCAGGACGATCTGGTCATTACCAGCAACGGCGCGTTTGAATTTTCCACGCCCGTCGCCGATGGCGCGCCTTATAAAGCAACGGTGTCGAGCGAACCGACTTCACCACCCCAGCGTTGCACGGTCAGCGATGGCGCTGGAACGGTGCAAGGTCAGGATGTGACGGATATTCAAGTTGACTGCGAGAATGTCTACAGCATCGGCGGCACGGTATCCGGCCTGGTCGGGTCAGGGCTTGTGCTTGAGAATAACGAAGGCAATCCGCTGCAGGTTTCGGCCGACGGCAGCTTTGAGTTTTCCGAAAGTTTAGCGAGTGGCGAATTCTATGCCGTAGGCGTTCGACGTGCGCCGAGCGCACCACGCCAGCTTTGCCAGGTAAGCAATGGCACGGGAACGGTCCAGAACCAGAGCATTGCCAATATCCAGATCGATTGCCTCAGTGGCTACACCATTGGCGGCACGGTCACGGGCGTGGCAGGTCAGGGACTGGTGCTGCGCAACAACGGCGGCAACAATTTATTTATCAGTGAAAACGGACCGTTCGAGTTTTCTCGTGCCCGACTGGACGGCTCGAATTATGAAGTCACCATTGCTGCAACGTCGAACAATCCGCCCCAGACCTGTGAAATTTCGAATGAAACGGGCATGGTGCAGGGGCAGGATGTCACCGATATTGTAGTCGAGTGCATCACGGGTTATCGCATTGGCGGTAGCGTTTCCGGGTTGCAGGGTCCTGGGCTGGTTCTGCAGAACAACGACAGCGACGGTCTACCCATTACCGCCAATGGCAGCTTTGTGTTCAGTCAGCCTTTGCTCAGCGGCGAAGTTTATGATGTAGCAGTGTTGTCCGAGCCCGAATCACCGGAACAGATTTGCCGGGTCGAAAATGGATTAGGGACCATTGAAAGCTCAGACGTCGCAACGGTGCTCGTACAGTGCCGTCGCGCACGCTACATTGGCGGAACGGTAAACGGATTGATAGGCTCCGGATTAGTGCTGGATCTCAACAAGGAATACCTTCTTTCGGTAACTGCGAATGGATCCTTTGAATTCGAGCAAGCCATTCCAAACGGGGCAGACTATGACGTGACGGTAGCTGTACAACCCACCTCACCAAATCAGATCTGCACCGTCATAAACGGCGAAGGTTCAGCCTCCGGAAGCGATGTAATGACGATCGAAGTTGACTGTACAGATGATGAAACACTATTCAGAGATCGATTCGAGGGCTGAGGCTTCCAAATGAGATTAGCGAGTCAAAGCCCATGCCCGCCGGAGCTGAGCATGCTGCCGATCAAGCCCAGTAGAAAACCAGCAACGGCACCCAGAGCTGGCATCCAGGTCTTTTCGAGCTTGGCCTGCGGTGCAATGTCATCGAATATCAAATAAACGATGCCTCCGCTGGCGAATAGCATGACGAATGCCAACAACGCTGGATAATCTGCCAGGTAAAGGTAACCAGAGACCGCTGCCAGCGGACCAATCAGCGCCATGCCGATGAAAGCTGCAATAATCTTGCCTGGTTTGACTGACGATGATTCAGTCACCTCTTCAAATGCATTGAATCCTTCGGGCAAATTTTGCAGAACAATCAAGATCGCAATCAATAGCCCGGTATCCTTGCCATAGGCAAAGGCCGCGCCCAAAGCCATTGCTTCTGGAATAAAATCCGCCAGCATCGCGACCAGTTGGCCGGCCGGACTGTTGAAGCGGTCGAGCAGCACGTCAAGCGCAAAGAAAAAAAGCCCCCCTACTGCGAAGGCGATGGCGGTTGGCGCGATCGATAGCTCTGCGACACCATCCGGCACTAAAACCAAGGCGACAGCAGCGAGTAAAGCGCCGCCGCCGAAGGCCACGATAAAGTGACGCCACTCGGTATCAATCCAGGCGGGGTGAAGTTGGTCAAGCCGGGCAAAGATCGCTCCGGCGGGCATCGCCATCCCTGCAGCGAGCGAAAGACCAACAACCAAATAAAGTTCAGGCATCAAAATTCGCAGGCTTTATCAGCATGGGGCAACTTTGGCATGGCGCCGTCCCAGCACCACGAGTGCCCCGGCAGATACAAACATCAACAAGCCGTAGAGTGCGGCTGGCATCGCAATATCGGCCGAGCCCAACAGGGTCAGTGCGATCGTCAAACCAATCGTTGAGTTCTTGATGCCCATTTCCAGGGCTAGTGTGAGACCATCAATAAAATCAGCACGGGCCAGCTTGGCCACCGCGAAACCAATGGCAATTCCCAACAGATTCAGTGCAATGACCGAAGGGCCGGCCTGAACCAGCAATAGGCCTAGGTGATCGCGGGTTTGAACCACAATCAAGACCACCAATGCGAATAGAACAAACATTCCGAACGCGCCGACCACGCCTTCCAACTTCCCCGCGAGTTGAGCTCTCCAGGCCCGTAGCCCCATGCCCAGCATGACAGGAACAAACACCAGCGCGAGCAACATGATGATTGTTTGGCTGACCGGAAGCTGCAGCGGCTGGCTTTGAAGCTGATTGGTCACCTGATCTTTGAACAAATCGATCGCCAAGTTGGCAAACAATGGCAAGGTCAGCACGGTAATCAAACTCGCCGTGGCGGTCATCAGAATTGACAAGGCCAAATTGCCTTTGGCCAAGTAGGCGAATACGTTCGATGTCGTGCCGCCCGGACAAGCGGCGATAATGACCAGGCCAACAGCAACGGCGGGGGGTAATTGAAGCACATAAGCCAGCAAAAATCCCAGCGCGGGCAGCAAAACAATCTGCGCGATGGTGCCGAAAATCAACGCACGCGGATAATAGACGACGTTGTGAAAATCGCGCGGTCGCAGGGCCAGGCCCACGCCGATCATAATGATAAACAGCGAAATCGGCAGGCCAATCTGAATCAGACTGCTGCCCTGTAGCGCATCGGCCATCGCTGATTCTGCGTTGATGCTCAAAACCGTTTCCCTTTTGACGATTGCCTCAGCTCAGTCAATATCCTAACGCACGAATGCGCGACGTAAGCGAACTTGCTACCATTTATGGTCGTTGAGGAGGCTGCTATGAATGATTTCACGCTGGGACTGGCCGTGTATGATTTTGTGCCCGTGATTCTGACAGGTATTGCGGTCTACTACGTTGCTGGAATGGTGAGGGTTTTGGGCGTTCCGATGAGCAAGTTCGCTTATCTCGGCGCCGTGCTTGTTTTTGCAGCTGGCGTGTCCAAAGCGACTTGGAAACTCAATGCAACGCTGACCGGGCAAGACCTGGATTGGCTGGCAAACCTGCTTTTCCCTCTAATGGCGCCGGGCTTTGCCTTGCTTGCGGCCGGGATTTGGGGCGCAGGCAGAGCACTGCGCGAAAAAACGTCGCCAGGATGGCTTTGGCTGGTTCCAATGGTAGCCATCTGCATCGCCTTCGCGACGGCGGCCTACCGCCTATCGGCAGATATTGAGCGCGGTTGGTTTCTGCCCATCATGACGCTGACCAGCCTTTCCAACATCGTGCTGACCATTCTGCTGTTCACGATGGCCTGGCGACAGGGCCAACGAATACTCGCCGCGCTATTTACCGTGAATTTGGCGATGGTCTTTGCGCTGATCCCGATTGCCCAAATGGAAAGTTTCAGCATTGCCATGCACTGGTTCGAGCAAACCCTCACAGCCATTGGGGCTGCTGCATTTGCCTATGCTGCCTATCGTTTTTTCCATTCGCTTTTTCCATTTCATCGACCAAGTTCAAGCGCCTGAACGGTTTAAGATTCAAGACAACTTAAGTGCTGAAGGGATTGACAGCCGCACCTGACGAAAAGACACTGTAGTGCAACGAAATTATTGCTGACTAATTCAACAACACCAAACTGGAGGAAGAAAAGTGGGAAACCAAAATCAATCCGTTGAGACTCACACCGCGCGCAATCGCTCGTTAATCCTGGCTGCCCTGATCGTAGTGGTCACGCTGCTCTGGGTTTTGATGCTTTTGAATTCAACGTTGTCCACATTAGCCCTGGTTGGAATTGGTGTGCTGAGTCTTATTGTTCTGTCGGTCGCCACTGCCTGGACAGCCATGGCGTTTCCGAGCAAGAACAGCAAAAATTAGCCCTCTCTGATTCACAGGCTTCTGGTGCCATCCCACCATGGCAGCTCATGCATGAAACGGAGTCAGCGAAGCTGCGAATCTTTACTTCCACGCCGATTGAAACCAGCTTTAGCTCGCTCTCGGTCATCAATTTCAGTCTGACAATTGATGCAATAGCGCACGCCGGGGATTGCTGTACGTCGCGCTTCCGGAATCGGATCGCCACATTCTTCGCATTCGCTTCTGCTTGGACCTCGGGCTAACCTGGCTCGAGCTCGCTCGACAGCATCCTCAACCGTTGCATCGATCTGCTCTTGGACGGCACCGTCTTTGGCCCAACCGGTTGCCATATCAATCAGACGTTGCGTGATTGACCGCACCAAAGCGAGTACGGATGACCTCAGCAGAGCCTTCAGGGCGAATACGCACTTGATAGAAATTGTCGTAATCGCGCTCATCCAGATCCGGCATCGTCAGGCCGGCCAATCCATTGATAATGCGTGGCACGGTGTTGCTGTGGCCAACCACAAGAACGTTTTCCCCGCAGTGTTGACTGACCAGCGCATCGACCAACGATTGAATGTGTTCTTCCAGGTCTATTGACGCTGTTGAGTGGACCTGCATCGTCAAATCGCGTTCGGTGGCAATTGGTTTGGCGGTGAGCTGGGTACGCTGCCATTGGGTCACGTGAACGCCAGCCAGCGGAGTGCGCGCCAGAACCTGGCGCAGGGCTTCGGCACGCGCCTGACCCTCAGTCGTCAATACGGGGTCAGCACCCGACTCTTTTTCGGCGTGTCGCACCAAGTAAAACGTTGTCCCGGCGGGATCAAGACAATCCGCTGACCATGTTGGATGAGAGAAGACACCCAGCAACAATGCCGTCAGAAACAATTTCCCAAGATTTTTCATTTATCCGGCCTTGTTGACTCAACTATATTTCGGCAGCCAGCCGCGTACCCTGATCAATGGCGCGCTTGGCGTCAAGTTCAGCGGCCACATCGGCGCCGCCGATCAAATGTGATGATATTCCTGCCGCGGTCAACGCGTCAGACAATTCACGATTCGGCACCTGCCCGGCACAGATGACAACATTGTCGACGTCCAGGCACTGCGCCTCGTCGCCGATCTTGATATGCAGGCCCTGGTCGTCAATGTTTTCATAGCTCACGCCAGACAGCATCTTGACGCCAAACTGCTTGAGCGAAGTGCGATGAATCCAACCCGTTGTTTTGCCTAAACCGGCGCCCGGCTTGGTCGTTTTTCTTTGCAGCAGAAAAATCTCGCGCTCAGGCTCGGGAAAATCAGGTTTGAGTCCTTCCACTCCGCCGCGTCTATCCAGATCGGTATCGACGCCCCAGTGATTGAAAAATTCTGCCGCGCTGGGTTGATCGGGATCGGGTTGCTCGGGGACGTCGCCGTGAACCAGAAACTCGCTGACGTCGAAACCAATACCACCTGCGCCGATAACCGCCACTTTCTTTCCGACTGCTCGGTCATGCCGCAGTACGTCGACATAATTCAGCACTTTGGCGTGATCCTGCCCCGGAATTTTCGGGTCGCGCGGCGTAACACCTGTGGCAATGATCACCACGTCAAAACTCTCAGCCTTTAGCGCGTCAGCGTCGGCACTTGTGTTCAAGCGCAGTGCAATATTCAACAACTCAATCTGGCGATTGAAGTAGCGCAGCGTCTCGACAAATTCCTCTTTACCGGGCACCCGCATGGCCATATTGAACTGCCCTCCAATCCGGTCTGCCCTATCAAACAAAGTCACGGCGTGACCGCGTTGAGCCGCAGTGGTCGCCGCCGCCAGACCGGCTGGCCCGGCACCAACCACCGCGACTTTCTTCTTGCTGGCGCTCGGCGTGATGTTGAGCTTGGTTTCATGCGCGGCACGCGGATTGACCAGACAGCTCGCCACTTTGTTTTTAAACACGTGATCCAAACAAGCCTGATTGCAGCCGATGCAGGTATTGATCTCATCGACTCGATTATGCTCGGCCTTGATCACCCAATCACTGTCGGCCAGAAACGGTCGGGCCATGGAGATCATATCGGCGTCGCCACGCGCCAGCACCGCTTCGGCGGTATGCGGCATGTTGATTCGATTGGTGGTCACCAGCGGAATCGAAACCGAGCCGCGCAGCTTGCGGGTCACGAACGTAAAGGCCGCACGCGGCACCGAGGTCGCGATCGTGGGAATGCGCGTCTCGTGCCAGCCAATGCCGGTGTTGATGATGGTCGCCCCGGCCTGCTCAATCGCCTGGCCCAGCTGAACCACTTCGTCCCAGCTGTTGCCGTCGGCGAGCATATCGAGCATGGACAAGCGGTAGATGATGATGAAATCCGAGCCGACGGCGGCTCGGGTTCGGCGCACGATTTCGACCGGCAACCGCATCCTGTTTTCAAACGAACCACCCCATTCATCCGTGCGGTGGTTGGTGCGCGGAACCAGAAACTGATTGATGAAATAGCCTTCGGAGCCCATCACTTCGACGCCGTCATACCCGGCATACTGAGCCAGCCTGGCGCATCTGACAAAATCGTTGATCTGGCCTTCCACACCGCTGGAAGACAACGCTTTTGGCTTGAACGGGTTGATCGGTGCCTTAATTGCCGACGGCGCGAGTGAAAACGGATGGTAGGCGTAACGACCGGCGTGCAAAATCTGCATGCAAATTCGACCACCGGCGGCATGCACTGCAGCCGTCATCCTGGAATGGCGACGAGCTTCGAGCTTATTGGTCAGTTTGGACGCGAGTGGCGATAAGGTGCCGCGTCGATTGGGCGCAATGCCACCGGTCACCATCACCCCGACACCACCTTTGGCCCGCTCGACAAAATACTGAGTCAAACGCGGCCAGTTCCAGACCCGATCTTCAAGACCCGTGTGCATGGACCCCATCAAAATACGATTGGGCAAGGTCACATGACCCAGGTCCAGCGGTTCGAAAATATGCGGATAAGCAGTCTCAGTCGGATTCAATGCATGCACCGTACGCTAAAGTATGGAGGGAGATTATAGAGCGATCGGGGCACAATCCAGCCATTGAATGCAGGAATATCAATCAGACAATGAAAAAAGGCCGACGCCATCACTGGCGTCGGCCTTGAAAATTACTGACTCGCGAGGTTTCAGCTTTGGTCAGGCTTCACCCGAATAACCTTGCCGTTGCTTTCGTCGGTGACAACATAGATTGCACCGTCTGGCCCCTGAGCCACGTCGCGCACGCGTTCTCCGATGCTTAGCCATTCTTCGCCGACGACTCGGTCACCGTCAAACACCAAGCGTGACAGACGTTCGGTGGCCAGGCCGCCGACAAACGCATCGCCCTGCCACTGCGGGAAGGCATCACCGGTGTAGAAAATCATGCCGGAGGGGGCGAGCACCGGGTCCCAGTAGTAGACCGAGGGCGTCATGCCTTCTTGATCCACAATGCCCTCGCCTATTTCATCGCCGCGGTATTCAATGCCGTGGGTGACCGTCGGCCAGCCGTAGTTTGCGCCCGGCTGTGGGTTATTAAGCTCATCACCGCCGCGCGGCCCGTGCTCTACTGTCCAGATCTGATCAGTTTCGGGGTGCAGTGCAGCCGCCTGAATGTTGCGATGACCATATGACCAGACCTCGGGAGCCCCGTCTTCGCCGTCAACAAATGGGTTGTCGCTCGGTACAGAGCCATCCTGATTTATCCGGATCACCGTGCCAATATGATTGTTCGGGTTCTGAGCTTCGGTGCGAATGTCGGCGTTCATACGATCTCCTAACCCGACAAACAGCGTTTCATCGGCATGGAAAACGATGCGCGAACCGAAGTGACCACGAGAATCATAGGACGGAGTCTGGCGAAAGATGACCTCCACGTCTTCCAGCGCTGTCGCGTCATCGCTCAATCGTGCTCTGCCAACCGCCGTGCGACTGGCATCGGCGTCGGGCTCGGAAAACGTCATGAAAATAGCGCGCGTCTCGCTGAAATCAGGCGCTAATGCAATATCCAGCAATCCACCTTGCGAACGATCGGGCGAATGAACCTCTGGAACATTTGCGATGGGCTCGGAGATCGTGCCGTCAAGCATCACATGGCGTAGTGCGCCGGAGCGCTCGGTCACCAACAGACTGTCGTCCGGCAGGAAGGCTAATGACCAAGGGCGATTGAGGCCTTCGGCGACCGTCTCAAGCTGCCATGACTCGGATTGCTCGGGCGTGGGCGCACGCGTCTGTGCTTCAAATACCGGCTCCAACTGGGGTGCATTGGGTTCGCGCGTTTCTTCCGGGTCTGCGGCGGCTTCAGCTGATTCACCATCAGCAGTATCGTTGGCCGTAGCCACCGCGACCGGAGAGGCCATCCTTTCTTCAACCGAGTTCTCAGAAGCTGCTGTCGGATCGCCGCTGTTATCTGAACCCCCGCAAGCAGCCAGTAAAAAAAACAACGCCAGGCAAATCAATCGATTCATCTTTTTTCTCCCAAAATTTAACCAAAACCATAAACAACGCTGAAAAGAATAGCAGCGCCGGGTCAAAACGCTATCGTATCTCGCCAAGTCATAAAATGACCCAGTTTCTGACGCTAATCTTCAGCCTTCGAGTTAGCACCCAATTCTGCATCAACCTCATCTTCGGCAACCACCTCAGAACGCGTCGGCAATGCCTCCAGATGGCCCATAATGGCACCAATCAGGGGCTCCAGACCCTTCCGCGCAACGGCTGAAATAGCGAACCACCGACTGTCCCAGCCCAAGCGCTTGACGATGTCCGCACTTAGTGCTTCAGCCTCGCCATCGCCTAATTGATCTGTCTTGGTCAGAACCAACCAGCGCTCGCGCTCGGCCAGTTCAGCATCAAAGCTTGCCAGTTCAGCCGCCAACGTGCGCACCTGTTCAACAGGGTCAGCCTGATCAATGGGTGCAATCTCTACCAGGTGCAGCAACAAGCGAGTCCGTTTGAGGTGCTTCAGAAACCGAATACCCAAGCCGACCCCTTCAGCCGCACCCTCAATAATTCCTGGAATATCGGCAATCACGAAACTGCGGCCCGGCTCCAGGCTGACCACGCCAAGGTTCGGATGCAAGGTTGTAAACGGGTAATCAGCGACCTTCGGCCGCGCAGCAGATACCGCACTGATTAATGTCGATTTGCCGGCGTTTGGAAACCCAAGCAAACCAACATCAGCCAATACGCGCAACTCGAGAAAAAGTTCGCGCTCCTCACCGGCCGTACCTGGCGTGGATTGACGCGGAGCCCGGTTGACTGCGGATTTGAAATTTACATTGCCTCGACCGCCCTGACCGCCACGCGCAACCAGAACGCGTTGTTCATGCTCGGTGACTTCATCAATGCGTTCGTCAGTTTCAGTGGCGCTTACTACCGTCCCAAGGGGCACGCGGATTTCAATATCAGGTGCGGATTTGCCACTGCGCTCTCGACCCGCACCGGGTTCACCGTTGCGCGCTTTGAAGTGTCGTGCGTGGCGGAAATCGGCCAGGGTATTCAAACCGGAATCACCAATCAACCAGACGCTGCCGCCACGTCCACCGTCACCGCCGTCGGGCCCGCCTTTGGGAATATATTTTTCACGCCTGAAACTAACTGCGCCCTGACCACCCCTTCCGGCAGCAACCTCGATTCGAGCCTCGTCGACAAATTTCATTGGTGCGTCCTTTTTGTCTAGGTGTGCTTCCACCTGGGGGCAGATGTGGCACAGGCAGATACAAAAAAGCCCCGCAACAGGCGGGGCTTTTCGGGCGACGTCGCCAGGAATTCAGTCAGCCGGTTGCACCGACACGAATTTACGCAAAGGCTTGCCGCGCTGCTCAAACACTACCTTGCCGTCGCTAAGGGCAAAAAGCGTGTGGTCACGCCCAACTTTTACGTTGGTTCCAGCATGAAAACGCGTACCGCGCTGACGGACCAGGATGTTGCCGGCAAGAACTTGCTCGCCGCCGAAACGCTTGACACCCAGATATTTAGGATTCGAATCGCGGCCGTTGCGAGTGGAGCCGCCTGCTTTCTTATGCGCCATCTGATTTAGCCCTCAATTCCAGTGATTTTGATTTCAGTGTAGTACTGACGGTGACCCATCTGCTTCATGGAGTGCTTGCGCCGACGAAACTTGATGATCCGTATCTTGTCGCCGCGGCCGTGGTCGACCACTTCCGCAGTCACTTTACCGCCGTCAACAATCGGCGTACCGATGCGAACATCATCGCCTTCACCAACCATTAAAACGTGGTCCAACTCGATGGTAGAACCTTTATCAGCCTCGAGCTTTTCAACGCGGACGACATCGCCCTCGCTAGCTCGGTATTGTTTGCCGCCGGTGGAAAAAACCGCGTACATGTCGATTACTCCAGAACTCACAGATGTTAAGAGCGGGAATACTACCGGAGGCTGCCTCATCGGTCAAGCAAATTTGGTCACCCAATCCAGCAATATTGCGGGCGAATCAGGTGACTGAATAAACGGCCGAATCAACACTTCATGAATCATCAAAATTATGACCAGACCAATCACACAGGACAATCACCAGAATCGAGCGCTTGCTCGACTCGTTTAAGCTCTTCGGAATGCGGCTTTACTAACCTGGCAGGTACCGACTGGCCTGCCATTGCCACTAACCGCGTTCGTGCAGCTTCCAGATCACCCGCAGCACGCTCTGCCCGAGCCGCAAGCAAGTTGAGCTGAGGGTGTGCAGACGCGACCTCAAGACCCTTTACAACTGCAGCTCTTGCCTCATCCACCTGACCGGAGCGTTCGTACGCGAGCGCTAGATCGGCAAGCATATCTGGATCGTCAGGCCGAGCAGCAAGTGCCCGCTTCAGATGATCCACGGCCTCGCTAAACGCGCCGGATTCGTGGAAAACACCGGCCAGATAACGATGAGCATCCGGATTGTCGGGCTGTAGTATCAGCGCCCGTTTTAAACGACGCTTTGCTAATCCCGGCTGACCGTTCAAGCGCAGTGCGAGAGCGAGCAGAATCATTGCCTCGACGTTGTCACTGTTTTGACTCAACACGAATTCAAAGCAGGCCTGTGCCTCTTCTGCTCGATCAGCGTTTAATAATGTGATCCCCAAATCCAGTCGCGCACGCTGAAATCCTGGCGAGATCTTCAGCGCTCGTTCATAAGCCTGGCAGGCTGCCACATCCTGACCACTCACCCGCAGTGCGTGCGCGCAGGCAGCCCATGCTTGAGCAAACGCGGGATAGGCCTTCACCAAATCGCGAAATTCCTTTAGTGCCTGAGCAGGTTGATTGAGGTTGTGTAGTGCCCGTGCCCGATGCAGACGAGCGGCAGCGTGGTCTGAAATATCCAGGCGACCGTCGCACAAGGCCAGTGTCTCAGTATAGTTACCCTTAACAAACGCCTCCACTGCTCGATCAACCAGATCATCAGACCCAGCAACCAGTTCCAAGGCCTCGTCATTTCGCCCTTCTGCCACCAAATATTCTCGCAACAGGATGTGCGCTCCGGCGCTGTCTGCATGCTGACGCAGTAGGCGCTCAGCCGATCGGCTTTGTCCGGCCGAGAACAGCTGTCTGGCCCGGATTAACGGTTCTGCTTCTGATTCTTTCTGAGTTCCGTTCTCCAATGTCATGTCCTATTGTAACGACCCCAAGCTGATCCACCAGAAACCACATGCCAAAAACTCAGCGGCAAGAAGGCTCTAAAGCGCAGTCTTTTTGCGCCGCACTCACGCGCGGAGCTATAGTAGTCGGCTTACCTCGCAACAGCGCCTGAAGACATGAAATCGATCTCCGTTCGCGGTGCCCGCACCCATAATCTGGCCAACGTCAATTTAGAGCTGCCGCGCGACCGGCTGATCGTATTCACCGGTCTTTCAGGGTCAGGCAAATCTTCGCTGGCTTTCGACACCATTTATGCCGAGGGCCAGCGTCGCTACGTCGAATCGCTCTCGGCCTACGCACGGCAATTTCTTTCGATGATGGAAAAGCCTGACGTTGATCATATTGAAGGGCTTTCACCGGCGATCTCGATCGAGCAGAAGGCAGCCAGCCACAATCCACGCTCAACGGTCGGAACTGTCACCGAGATACATGACTACCTGCGCTTGATGTATGCACGCGTAGGCACGCCGCGCTGTCCGGAACACGATGAAGAGCTGGACGCGCAGACGGTTTCGCAAATGGTCGATTCCGTCTTAGCGCTACCAGAAGGTGCCAAGCTCATGCTGCTCGCACCCGTGGTCCGCAATCGCAAAGGCGAGCACGTTCAGCTATTCGAAAACCTGCGCGCTCAGGGATTCGTGCGAGCGCGGGTCAATGGCGAGGTGATCGACCTTGATGACGAACTGCCGCAGCTGGAACTGCGCAAAAAGCACACGATTGAAGCCGTAGTCGATCGGTTTCGAGTGCGGGCAGATCTGGCTCAACGATTGGCTGAGAGTTTTGAAACCGCTCTGAGCCTGGCTGATGGAGTCGCCGTTGTGGCGCCGATGCCAGGTGCCGACGATGACGCACCTTCCGAGATGCTGTTTTCATCGCGCTTCGCCTGCCCGGTCTGCGACTACAGTCTGTCTGAGCTTGAGCCGCGGATGTTCTCGTTCAATAATCCAAACGGGGCTTGCCCGGCCTGCGACGGTTTGGGCGTCAGTCAATACTTTGACCCTGACCGTGTGATCGCCAATCGTTCGCTGTCGCTGGCCGGTGGGGCCGTTCGCGGCTGGGATCGACGCAATGCCTATTATTTCCAGCTAATTCAATCGCTTTCGCGACATTATGACTTCGATGTCGAAGCACCATTCGAAGAGCTACCGTCCGACATTCAGGAAATAATACTGCACGGCTCAGGCAAGGAAAAAATCGCGTTCCGCTACCTGTCCGAGCGCGGCAGCCAGACCCGCAAACACCCGTTTGTCGGCATCATCCCGAATCTGGAGCGCCGCTATCGAGAGACCGACTCACGCATTGTTCGTGAAGAGCTCTCGCGCTACATCGCTACTCAACCCTGCCCGACTTGCAACGGTCAGCGTCTCAATGAAGCCGCTCGCCACGTCTTTATCGGCAAGAACAATCTGCCCGAAATATCGAGTTGGTCCGTGGTCAACTGCTTGCGCTTCTTTGAAGAACTGAAGCTGGCCGGCTGGCGGGGTGATATCGCCGGCAAGATTCTCAAAGAAGTACGCGAACGTTTGACCTTCCTGGTCAATGTCGGATTGGACTACCTGACTCTGGATCGTCAAGCCGACACCCTTTCGGGCGGCGAAGCCCAGCGCATTCGCTTGGCCAGCCAGATCGGGGCTGGCCTGGTTGGCGTTATGTATGTGCTGGATGAACCGTCAATTGGCCTGCATCAGCGCGACAACACCCGACTACTCGAAACGCTGACTCGCCTGCGTGACCTTGGCAACACGGTCATCGTGGTCGAGCACGATGAAGAAGCGATCCGCTCCGCTGATCACGTGGTCGATATCGGACCCGGTCCTGGCGTGCACGGCGGTGAAATTGTCTACAGCGGCCAACCAAAAGGCCTGATTAATTGTAAAAAATCGCTGACTGGTGATTACCTTTCCGGCCGCAAGGAAATTGAGATCCCCAAGACTCGTGCGAAAGTCGATAAGAAGCGCCTGCTGAAGCTAGAAGGCGCCAGCGGCAACAATTTACAAAACGTCAATTTGGAAATTCCGGCCAGTCACTTTGTCTGCGTTACGGGGGTGTCTGGCTCGGGCAAATCAACGCTGATCAACGACACGCTATACCGACTGCTGGCGCGCGAACTCAACGGCGCATCGGCCAACCCATCGCCGTTCAAAAACTCCTCTGGCCTGGACCTCTTCGATAAAGTAGTTGACATTGATCAAAGCCCAATCGGTCGCACACCTCGATCCAATCCAGCCACTTACACCGGTTTGTTCACACCGATTCGAGAACTTTTTGCCGGCACTCAGGAAGCGCGCACCCGGGGCTATAAACCGGGGCGATTCTCCTTCAACGTCAAAGGCGGTCGATGCGAGGCGTGTCAGGGCGACGGCATGATTCGGGTTGAAATGCACTTTTTGCCGGATATCTTCGTGCCTTGCGATGTCTGTCACGGCAAGCGCTACAACCGTGAAACGCTGACGGTGCACTACAAAGGCAAGAACATTCACGAAATTCTGAATATGACGGTCGAAGACGCCTTGCCGTTTTTCGAACCCGTACCAACCGTGGCGCGCAAGCTGCAGACGATGATGGACGTGGGTCTGAGCTACCTTCAGCTCGGCCAGAGTGCAACTACGCTCTCAGGCGGTGAGGCGCAGCGCATCAAGCTGGCCCGCGAATTATCCAAACGCGACACCGGCAATACGCTCTACATTCTGGATGAACCCACCACCGGCCTGCACTTCCACGATATCAAACAGTTGCTCGCCGTGCTGCATCGCCTGCGCGATGAAGGCAACACCGTGGTCGTTATCGAACACAATCTGGATGTCATCAAAACGGCCGACTGGATCATTGATCTGGGACCGGAGGGCGGCAACGGCGGCGGCCAGATCATTGCCACCGGCACGCCCGAAAAAGTAGCAAAGACCAAAGGCTCCTGGACCGGTCAGTACCTGGCGCCGATCCTTGCTGAGTCAAAAAAGAAAACCAGTTCTCGCAAAAGCGCGTAGTAAAGCTAAAAAATATTTAATTAGATTTTCTCAATAGCCACGTGAGCACCGCCCAGTCGTAGAGGAAGTGGGCCAGAATGGGCACCATTAGTTGATCGGTCCAGACATAGAGGCCGCCCAAGTAGATGCCCATCAGGGTGGTAACAATGAAATAAGCGCGAGTCATGGCATGGGCCAGGCCGAACAGTAGGGAGGCCAGCAACAGCGCTGGCCACAGTCCCAGCGGGCCTTCCAGCGCGGTCTGGATCACGCCCCTGAACAGCAGTTCTTCAAACACACCAGCAAACAGTGCAATTAAAAAAATACCAGCGGGCGATATGCCGTCAAACAAGGGTTTCAGGACCTGATCGACATAGGCACGAAGCTCGCGAACCCAGGCAGCACGACTGAATTCAAACCAGACCATCATCAGCAGCAGCGGCACCGTGGCAAAAATACCCCAGGTGACGGCCTGCAACCATGGTCCGGAGAATGCAACAAGCAGTGGGACACTGAACACCCAGGCCAGCGCTAGCGCCACGACACCCAAAGCCAGTTCAAAGCCCAGCATTTTGCTCAGCATGGCTTGAGGCGGTGGTGATGGATTCTGTTCAGTCAATGCCATTTCCTATTTGATCCCTCGCATCCGCTATGATTGCGCTCCAATACCTGAAAACGACAAACCCAAAAACGACTTTTTTTATGAGCAGCAAGTTTCGCATAAACCTTGATGTCCGCTGGGGCAACATGGACGCCTTTGGTCACGTCAATAGTGGCGCTTATCTCCAGTACCTTGAAGAGATTCGCGTTCAGTGGATGAATTCCGTGCCCAGCCACTGGCAAAGTTCAGACACTGGCCCGGTTGTCGCCAACGTATCGATCAACTATCGCCAGGCGATTCAGTGGCCGGCCAAAATCGAAGTCACCCTCAAACCCCTGTCACCCGGCCGCTCCAGCATCAAGCTGGAACACGAAATTCGTGAAGCGACCGAAGAGCCTGACAAGGGCGAACTGTACGCCGATGCCACCGTCACCGTCGTTTGGATCGACAAAACCAAAGGCGAGTCCGTCCCCCTGCCCGGCTGCATACGCGACTTGGCTGCCGGCGACTGATAGAGCAATCAATAAAAATCGAAAAGCTTACTCTCGCGGAGCCGCAGAGGCGCAGAGTGAAATTGTTTGATTAAAAATTGCAGTGGTTTCTTATGCGTTTTTGCGTCTCTGCGCTTCTGCCAGAACAGGCTCAATATGATCACTTTTTGTTCAGGCTGGCCGCCAAGCGCTGGAGGCTGGCCTGGGTGTCGGCGTCGAACCAGCCGCGAACAAATCCATCAATGTCCAAAGCGTTTGGATCATCAAACAGCGCCGCTAGATCGGCGCGACACAATGAGCGAGTTCCGCTCAATGCATGAGCGGGCATGGCCAGATGTTTTTTAATCCAGTCAACCGCGTTTGAGACGACGGCCTCAGCATCGACGATCTCATCAACTAAACCAACCGCCAGCGCGCGATCAGCAGTGATCATCTCGCCGGCAATCAGATGGCGCTCAGCCGGATAGTGGCCGATCAGGCGGACCAGGCCTTTGTGAATGACCGGTGGGACCACCAAGCCAACCTGCACTTCATTGAGTCCGAGTCGGTAAGGCCCGTTGGCAACAATGCGGTAGTCACAAAACATCGCAAGCACTGTCCCGCCCGCAGGGCTGTGGCCGGTCAATGCCGCGACCGTTAACACCGGCGAGCGGGCAAGCTGTTCCAGTAAGCCGAAGAATGCGCTCCAGAAATCTTGCATGCCCTCCTTATCCAAGGTCAGAAGTTCCGGCACGTCCAGACCGGCTGAAAACAAACCCGGTCGACCAGAAATTACAATGCCAGTCGCGCCATTGGACTGGGCTTCGTCAATTGCCGAGCTCAATGCCTGCACGAGCTCCGGGTTGAGGGCATTGACCGGCGGGCGTGAAAGGCGCAGCTCAATAATGCCGTCGGGCTGAGAAATGGTTTCAATCATAGTTGGAGAATCTTCAGGTTCTGAATTCGGCGATCAGAGTACTACAGCACATGGCCTGAAACCTCACACATTCAGACCGATAGTTTTGAGATAATTGAATCATGAAAACGATCCTTCTGTTTCCGACCCTCTTGATCGCTGGTTTAATCACCGCAGCGCTCGTAATAAGCGCGAGCAACGCTGACGATTCTGACCTTGCTGATGATTCTGACCATTCAGCGCACGACCCTACTACCATTTCCCTGGACGTTGCCGATGCCTGGTCGCCCCTTGCCCCACCTGGACGCATGATGGCCGGCTTTATGGCGCTGCACAATCCTGGTGACGCGTCGGTGCGGCTGGTCAGCGGTGAAAGTGAGCGCTTTGGCCATATCGAAATACACACCATGACCATGGACGACGGCGTTATGCGTATGCGCAAACTGGAGCATCTGGAAATTCCACCGGGCGAGACTGTAAAGCTCCAGCCGGGCGGTCTCCACTTAATGTTAATGCAGCCAAAAGGCAAATTCGAACTCGGAGAGCAGTTTGACCTCGCATTGATTGATGACCAAGGCAAGCGCTTTCCAATCACATTGGAAGTTCGCGAACGACGCGCTCGCCGATAAACCCGCCGATAAACCCGGCGACCGTGATCTTCGGCTGGGCCGTCCAAAAAACCTGCTAAAGGACCAGTCAAGCTGACGTATTCCGGTAAGATTACCGCTACCTGACCGGCGACAACTGCGCATGTTCGAGGCTGAACCAACCACGACCGCCCTGTTGTTGACCGCTGCGGGCATCCTGCTGATTTTAAGCGTGCTGTTCAGCCGCACATCTGAGCGCGTCGGCGTTCCGGTAGTTCTTGTCTTTTTGATGATTGGACTGGCAGTGGGCAATCTGCTGCCGGACCACTTCGTTGATTTCGAGCTGGCTTTCCGCATCGGCACCGTCGGACTGGTGCTGATTCTGTTTGACGGCGGTCTGAACACGCCATTTCGTCAGGTCCGCGCCTACCTTTTCCCAGCATCTGTGTTGGCCACGGTGACCGTGGTTGGAACAGCGCTGCTGGTCGCCCTATTGGCCTACACGCTAGGCCTGGGTTGGACGGAAGCTCTGTTGCTCGGTGCGATCGTATCGTCGACCGATGCAGCTGCTGTCTTTTCCACCTTGCGTGGATCTGGCGTGCAGCTGCGTCGCAAGGTCGGGGCCACGCTGGAGCTGGAGTCTGGCCTGAACGATCCGATGGCCGTCATTTTGACCTTGACGCTGACGGCGCAATTGATCAGCGGAGCACCGTTTGATGCCTGGTCCTTCATCGTCCAAGTCATTGCTCAACTGGCGATTGGTCTGATTGCCGGCCTGATCATCGGCTGGTGCGGCAGTCAGCTTCTAGCGCGAATTCGAGTACCGGCGGCCGGCTTGTATCCGGCGTTGACCGTCGCCCTGGCACTGCTGGCATTCGGCCTGCCTACGCTGTTTATGGGCTCTGGCTTCCTGGCCGTCTACGTGGCCGCCCTAATGCTTGGTAATCAGCGCTTGCCGTATCGTTCAGGCATCTTGCGAGTGCACGACGCGATGGCCTGGCTGGCCCAGATCACGATGTTTCTGGTGCTCGGATTGTTGGCCGTGCCGGAACTGCTCGCGGCATCAGGCTGGCGGGGACTCATCCTGGCCCTGGGACTGGCGCTGATCGCGCGGCCGCTGATGGTGCTGCTGTGCCTGGCACCGTTGGGTTACCGCCTCAAGGAATCCGGCTTTATTGCCTGGGTTGGTTTGCGCGGCGCAGTCCCGATTCTGTTGGCGACCTACCCGGTACTGGCCGGGGTTGACGGCGCTTCAGAACTTTTCCATTTAGTGTTTTTCATTGTTGTTGTAAACGCGTTGATTCCGGGTGCAACCGTGCGTTGGGTGGCGGACTGGTTCAAGGTCGAACGCTCAGGCCTGGAGCGGCCCTCACCGGTCCTGGAAATTAATGCGATTGAAGCTCTGCCAGTCCAGATCATTTCCTTTCGACTGGACCCGGCAGCCCTGGTCACCGGGCATAAAGCGGCGGCGCTACCGCTACCGGAGGGTGCTAGCGTGCTGCTGCTGGTCAGAGGAAAAACCGCCCTGGCGGTTGGCAAGGAAACCACCCTGGAGGCCGATGATCACGTCCATATCATGGTCCAACCCGACGACAAGCGCGCGGTCGAGCTGATGTTTGGCCTGCGTGAAGAAGATTAAGCTCTACGATTATGATTTACAAACAAGCTTGAAGGTAAGGACTCAGGATTCAGGTGAGGGCTCGCTACCGTTTGCTGCACGCGCAAACTGATGCAGAATCGTCGCGGTCGCACCCCAAATAGGCCAGTGTTCTGCTGCAATCGACATCACCTCAAAGCGCTGCCCTGATCGCATAACCTCATGCGTGCGATATCGATCCAGATCCAGCGCCCAATCCAGCGGTAGGCGATAGAGATGGCTGACCTCGCGCGGGCAAGCCACCAACTCTATTTCTTCATCAACCAAGCCAACCACCGGCGTGATACAAAAATTGGTGATTGTGTTGACCCGATCCAGCAGGCCCAGGATCTGCACCCCATGATCTGGAATACCGACTTCCTCTGAGGCCTCGCGAAGCGCCGTGCCGGCTGGAAATGACTCACAAGAATCCCGACGTCCGCCTGGCAAGGCAACCTGACCGGCGTGTTTAGTCAAACTGCGATTTCTGACCGTGAGCAAAATCGATGGGGTCTGGTCCTGCAAAATAGGAACCAGCACTGCGGCATGCTCAATATCTTTGGCCATGCGATCACTCGGGTAGCCGCGAACGGGCAACGCTTGATGATCGCTGTCAATTGAATGAAGCGCCTGGGTCAGACGCGATAAATCAATTGGAATTGGTCGGCTCGTCATCGAACATCTGTTGACCACGCTCGGGCAGTGCTTTCATGATGGCGCTGCGCCGTGCTGCAGAGAGATTCAGCCAAGCTCCTATCTCGTCGGCACTGCGGAAACAGCCTACGCATAAACCATCGGGACCCAGTGTGCAGGTCCCGATGCAAGGCGATTCAACCAGCGGAATGGGCTGAGCCGATTCAGTCATGTAATTGTTACCATCATTCGCGCTGTCTCAGCGCGTCAGTTACCTGGCCCTGAGACGCCCTGACCTTCCATGCCTTCCGGCACACCGATCTGAACCAATCGAAGATCAAACTGCAGAGCTTCGTTCGGGCCAATCATCGGCGGATCGCCGCGCATGCCAAAAGCAAGCTCTGGCGGCAGAAACACCTGCCACATTGCGCCTTCACGCATCAGCGGCAGTACTTCTTGCCAACCCTCGATAACTGCGTTGACCTGGAACACAGCGGGTACGCCGCGGCGGAATGAGCTGTCGAATTCGCGACCATCAGTTTTCGAGCCCCGATAATGGACGGTTACCGTGTCATCCATGTTCGGACGAGAGCCATCACCCTCTTCAATAACTCGGTACTGAACGCCGCTGGGCAGTGCGATAATGCCGTTCTTGCCTCGATTGCTGTCAAGAAATTCTTCTGCGCGGACTTGATTCTGTTCTGCCAACTCTTCCAGAGCCGCCATTCGCTCCTGGCGAATTTTTTGTTGCAGCTGGATCATCAATTCACGCATTTCTGCCACTTCAAGACGCGGCTCGCTCTCACCGTACGCATCTCGTACGGCTTGAAAAACCGAGTCCAGGTTGATCTCAATGTCATAACTGTTCAACTCGGCGCCGAACTCATAGCCGATCGAATAACCCAATTTGCCGGACTCGGACTCCAGGTCCTGAGCCATCGAGTCAGTCGACACTGTTGCAGTCGCGGCACCGATCATGCCGGCGACCATTAGGAACTTGTACATGCTGCCTCCAGAGGGAGATTTAAAGAAAAGTGTTAACCCGCCATTCTACCTGAGACCTCGGCTGCAAACCATTCAATAAGTGGTATGGATTTCAAGGTTCAGCCGTTGAAGCTCCGATTTGATATCGAGTCTCAGCGTTGCAAATCTCGAAGATAAACAAGCGAGCTGCTTGATGGACCAATCGTCGAGCGTAACGTTCCGAAATGACCGCCATAAGTTTTTGGTTATTTTTACCTAGACAGGGTTTAATTAACCGATAAATCAAACCAGAAAATTTTATGTTGTTGTTTTTATTGTTTTATTTATTTTGGCGCGTTATTTGCATTTACCTCCACGTACCGCTGGCCTCCAGCACCACGACATCAGTTTTGACCAAGGAGAAGACGACATGGGTATTTTTTCCCGCATGGGCGACATCATCAACGCCAACCTCAATTCAGCGCTCGAGAAAGCTGAAGACCCGGAAAAAATGATTCGCCTGATGATTCAGGAGATGGAAGACACACTGGTTGAAGTTCGCTCGGCCACCGCCAAGTGCATCGCCGAGAAGAAAGAGCGCAGCCGACTGTTGAAACGCCTCGAAGGCCAACAGATCGATTGGGCGCGTAAAGCAGAAATTGCGCTGGAAAAAGATCGTGAAGATCTGGCGCGTGGAGCGCTGGCAGAAAAGACGGCTCTCGGCGACCGCATCGACTACCTTAAACAAGAACTGGCCGAGTACGACGAGCAGTTAGGCAAATACGATAGCGATATTGGAAAACTGCAGGCCAAACTCACCGATGCGCGTGGCCGCCAGCGTGCTCTGGTAATGCGTCATCGCACCGCCACACATCAACTCAAGACGCGCAAGCACATCTACAACGACCGGGTCGACGAGATGCTCGATCGCTTCGATAACGCAGAGCAGCGCATTGAGCACTTGGAGTCTGAAGCCGAAGCCCTGGATATGGGCCGCAATGGACGGTCTCTGGATGAGGAGTTCCGAAGCCTGGAACGCGACGAGCGTGTCGAAGCTGAACTGGAAGCGCTCAAGTCTAGCCGCAAATCCAGCGCGGAGTAAGTGCGATGAACGAGATGATGTTCGTTCCACTGATCCTCTTCATGGTGATCGTGGCGCCGATCTGGCTGTTCCTGCATTACGGCGCAAGAAACTCGGCCAGTCGACGCATCAGCGGCAAGGATGAAGCACTGATGGAAGACCTTCACTCCAGCGCTCGTCGCCTTGAAGAACGAATCCACACGCTGGAACGCATCCTTGATGCCGACAGCCCCGAATGGAGAAAATCAAACTCATGACTGCGTCCAGAAAATACTACGACGAAGAGAATCACGAATCCCACAGCCGGAATCGCCTCTACCGCAATAAAGATCGCGGCTGGATCGGCGGTGTTTGCGCCGGCATCAGCGACTGGATGGGCGTCAACCTGACCGCGCTGCGAGTGGTGACTATTATCCTGTCAATCCCGTTCACGCCCGTGATTCTGATTGGCTACCTGGTGCTATGGATTCTGGTGCCCAAACGACCGGTCGATCTTTATCGCGACGAAAGTGAGGAAAAGTTCTGGCGCGGCGTTCGGCGCTCGCAAACCGACACTGTCAGTTCGCTGAATCGCCGGTTTCGCGATCTCGACGACCGGCTGCAGAAAATGGAAGCCTGGCTGACGTCCAGCGAATATCGCATCAATCGCGAACTTCGCGACTAGTCGCTTAGTCACCCCACACACAGTTGACAAGAGGAGCGGCATTTCAAATGAACTTCAGCCACCTCTTCACCTGCTTACTTCTGATTCCGGCCGGCTTGGTCGGAATCGGCACCGGGCTACGCGAAGTACTCATGTCTGTCGATGGCCTGCCCGGATTGCTCACCATCCTGAATGAGTTAAGCCAACGCCTGCAACCTTGGGCTGAAGGCCTGGCGTGCTTTGGCTTTGGATTAGCACTCCTCTCTGTCGCCGCCATTCTCGGCGTACGTGGTTTACAATCCTGAAATCCGTTTTTGTAGTGTCGCTTTGCCGGTGCCATTTTGACCAGCCGCTCTAGACACTGCACTGCCTCTTTCAAGTTTCGGGAATTGCTATGTCTTTTGAAAATCTTGCCGTAGTCACACGCGGCGGCATCCACACCATCACGATCAAGCGTCCGAGCAAGCTAAATGCGCTGAATCGGCAAACTCTGCAAGAACTCTACGGCGCCATCATTGACGCCAGCGGCGATGACAAGGTGCGGGTGATCGTCTTAACCGGTTACGGTGACAAAGCATTCGTCGCCGGTGCTGACATCACCGAAATTCGTGAGCAAAGCCCGACCGAAGCGCGTATGTTTTCCGAGTTCGGGCAGAACTTGATGAGCATGATCCAAAGCCTTGATAAACCAGTGATCGCTGCTATCAACGGTTTCGCGCTCGGTGGCGGAATGGAACTGGCTCTGGCCTGCCACCTGCGAATTGCCAGCGACAACGCTCAACTGGGCCTGCCTGAAATCAAGCTCGGCATCATGCCCGGCTTCGGCGGTACTCAACGCCTGGTCCGATTGGTCGGCACAACAAAAGCACTTGAACTGACTTTGACCGGCGATCCGATTAAAGCTGAACCAGCCTTAGAACTGGGCCTCGTCAACCACGTCGTGCCCCAAGATCAACTCGAAGGCACAGTTAAGTCTTTTGCGCAACCGCTTGTCAAGGCCGCACCTGAAGCCGTCCGCGGCATTCTCCAAGCCACCCTGCAAGGCGCGGAAATCAACCTGGAAGCAGGACTGGCACTGGAAACCGCGCGATTCGCGCTATGCTGCGCCACCGAAGACATGCAAGAAGGCACCAGCGCATTTCTGGAAAAGCGCGAGGCGGTGTTCAAAGGCCGTTGATTGTTCCTGAGTAGCGTTGTGTCTCAGTACGGCATCAAGAGTCAAGGTCTAACGTCAAAGGCTTTCGCTCGCCGAGCGAGTTTCTTTTGGCAAACGATCCAAAAGAATCCAGAAAATCTGTCGCCCGTGACCTCGCCGGCTACGACCGTCGCCAAGTCATGGGTTGCTCCTAACACCGAACAGCTGACCCAGTTTTTCTATCCAGTGCGCTTAATTTGGGAAGGATTTCAGCGCCCAGGCTGTATGTTAGATCAAGATTAAATTGCTGCGCTGAGCTTAAGTAGAAACAACACGGCGTCTGAAACGTCATGAGGAATCAACGTGCCCAAATCAACAAAGCCAGTCATTCGAAACACCATGCCCGGAGTCATTGACCAAGCAGGAAGCGAGCGACTCGGTCGCCGCGCGCTCTGCATTGCTATATCGGGGGCGCTGGTGCTTGCTTTTCAAACTCCGAGTATGGCCCAAAGCTTTCCTCCCGTGCTTGAACTATCGAGCATCGATGGCACGAACGGATTTTATTTCAACGGCGAATCTGAGGAAGACAATGCGGGGTTTTCCGTCAGCGGGCTCGGTGACTTCAACGGCGATGGCATTGATGACCTGATTATCGGGGCACCCTACGCGAGCCCTAATGGCAATTATTCAGGGCGGAGCTACATCCTGTTTGGGTCAGCGACGGGCTTTTCTGAGGCAAATGACCTGTCGGACCTCAATGGCAGCAATGGCTTTGCGATCAGCGGTCAAGTGGCCAATGATCGCTTTGGGCATTCTGTAAGCGCTGCTGGCGATCTCAATAACGACGGACTGGATGACCTGGTGGTTGGAGCTCGCTATGCCAACGCG
>JGI12109J20283_10021150_pt1 | contig 27224 bp, 26 predicted proteins | sample ElkSlonscriptome_12_FD_20283 | JGI IMG/M metagenome (IMG submission 20283)
CCTTGATGCGCCGGTCCAGCCTGTAGACCCGGCCGAAGGCGTTCAGTAGCTGTGCCCGAACCATCGCTGTCTCCTCAGGCCGGTGCCGGCACCCGTTGCAGCAACTCCTCCACCACCGTCACTGCGCTGCCCCCCGCATAGCGCAGTTGCGGGTCCAGGGCCAGCCGATGGGCGATCACCGGTACCGCCAGTTCCTGCACATGCTCGGGAGCGAGAAAATCCAGCCCATCGCTCACCGCCAGCGCCCGGCCCAATTGCAACAGGGCGATGGAGGCCCGCGGCCCCGCCCCCAGCAGGATACCCTCGTGGCCGCGGGTGGCCCCCACCAGCGCGACGATGTAACGATACAGCGTCTCACTGATCCGCACCCGTTGCATCTGCTCGCGCACCGCCAGCAGGTCCGCGAGGCTTGCCACCGGGTCCATGCCGGTCAGCGGATCGCGGAACTGATCCCGGTGCAGGATGGCGATTTCCTCGGCCGGACCCGGGTACCCCAGCCCGAAGCGCAGGCTGAAGCGATCCATCTGCGCCTCCGGCAGGGGATAGGTGCCATGGTATTCCACCGGGTTCTGGGTGGCGATCACCATGAACTGCCCCGGTAGGGGGTAGCGTTCCCGCTCCAGACTCACCTGCCGCTCGGCCATCGCCTCCAGCAGCGCCGACTGGGTACGGGGCGAGGCGCGGTTGATCTCGTCGGCCAGCAGGATCTCGGTGAAGATGGGTCCGCGGCGCAGGTAAAAGCCCTGGCTGGCGGGATCGTACACCGACACCCCGAGGATATCCGAGGGCAACAGATCAGGAGTAAACTGCACCCGCTGGAAATCCAGCGCCAGGCAGCGCGCCAGGGCCTTCGCCAGGGTCGTCTTGCCGGTGCCGGGGACGTCCTCCAGGAGCACGTGGCCGGCGCTGGCAGCGGCCGCCAGCAACCAGCGGATGGCGCACTCCTGGCCACGGATCACCGTGGCCATGTGGGCGCGGATACGGGCCAGCACCTCGGTGCCCATCTACCGGCACCACCGGAAACTGGTGCAGTGGGCGGCTTCATTGTTTCCCCGTGTCGTGATCAGTATAGTTATCAAGTCAATATGTCCGAACGCTGAAATCCCCTGTGACAGTGGGTGCCGCGGCGACAGCGCCGCGGTTTCAGCGTCATGCCCGGTTGTCGGCCGCCCATTGTAACCAAGCGCGGCGTCCATCGGGAGATGGGATTGGCGACATTCCAGTGGCCGGCCAGGGTCGAGCATGAGTGAATACAACGACGCAGGGTTAATGGAAACCGATATTCCCATCCTAGTGGTGGACGATCTCCCGGAGAATCTCAATCTCATGGAGTTGCTGCTGGTGGGCGAGGGTTTTCGCCAGGTGATTCTGGCCGATTCCGGTCAGCGCGCCCTGGAGATCCTGGCACAGCGCGACGATATCGGCGTGGTATTGCTGGATCTGATCATGCCGGAGATGGACGGCTACGAAGTCTGCCAGCGCATCTCGGGCAATCCCCGCACCCAGCATATCCCCATTATCGTGGTCACCGGTACCGCTTTCCGGCTGAACGAGGCCTTGCAAAAGAGCTTCGCCGCGGGCGCCATGGATTTCGTCCACAAGGCCCTCACCCTGAACGAGGTGGAACTGTTCGCCCGTATCCGGGTGGCGTTGGAACTCTACCGGGAGCGGCGCCTGCGCCAGGCCAGCCTGAAGACCATCGCCGACAACGAGACGCGCTTTCGCACTATCATCAACCGCGCCCCGGTGGGTATCGCCCAGCTTACCCGGGACGGGCGCTTTCTGATGGTCAACGACAGTCTGGTGGAACTGCTGGGGTACCGGCGCGAGGAACTGAGCCAGTTGCGGGTGGCCGATCTGGTGGCCGAGGGGCCGGGGCTCGAGCCGCTGCAGGCCTCCCTGCAGCAACCCGGCAAGGCCCACGAGATCCACGAGGTGAAGCTCCAGCCGAAGAACGGCGAGCCCCTCTGGGCACAGATCTCGGCCAGTCTTATGAGCGCCGAGGACGGTGGTGAGCAGACTGTGGTGCTGACCCTGGAGGATATCACCGAGCGTAAGGCCGCCCGCGATGAACTGGATCGCACCCTGAAGATCCTCACCTCCCATGTGGAGAACTCGCCGCTCGCGGTGGTGGAGTGGGACCCTTCCTTTCGGGTCACCCGCTGGACCGCCATGGCCGAGCGGATCTTCGGCTGGAGCGCCGAGGAGGTGGTGGGTAAGCATCCCCGGGACTGGAGCCTGGTGCATCCGGAAGATCAGCCCGGCATGGAATACGTGATGGCCAAGCTGATGAGCGGCGAGCAGCCGAGAAATCTCAGTCGCACCCGCAATTTTCGCAAGGATGGGGTGGTGATCCACTGTGAGTGGTACAACTCGGCGATCTTCGACGAGGACCACCAACTGGTGTCCATCATGTCGCTGGTACAGGACGTCACTGCCCGCAAACACGCCGAGGCGGCGCTGATGCAGGCCACCCAGCAGGCCAAGGCGGCGAGCCAGGCCAAGGGTCTGTTCCTGGCCAATATGAGCCATGAGATGCGCACCCCCCTGCACGCCATCCTGGGCATGACCAGCATGCTGCTGGATACGCCGCTGGGCGAGGAGCAGCAAAACTTCGTGGAGACTATCCGCACCTCCTCGGATGCGCTGCTCGCCACCATCAATGACGTGCTGGATCTGTCCAAAATCGAGTCCAACAAGCTGGAACTGGAGGTGCAGCCCTTCGATCTACGCGATTGCGTGGAGACCTCGCTGGATATCGTCGCCCCCATCGCCAACCAGAAGCGCCTGAAGCTCAGCTACCGGCTGGATCCCGCCATTCCCCGGCAGGTGAACGGCGACGTGGCGCGCCTGCGGCAGGTGTTGCTGAATCTTCTCAGCAACGCCGTGAAATTCACCGAGGAGGGCGGGGTCTCGGTGGAGGTACAGCGCTCGCCGCACAACGACGCCCGACTGGATCTGCATTTTGCCATCCACGACACCGGTATCGGCATCCCGGATAAGTTCCAGCACCGGCTGTTCGACGCCTTCAGTCAGGCCGACGAGTCCACCACCCGCAAATACGGCGGGACCGGGCTGGGGCTGGCCATCTGTAAGCGTCTGGTGACCCTGATGGATGGCGACGTGGGGGTGCGCAGCGCCCCCGGTCAGGGCTCCACCTTCTATTTTTCCATCGCCGTCACCGGGGTGGCCGGTAGCGAGCAACTGGGCGCCGACCCGGAACTGGGCGATGGCGAACTGCGCACCCGATCCAACCGGCGTCCACCCATCCCCCCTATCGCCGAGGCCCATCCGCTGCGGATCCTGCTAGCCGAGGACAACCCGGTGAACCAGAAGGTGGCGGTGCATCTGCTGCGCAAGCTCGGCTACCGGGCGGACGTGGCCTCCAACGGCCAGGAGACCCTGGAGGCGGTGGAGCGCCAGCCCTACGACGTGGTGCTGCTGGACGTGCAGATGCCGGTGATGGACGGTCTCACCGCCGCCCGGGAACTCTGTAAGCGCCTGCCCGCCGAGCGCCGCCCCTACCTGATCGCCCAGACCGCCGGGGTGATGCCCGATGAGCGCACCGCCTGTCGCAAGGCCGGCATCCAGGGTTTCGTGGGCAAACCCATCAAGATCGAGGAACTGGCCGCCCAGTTGCAGCAGGTTCAGCCCCTGTCCCGCCAGCAGGTCATCTGATCCGTGGGATACCGTATGGTAAATTAAAATGATGATGATATAAATTTTCCCGCCTGGACAGCATTCTATCCCTCATTAAACTTGGGGTAATGGCCACGCTCCATCCACACCCCGGAGATCAATCCATGTCCCATGTTTTTCACCGCCATGCCCGGACGCTGCCTCCCAGCGTGGTGGCCGGTGACGGTCCCTATCTCATCGACCACACGGGCAAGCGCTATCTGGACGGCTCCGGCGGCGCTGCGGTGTCCTGCCTGGGCCACAGCCATCCAGCCATCAGCGCCGCCATCAAGGCCCAGCTGGATAAAATCGCCTATGCCCACACGGGATTTTTCACCAGCGAACCGGCGGAGCAACTGGCCGATGCCCTGATCGAGGCCGCTCCCGGGGAGCTTGACCGGGTGTATTTCGTGAGCGGCGGCTCCGAGGCCATGGAGGCCTGTCTGAAGCTCGCCCGCCAGTATTTTCTGGAGATCGGTGAGCCCCCGCGCCGGCTCCTCATTGCCCGCCGCCAGAGCTACCACGGCAACACCCTCGGAGCGCTGGCGGTGGGTGGTAACCATTGGCGACGCCAGCAGTTCGAGCCGCTCCTGGTGGCCAGCCACCATATCTCGCCCTGCTACAGCTACCGCGACCGCCGGCCCGACGAGGACGAGGCCGCCTACGGGTTGCGGGTGGCCGATGAACTGGAGGCCAAGCTCCAGGAACTGGGGCCGGAGAACGTGATGGCCTTTGTCTGCGAGACGGTGGTGGGGGCCACCGCCGGTGCCCTGCCCCCCGCGCCGGGCTACCTCAGGCGCATCCGCGAGATCTGCGACCGCCATGGCGTGCTGCTGATCCTGGACGAGGTGATGTGCGGCATGGGTCGCACCGGGCATCTCTACGCCTGTCAGGAGGACGGGGTGGCACCGGATCTGATGGCCATCGCCAAGGGTCTGGGGGCGGGCTATCAGCCCATCGGCGCCATGCTGGTGTCGAAGCGCATCTATGATGCCATCGGCCGCGGCAGCGGGTTTTTCCAGCACGGCCACACCTATATGGGCCACACCACCGCCTGCGCGGCAGGGCTGGCCGTGCAGCGGACGATTCGCCAAGAGAATCTGCTGGACAATGTAAAGACCCAGGGACAACGGCTGCGCGCGCTTTGCCACGAGCGCTTCGGCCAGCATCCCCACGTCGGTGATATTCGCGGACGGGGCCTGTTCATCGGCCTGGAACTGGTGGCCGACCGCGACACCAAGGCACCGCTGGATCCGGCCCTGCAGATCCACACAAGCATCAAACGCGAGGCCATGGAACGCGGGCTGATGTGCTACCCCATGGGCGGTACCATCGACGGGCGCCTCGGTAACCATATCCTGCTGGCGCCGCCGTTCATCGTCGAGGAAAGCCACCTCACCGAACTGGTGGACAAACTCGCTGCGGCGGTGGATGCGGCGCTCCATGCGGTGGCGGCATGAGCGAGTCTACGGCGTGGTCGCCGCTGGCGCTGATGGTGGCACCCAACGGTGCCCGGCGCGGCCATTCCGATCATCCCGCTTTGCCCATCGGCCCCGCTGAGTTGGCCGGCTGCGCCCGGGACTGCCTGGCGGCGGGGGCGGCCATGCTACACCTGCATGTGCGCGATGCCGACGGCGGCCACAGTCTGGATGCCGACGCCTACCGGGCGGCGATCCGCGCCGTGCGCGGGGCGGTGGGTGAGCGGATGATCATCCAGGTCACCACCGAGGCGGTAGGCCGCTACCGGCCCGCCGAGCAGATGGCGTTGGTGCGGGCACTGCACCCCGAGGCGGTGTCGCTGGCGGTGCGCGAGCTGGTGCCGGATGCCGCCCACGAGGCCGCGGCCGCGGCGTTCTTCGGCTGGCTTGTCGGCCAGCCCATCGCCCCCCAGTACATCCTCTACGCGGTGGAGGATATCCAGCACCTCGCTGATCTTTGCCGGCGCGGCGTGATCCCCGATCCCGCACCCTGGGTGCTGCTGGTGCTGGGCCGCTACACCCCGGGGCAGCGCTCCGAACCACGGGATCTGCTGCCCCTGTTGGCGGTGTTACCGGATCACTGGCGCTGGTCGGTGTGCGCCTTCGGGATCCGCGAGAACGCCTGCGCCCTCACAGCCATGGCGCTGAGCGGGCACGTGCGGGTGGGCTTCGAGAATAATCTTCGACTCGCCGACGGCAGCGTGGCGCCCGACAATGCGGCGCTGGTGGCGCAGGTGCGAGACGGCGCCGCCCTGCTCCACCGCCCGCTGGCCGACGCCGCCACCATCCGCGCCTGGTTGCATCTATAATTCCGGGCTGATTATAACGATCATAACTACCCGCTACCGGGTGGCGCCTTTACCATCGAACAGGGAGATCGGACGCATCTATGATGATGATATAAATCTAGCGATTGTCGCCGTTCAGCAACCCACCGAGGCCACCCAGCAACGATCCCTCACCCTGCTGGCGCCCACCCGTTTGCGGCGCGCAGGCGAGCATCCGCCCGGCCAGCCGGGAGAACGGCAGGGACTGCATCCACACCCGGCCCGGCCCCTGCACCACCGCGAAGAACAGCCCCTCGCCACCGAACAGCGCGGACTTGATACCGCCCACCTGCTGGATATCGAAATCCATCCCTGCCTGGTAGGCCACCAGACAGCCGGTATCCACGTGCAGGGTCTCGCCCGGCCCCAGATCCCGGGTATGCACGGTGCCGCCGGCATGCACGAACACCAGCCCGTCGCCCTCCAGCGACTGCATGATGAAGCCCTCGCCGCCGAACAGTCCGGTGAGGATCCGGCGCTGGAAATGCACGCCGATGGACACCCCCTTGGCGGCGCAGAGGAAACTGTCCTTCTGGCAGATCAGCTTACCGCCCAGTTCGGCCAGCGACAGCGGCACGATATTGCCCGGAAACGGCGCGGCAAAAGCCACTCGCGCCTTGCCGCCGCCCTCGTGGGTGAATACCGTCATGAACAGGCTCTCGCCGGTGACCAGCCGCTTACCCGCACCGAGGAGCCGATCCATGAAGCCCTGACCCTGGCCGCCGGCGCCGTCGCCGAACACAGTGTTCAGGCGGATCTGCGGATCCTTGTACATCATCGCCCCGGCCTCGGCCACGGCGCTCTCGCCGGGGTCCAGTTCCACCTCCACGAACTGCATCTCGGCGCCGTGGATCAGGTAATCCACCTCGTCTGCGCGGCTCGGGCGCACGCTGGCCGAGCGCACGGCGGGGGGCATCGGCCCCGGCGCGGGTGGTGGCTGGGCGTTGGCGGTCTGGAATTCCGCCACCTGGGAAACCGGCAGCCAGCCGCTCATGCCCTGGCGCCACACCAGCGCATCCATCCGCCCGGTGGTGCGCCGCTGCGCGGCGGCCAGTTCCAGGGGGCCTTCCTGCTGGCCATCGAGATTGATAAACCATTGGCTCATAGACTGCTCCTCAGGCTGTGCTTGTCACCGGAAGGGTGCGCCATGGAGCTTGACGGGCACCGCGTTCCCCGCCGGGCGCTCAGGTGTCCCAGTCGGCCCAGGGATCGTCCTCGGCAGGCGCCTCGCCCCCCGGCGCCTGCAACATGAGGATCCGCTCCGGGGCCAGCTCCGCCAGCTTCTCGGCCGAGGCCCGGGCCATCAGCAGGTACTCGAAGTTCCGTTCGCCCTTGACGATGGCCAGCTGGCCGCGGCTCAACTGGCGGTGTTCGGCGTCGCTGGTCCTGAGCGAGCGAATCCAGCGCTCCTCCACGAAGTTGTACAGCGCCTCGCCCTCGCCGGGACGGTGACCGTGATCCTTCAGCATCTGGCGCACCGTGGCGGCGCGCTCGCGCTCGCGTTTCTCGGCCTCGCGCTGGCGGTTCAGTTCCCGATCGCGCTCGCGCTTGGCCTCGGCCTCGCGGGCCAGCCGCTCGTGCTCGGCCGCTTGACGTTGCGCCTCGCTGGCCGCCAGGTGCTTGTCCTTTTTGAGCTTGTGGCCTTTCTTACGCTTCTCGGACTCGGTCTTCTTGACCTTGTCGGCATCCACCAGACCGGCCTTGAGTAGTTGATCACGCATGGACATGCTCGTTCCCCCTCGACACCACGCGGCCCGGGCTAGTACAGCACCCGGGCACGGATAGTCCCCTGGATGGCCCGCAGCCGGCGCAGCGCCAGCCGGGCCGATTCCTCGTCGGTATCCACATCGATGACCACGTAACCGATATGTTCATTGGTCTGCAGATACTGGGCATCGATATTGATACGGTTCTGGGAAAAGATCTCGTTCACCTGGGACAGCATCCCGGGAACATTACGGTGCACGTGCAACAGGCGGTGGCTGCCCGGATGGGTGGGCAGCGCCACCTCGGGCAGGTTCACCGAGGTCATGGTGGAGCCGTTGTTGCTGTATTTCACGAGCTTGGCCGCCACCTCCACACCGATATTCTGCTGCGCCTCCACGGTGCTGCCGCCCACATGGGGCGTGAGAATCACATTGTCGAAGCGCTGCAGGGGCGAGACGAAGGGCGCATCGTTGGAGGCCGGCTCCTCCGGGAACACGTCGATGGCGGCACCGGCCAGATGGCCCGATGCCAGCGCCGCCTCCAGCGCCTGGATATCCACCACCGTTCCCCGGGAGGCATTCAGCAGCACGCTGCCCGGACGCATCCGGGCAAGCTCGGCCTCGCCCATCAGCCAGCGGGTCTGGGGAGTCTCCGGCACGTGTAGGGTCACCACGTCCACCCGTTCCAGCAATTCCTCCAGGCTGTTCACCGGGGTGGCGTTGCCCAGCGCGAGTTTGGTTTCCACGTCGTAGAAATACACCCGCATCCCGAGGGACTCCATCAGTACCCCCACCTGGGTGCCGATATGCCCGTAGCCGACGATCCCCACCCGCTTGCCGCGCACCTCCCGGGCTCCCTTGGCACTCTTTTGCCAGCCACCGCGGTGGGCCGCCAGGTTCTTCTCGGGAATCCGCCGCAGCAACATGATGGTCTCGGCGACGATGAGTTCGGCCACGCTGCGGGTGTTGGAGAAGGGTGCGTTGAACACCGCCACGCCGCGCTCGCGGGCCGCCGCCAGATCCACCTGATTGGTACCGATGCAGAAGCAACCCACCGCCAGCAGCCGCCGGGCCTCGGCGAACAGCTGCGCGGTGAGCCGGGTACGGGAGCGGATGCCGATGAAGTGGGCATCCCGCGCCTCGGCCAGCAGCGCCGCCTCGGCCAGCGCGGTGTCGTGGTAGGAGATCCAGGTGTAGCCATCGGCGTTGAACACCTCCACTGCGCTGGGGTGGACACCTTCCAGCAACAGTACTTTCATGTTTTCCTTGGCCCAGGATGTCTTGCTCATCGGCTTTCGCGGTCGAGATGGGTGGCGCCATGCAGCGGCGGGATGCACCCGGCGGCGTCCAGGGAACACGGCACCCGGGGCGGGCGCCCGGAGCGCTGAAGGGTACGCCAGGTGTTGCAGGCACACAATAGCCTGCCATCCCGACTCCGGCAGCCCTGCCGGGCCGGAACTTTGGAATGTCCCGGTTCTGAACCTATGCTTAAAGGGTCGGGTCGGTGTCCAAAGACCGGTCACCGTCCCCTTATCCACAATCAGCCCGAGGAGATCCCCATGCAACTGAGCAGCCCCGATTTCCAGGACCAGCAGGCGATCCCGGGAGAATTCGCCTTCGGCGTGCCCGACCCCGCCAACCATGTGGCCCTGTCGGCCAACCGCAACCCCACCCTGCGCTGGTCGGATCTGCCGGCGGGCACCCGTTCGCTGGTGCTGATCTGCCACGACCCGGATGTGCCCTCCCGCCCGGACGATGTGAACCAGGAGGGTAAGAGCGTGCCCGCGGATCTGCCGCGGGTGGATTTTTTCCACTGGGTGCTGGTGGATCTGCCCCTCGAACCGGCCGAGATCCGCGCCGGGGAGTTCTCCAACGGTATCCGCACCGCCGAGAAGCAGCCCCGGGGACCCCGCGGCACCCGCCAGGGCCTGAACACCTACACCCTGTGGTTCCAGGGCGATGCCGAGATGGGTGGCAAGTACTTCGGCTATGATGGTCCCTGTCCACCCTGGAACGACAGCATCGTGCATCGCTATGTGTTCACTCTCTACGCGCTGGATGTGGAGCGCCTGCCGCTGGAGGGGGAGTTCGACGGCGAGGCGGTGCGCCAAACCATCCAGGGGCATGTGCTGGGCGAGGCCAGCCTCACCGGGCTCTACAGCATGAATCCAGCGGTAGCCATCCCCGCATGAACGAGTTGCTGAGCCTGGCCAGCTTCAACCTGCACAACCTGGGCGCCGAGGCCGAGCCGGGGCGGCTGCACCGCCTCGGCCGCTTCATCGTCGAGCATCTACAGGCGCCCACGATCCTGGCGGTGCAGGAACTGGCGGCCCGCGCCGGGGACCTGCCCACGGTGTCGGGGGTTGCCACCGCGCGGGTGCTGATGGAGGCCATCCGGGACGCCGGCGGACCTGGCTATGCCTACCAGGAGGTGGCGCCAGTGGCCGATGCCGACGGCGGTCAGGCCGGGCTCAACATCCGGGTGGGACTGCTGTTCGATCCCGCCCGGGTGATATTTCCCCTGCGGGCATCGGCCGATCCCGGCCAGACCGTGACCATCCAGCAGGGCCACCCGCCGCGGTTCAGCCCCAATCCCGGGCGTATCGAGCCCGGCCATGCGGCCTTCCACGGCGAACCGGGCCTTGGCTGGCGCCCCAGCCGCAAGGCTCTCACCGGCGAGTTCCAGGTGGCCGGGGCGCCCCTCTACATCGTCAACTGCCATCTCAAATCCATGCGCGCCCGGGGCCGGCGCGAAGCCCTGCATGCCCGTAAGCAGCGCCATGCCCAGGCCGAGCGGATCGCCCATTTCGTGCGTGCGCTCCTGGCCTGCCGGGACGATGCCCGGCTGGTGGTACTGGGGGATTTCAACGACGGGATCAATTCCCGTACCCTGGAGATCCTCAAAGCCAGCGGTTTGCGCAATGTCCTGGACACCCTGCCCGCGGGCCTTCGCCACACCTGCAACCACGGCGCCAACCTGCAAACCCTGGATCATCTGCTGATCAGTCCGGCGCTGGAGGCGCTGGACACCCGGATCGTTCACCAGCGCCGCTGTGGTCTGGCACCCCCGGTGAGCGATCACGACCCGATCCTCACCCGGTTGGCGGCGGTCCCGGTCCAGGCAACCGGGCAATGCGCCGGTGGTAACCCGCCCCGGCAACCCGCCGCCTTCAACACGGTAGTCCATTAAGGAGAGTTAGCCGATGCTTCGCGTTTTTCTTCCAGGTCTGCTGATCATTCTCGCGCTATGCGCCACGCCGGTACTGGCGGTGGATTTTCAGACTGGTGTCGATGCCTATACCCAGGGCGATTACGACACCGCCCAGAACATCTTCCAGGAACTGGCCCGGCAGGGCCACACCGATGCCCAGAACAACCTGGGCGTGATGTACAACACTGGCAAGGGCGTCGGCCAGGACAACGCCGAGGCGGCCCGCTGGTACCGGATGGCCGCCGAGCGGGGCCACGCCGACGCCCAGTCCAACCTGGCGAGCCTGTATGTCACCGGTCGCGGGGTACCCCAGGATTACGTGCGCGCCTACGCCTGGTTCAATCTGGCCGCCGAGCAGGGCGACAAGAGCGCCGCCAGTAACCGCGACTTCGTGGCCAACCGGCTATCTCCGGAGGACCTGCGCGAGGCCCAACAACTCAGTCTGATGACCTCGCCCGCCGATGCCGCCCCCGCCGCCCCCGCCGCGCCGGCCAGTGTCGCCGCAGCCGCCCCGGCACCGACCGCCCCGGCACCGACCGCCCCGGCACCGACCGCCCCGGCACCGACCGCCCCGGCACCGGCCGCGGCGGCACCCGTCAGCCCACCACCGGCCGCCGCGCCGGCGCCCACCCGCCCGCCAGCACCGGCCACCCGCCCGGCGCCGGAGAGCGCGGTGGCCATGCGCAGCCCCGCGCCCGATCCGCGACCCGAGCGCGCCCCGACGACACGCCCGGCACCGGTGCAGCGCCCCGCCGCGCCAGCGGCCAACGTGGAGCGGGGCTACTACGGGCCGGTATCGCCGGGTTCCACCCTCTGGTCCATCGCCAAGGCCGTGAAACCCGACCCCTCCATCACCACCCAGCAGATGGTACTGGCCCTGCAGCGGGCCAACCCGGAGGCATTCTCACGCCCCAATATCAATTTCCTGCGGGTGGGGGCGCGGTTGCGGATACCGCCCCTGGCGGAGATTCGCCGCATTGATCCGGCCTCGGCCAAGGCCGAGGTGGACCGGCAACTGGGTAACTGATGGGCAGCCCGATGCGCACAAGCCTGGTCTGGCTCCTACTCATGGCAACCCCGTTCCCGGCGCAGGCGGTGGATCTATCTCGCCACCGCTGGCAGCATCGACCGCTGCTGGTGTTCGCCCCGGATGCCGGGCATCCCGCCTATGCCCGTCTGGAGCAGGCACTGGCCGGGCAGCGGGCGCAGCTTGGCGATCGAGATATGCGCATCTACCGGATCGTCGACCAGCGGGTCAGCCTGGAGGGTGAACCGCTGGACGATTCAGCCCGGACCTGGCGCCAGCGGATGGGGGTGGCAGCGGGGGCGTTCACGGTGATCCTGGTCGGCAAGGACGGCGGCGTGAAACTGCGCGGTGGCAGCGACACCACGCTCGGCGGGATCTTTCGACTCATCGACGGCATGCCCATGCGGCGCCGGCAGATGCAGCAGGATTCCTGAGGGGAGCCGCGGTGCGGGAGCGGGCGCCATGGAGGCGTTTTCGGCTTGCCCCGCCGCGAGTTTGGGCTAGACTCAAGGGCCGGATGTCCCCGGGTTTGCCAGGGATTGGCCATTCCCCCCGCCAACCGTACGCCGCCGTTGCTCGATTTGCTTGCTGAGGATCAACCCCTATGAGTGCGATTACCGAGAAACCCACCTCGCCCCCGCTGGAGCCGGGCGCCGACCGGCCCTATCAGGGGGGACTGTTACTGCGCCTGATACGCTGGCTGGTGGGGCTCTACCACCCCCGCAACCTACGGGAAAGGAGCCTGCTGTGGCTGATCAGCCTGAACCTGGTTACCCTGTTGGTGCTGCTCATGGCCTACTGTGTCTACATCAGCCAGGAGCCCGACCTGTTCAACGTGCGCACCGCGGCCCTGAACTATGCCCAGGGCGACTCCACCCGGCTGCAAGTCCCGGGCTTCGTGACCGCCGCCACGGTGGCCACGGTGGCCGCCATCCTGCTGGACAAATCGGGCGGTTATATCCGCAACGACGTGGTGCCGCCCTTCGTGCTGCTGGATAACATGCCCAGCTGGGAGTTCGGGGTGATCCGCGAGTTACGCGATATCTCGCGTTCGCTGCGCGACCACCTGGCCCGGGCCCAGACCCAGTCCCGGGAGGACCCGGACCTGCAACTGTTCGACGCCCGTATCCACTTCAACGACAACAACTGGATTCTGCCCGCCACCGAGGACGAATACCGCACCGGCATCAACGCCCTGGAACGCTATCTGGCGCGCCTGGCGCTGGGCGAGGCGACCTTCTACGTGCGGGCCGACAACCTGCTGGTGTACCTCAGCACCGTGGAGAAACGCCTGGGCGATTACGCGCAGATCCTCAGCCAGGGTGTGGCCGGCCAAGTGTTCGACGATTTTCCCCTGGCCGAGGGCGCGGCCGGTCCCAACGCCATCGCCGGCACAGCGGCGGGTAGTCCCACGCCGTGGATGCAGATCGACAATGTGTTCTACGAGGCGCGGGGCTACGTCTGGTCGCTGACCCACGTGCTCAAGGCCATCGAGATGGATTTCCACGAGATGCTGGCCACCAAGAACGCCCTGTACCCCTTACAGCGCATCATCCATATGCTGGAGAGTTCCCAGAACACGGTCTACAGTCCCATGATCATGAACAACACGGGATTCGGCATCCTCACCAACCATTCCCTGGTCATGGCCTCGTATATTTCCCGGGCCAATGCCGCACTCATCGAGTTGCGGATCCTCATCGACCAGGGCTGACCACCGGCAACCACCACCTATTCCATCGACCCCCATGTCCGACCCCACCGAGGCACCCGAGGAACCGCTGTTCCGCCTGCTCACCGGGATCATCCGGCTCACCGTACGCCTACTGGCAGTGCTGATGACCGTGGTGATCGTCTGGAGCGTGGTGGACGTGGGTTGGGTGCTGTACAACCAGTTTCTCACCCCCCCGGTGGGCATTCTCAACGAGAACGATATCCTCGGCGCCTTCGGAGCCTTCCTGGCGGCACTGATCGCCATCGAGATCTTCACCAATATTGTGCTGTATCTACGCGCCGACGTGAGCCATCTGGGCCATGTGAAGCTGGTCATGGCCACCGCTCTGATGGCCATCGCCCGAAAGGTAATCGTGCTGGACGAGAGCCGGCTGGAGCCTTTGTTTGTGGTGGGCATGGCGGCGCTGATCGTGGCGCTGGCCTACGGCTATTATCTGGTGAGCCGGGTGAGCGAGGAGTAATGGGGTTTTCCTGGTTGCGGCTGCTGCGCCTGGCGCTGGTGAACGCCCTGCTCTGGTGGGTGCTGGCCGGGGGCGCCTGGGGCTTCGGGGTGGTGGCGGTGGCGCTGGCTACCTGGATCGGACTGCTGATGCCGGCCGCCGAACCGGTGCGTTACACGCTGGCCGGCGCACTCCGGTTCGCGGGCTATTTTCTGCTCCAGTCGGTGCTCGGCGGCGTGGATGTGGCGCGCCGTGCCTTCTCCCCGGCCATGCCCCTGCAACTGACCTGGCTACGCTACCGGCTGCGCCTGCGCGGTGCGCCCGCCCGCACTCTGTTTATCAACGCCATCAGCCTGCTGCCCGGCACCCTCAGCGCCGAACTCGAAGGTGACATCGTGCTGGTGCATGGCCTCACCCCCGAATCCCTACAGGAACTGGCCACCCTGGAGACCCGGGTGGGCGGGCTATTCGGACAGACCCTGGAGAAGCCTTCCTCATGAGTTATCTACTACTGGCGGTATTTTTACTGCTGAACCTGCTGGTGGGACTGTGGCAGATCGGTCGCGCGCCCTCACAGGCGGAGCGGCTACTGGTGGCGCAGCTGTTCACCTCGCTGACGGTGGCGATGCTGCTGGTGTTGATCCCGGCGCTGGAGATCCCGGCGCTGGTGGACGTGGCGCTGCTGTTCGCGCTGCTGGCGGCGCTGGTGGCGGTGGCCTATGTACGGCTGCCGAATCCCGGCGCCAGCACGGCGCGGCGCTAGCCGGTGGCGGTGCTGGATGCGTTCTACCACAGCCTCGGCTGGCTGTGGCTGGTACTGGGGGCGGGCTTTTTCCTGGCCGGGACGGTGGCATTGATCCGTTTTCCCGACGTCTACAGCCGCCTGCATGCGCTGACCAAGGCCGACAACCTGGGGCTCGGGCTCATTTGCCTGGGCATGGCCTGGGAACTGGGCTGGGGTCGGCAGAGCCTGAAGTTCCTGCTGATCTGGCTGCTGGCCCTGCTGGCCGGTTCGGTATCCTGTCATCTGGTGGCCCGCTTCGCCCTCAGAAGCGGGCTCGGCCCGGACGACCCGCCATGACCGCCACCCTGTTCGACGCCCTGCTGGCACTGCTGCTGGTGTGGCTGGGCTGGCGCACGGTAGTGAGCACCAATCTTTTCAACGCGGTGGTGCTGTTCGTGATCTTCGGCCTGCTGATGGTGCTCTGCTGGGCGCGGCTGGGTGCCCCCGATGTGGCGCTGGCCGAGGCCGCCATCGGCGCCGGCCTCACCGCCGCGCTGTTGCTGGAAGCCTATCGCGACCTCACCGGCAACGACCCGCACCATGTCCACGACGTGGAGGATAGCCCGCTGCGCTGGCCCCTGGCCGCGCTCTGTGGCCTGCTGTTCCTGGGACTGGTGGCCACCGGCTGGCAACTGGCCCCCCCCACCGAACTGGGCGAGACGGTACACGCCCGGGTGGCCGAGAGCGGGGTGGAGAATCCAGTGACGGCGGTGTTGTTGAATTTTCGCGGTTACGACACCCTGCTGGAGGTGGCGGTGTTGATGCTGGCCCTGCTCGGCGTGTGGGCCACCAATGGCCCCCACGCCACCCTGGGCAGCCGCCAGACCCTGGACCCGGACTCGGCCCTGATCGACGCCATGGTGCGGCTGCTGGTGCCGATGGCGGCGCTGGTCTGTAGCTATCTCCTGTGGGCCGGCGCGCATGCCCCGGGTGGGGCCTTCCAGGCCGGCGCGGTGCTGGCCGGGGCAGGGGTGCTGCTGCATCTGGCCGAGCGGCTGCAGCCGCTGGGCACCGCCAGCACCAGCAGCCGGGCGCTGGTGACGGTGGGGCTGTTCGTGTTCGTGGCGGTGGCCTGTTATCCGCTGGTATACGGCGGGCGGCTCCTGGCTTATCCGGACGGTCAGACCAAGGCACTGATTTTTCTGGTGGAAGCGGCGCTTACCGTGTCCATCGCCCACAGCCTGACGCTGATGTTCTCGGGTGGTCGGGCGTTCCAGCGGGGGCGGCGATGAGCCAGCTGACCCTCTACGGTCTGGCAGCAGCGGCGCTGTTCGCCCTGGGTCTCTACGGTTTACTGGCCTACGCCCATCTATTGCGGAAAATACTGGCGGTGAACGTGATGGGCAACGCGGTGTTCCTGTTTCTGGTGGCCCTGGGCCGTACCGATCCCCAGCAGACCAATCCGGTGCCCCATGCCATGGTACTCACCGGCATCGTCATCACCGTCAGCGCCACCGCCTTCGCGCTGGCCCTGGCCAGGCGCCTGCACCGGGAAGTGGGTGCGGTGGATCTGGATGCCCAGTCGCGCCGCGGCGAGGCGCTGGACAGCACACAGACTGAGGAGTCCGGCAAATCGTGAACCACCTGGATCTGGCCATGGTCGGACCCATCGTGACGCCCCTGCTGGTGGCTCCCCTGTGTCTGCTGTTGCCCCGCCGGGGGCTGTATCCGCTGCATCTGACGGTGAGTCTGACGGGCTTGCTGGCGGTGGTGGCGCTGATGCGGGCGGTGGCACTGGAGGGGCCGCTGCGTTATGCGATGGGCGGCTGGGGGGCACCCCTTGGCATCGATCTGCTGGCCGATGGCCTGAGCCTCATGCCGCTGTTGTTGACCGCGCTGGTGATGCCGCCGTTGACCCTCTATGCCCACGACTACCTGGACGAGGATGGCGACAAACAACTGAATTTCTGGCCCCTGTGGTATCTGCTCTGGTGCGGCCTGAACGCCTCGGTGCTCACCGCCGACATCTTCAATGTCTACGTCACCCTGGAAGTGCTGACCCTGGCGGCGGTGCCACTGGTGGTGCTATCCGGGGGGGTGGAGGCGCTGCGCGGGGCGATCCGCTACCTGCTGTTCGCGCTGCTGGGCTCGCTCACCTACCTGCTGGGCGTGGCGCTGCTGTTCGCCGCCCACGGCACCCTGGATATGGCCGGACTCGCCGTGCGCTGGGCGGGAGATCGCCTGGATGCGGTGGGACTGGCCCTGATCGTGGTGGGGCTGCTGGCCAAGGGGGCGATCTTCCCGCTGCACATCTGGTTGCCCCCCGCCCACTCGGCGGCCCCCGCGCCGGTGAGCGCGGCGCTCTCGGCGCTGGTGGTGAAGGTGGCTTTTTATCTGCTGGCACGGCTCTGGTTCTGGGTGGCCGAGCCGGCGGCCGGGGCGGGTCTGCTGCTGGGTGGGCTCGGCGCCACGGCGGTATTCTACGGCTCGCTGCAGGCGCTTCGCCAGGGTCGGCTGAAGCTGATCATCGCCTATTCCACGGTGGCGCAACTGGGCTATCTATTGCTGCTGTTTCCGCTGGCCAGTGGCGCCGCCCTCACCGGCAGCCTGCTGCAGATGATCGGCCACGGCCTGGCCAAGGCGTCGCTGTTCCTGGCCGCGGGCAACGTGATCCACGTGCTCGGCCATGACCGGGTGCGGGATTTCGCCGGGGTGGGACGGCTGCTGCCCACCACCTGGATGGCGGTGGGTCTGTCGGCCATCAGCCTCACCGGGCTGCCCCCCAGCGTGGCATTCCTGGGCAAATGGCGGCTGCTGGAGGCGTCCTTCCAGCAGGCCCAGTGGTGGTGGGTGGTGGTGCTGGTGGGGGGCGGTCTGCTGGCGGCGGCTTATCTGTTCCGGGTACTGGCCTGCGCCTTCGTGGACGACCCCGCCTACCCCGAGGTTCACCGCCTACCCTGGAGCCTCACCTGGATGCCGCTGGCGCTGGCGGCGCTGGGGCTGCTGATGGGATTGTTCAGCGCGCCGCTGGAGGCGCTGCTGTTGCCGGGTAGTCCGTTTGCGGAGGCGCCGTGACGAGTAATTCCCTGTTACCGCTGGCCGCCGTGCTGATCCCGGTGGTCACCGGCAGCGTGGTGTTTTTCCTGGACGAGGGGCGCCGGGGCCTGCGCACCGTGCTGAACCTCTCGGGCGCGGCACTGAGCCTGCTGGTGGTGATGGTGATGCTGGTGGGGGTGTTCCAGGAACAGGCCTACGCCTTCCGCTGGCCATTGCTGGCGGGACTGGAACTGTACCTGGAGGCGGATGCCTTCGCCATGCTGTTCTCGCCGCTGTCCTCGGGGCTGTGGCTGGTCACCACCGTGTACGCGGTGGGCTACATGGAGCATTACCGCAACCGGCGCCGCTTCTTCGGCTTTTTCAGCCTCTGCGTGGCCACCACCATGGGCGTGGCGCTGGCCGGCAATCTGCTGACCTTTTTCATCTTCTACGAACTCCTGACCCTCAGCACCTATCCGCTGGTGGTGCACCGGGGCGATGCCCGCTCGCTGGCAGTGGGCACGCTGTATCTGCGTTACACGGTGGGAGCAGGCGCGGTGCTGCTGGTGGGCCTGATCTGGATCCATGGCCTGACCGGTACCGTGGAATTCACCGAGGGCGGCTTCCTCGCCCCCTTCCATGAACACGATACCAGCCTCAGGATTATCTTCTTCCTGCTGGTGGGCGGTTTCGGCGTCAAGGCGGCGCTGGTGCCGCTCCACGGCTGGTTGCCCATGGCCATGGTGGCGCCGGCCCCGGTGTCGGCCCTGTTGCACGCGGTGGCGGTGGTCAAGGCCGGGGCCTTCGGCATCGTCCGGGTGGTGTACGACGTGTTCGGGGTCACCTTCGCCCATGGCCTCGGGGTCACCGGCGTGCTGGCGGTGTGGGCCGCGGTGACCATCCTCTACGGCTCGCTGCGGGCCCTGGCCCAGGACGATCTGAAACGCCGACTGGCCTATTCCACGGTAAGCCAAGTGTCCTACATCGCCCTCGGGGTGGCCATCGCCGGACCCGTGGCCACCCTGGGCGGGGTGGTACATCTGGTGCATCAGGGCGTCACCAAGATCACCCTGTTCTTCTGCGCCGGCAATCTGGCGGAGACCCTGCACATTCATAAAATCAGCGAGATGGACGGGGTGGGACGGCGCCTGCCGCTCACCATGAGCGCCTTCACCCTGGGCGCGCTGGGGATGATCGGCATCCCGCCCATGGCCGGTTTCATCACCAAGTGGTATCTGGGGCTCGGCAGCCTGGAGGCAGGCCAGCCCTGGGTGATCCTGGTGTTGCTGGCCAGCACCCTGCTGAACGCTGCCTATTTTCTGCCGGTGCTGCACCGCGTCTGGTTTCGCCCGCCACCCCATACGCTGCCCACCCCGGCCCGCGAGGCGCCGCTGTTTCTGCTGCTGCCGCCGCTCATCACCGGGCTGCTGGCGCTCCTCACCGGGCTGTTCGCCGCCGCCCCCTTCACCCCCCTGGAATGGTCGGTGTTGATCACCGAGCGGGAATACCCCCATGGTTATCTTCCTGGCCCTTAGCCTGCTCTGGCCGCTGGCGCTGACCCTGCTGGCGGGGCTGGAACGGGGCCGGGTGAGCCGGCGCTGGTGGTGGACCGGGGCCCTACCGGCGGCGCTGGTGGCGGTGTTTCCGGGTACCGAACTGAAACTGCCCTGGCTACTGGTGGGCATGCACTTCCGGGTGGATTCCCTGGGCGGGGCGTTTTTGCTGCTGGCTGCGGTGGTCTTCACGGTGGCCGGCTGGCAGTTGCGTGGCCAGCCGGTGTCCCAGCGCTTCCGGGTCTGCTACGGACTCACCCTCGCCGGCACCCTGGGGGTGCTCACCGCCTGGAACGGCATGAGCTTCTACGCCTGTTTCAGCCTGATGGCGCTGGCCGCCTACGGGATTCTGCGCGAGCACCCGGGAGCCCGGCGGGGCGCGCGCTGGTATCTGGCACTGGCGCTGGTGGGGGAACTGGCGCTCCTGTGCGCGGTGCTGCTGCTGGGGGAACGGGGCGGCGAGTTCGACAACCTGTCCCGGCAACTGGCCGAGCATCCCCAGCGTGGGGCGGTGCTGGCGCTGGTGTACCTGGCCTTCGCCATCAAGGTGGGCAATATCCCGTTGCATCTGTGGGTTCCGGCGGCCTACGGTGGCGGCCATCCGCTGGCGGTGGCGATCTTCGGCGGGATCATCACCAACCTGGGCATCTTCGGCTGGCTGCGGTTCTTGCCCCTGGGGCAGTGGGCGAGTCCGGCGTGGAGCCACTGGTTCCTCGGGGTGGGGCTGGCCAGCACGTTGTACTGCGCCCTGCTGGGTGCCTGCCAGCACCGGAGCCGCAGCATTCTCGGCTATTCCAGTGCCAGTCAGATGGGGCTCGCCACCCTGCTCATCGGCGTGGGGCTGGCGCGCCCGGATCAGTGGCACTGGCTCCAGTGGGTGGTGGTGGTGTTCAGCTTCCACCACGGCCTGATCAAGACCGGGCTGGTGCTGGCCACCCTGCGCGGCTGGCAGCACGGCTGGCAACTGGCGGTGCTGGCACTGGGGGCACTGGCGCTGGCGGGCCTGCCGCCCACCAGCGGCTGGCTGGCCAAGCACCTGCTCAAGGAATCGGCGCTGCTCGCCGCCGAGCCCTGGCAGCCCTGGTTGGACATCCTGCTGCCGCTGACCTCGCTCACCACCGGTCTGATGATGATCCAGTTCCTGCGCCGTTGCCCACGAGCGCGCGGCGGGCAGGCCCGGGCCTGGATCGGTCTGTTACTGGCAAGCCTGGCGGTATGGCTGGCGGGCTTTTACCTGCTTCCGGAACTCACCCGCGCCACCCTGTCCGGCAAATCCCTGGCGCAGGCCCTGCAGCCCCTGCTGATCACCGCACTGCTGGTGGCCGGCGGCCGGGTACTGGGTCTCGGTTTACGTCTGCCGGAGGGCGATCTCCTGTATATACTATCCAGAATCCGTCCCCCGGGCTGGCGCAGTCTGTCGGCCCGGACCCACACTGGCGCCATGCCCGCACCCCTGTGGCCCTGGCTGGCGTTGCTGGAGCGGCGGCTACGCCGTACCCAGGTCGCCGGCCTGTTGCTGCTGAGCCTGCTGGCAGCGCTGGTTCTGTTGATTGCCCACCCCTGAGGTTAGCATGGCCGATCGGCATTCGCCCTGGACGCCCACCCGCGACGATCTCACCGGTCTGCCGAATCGCTATGAATTCGAGCGTCGGCTAGCCCGGGCCATGGCGGGTCAGGCCAGCAACCACAGCCACCACTGCCTGGCGCATCTTTATCTGGACCGGTTCCGCAACGTGGTGCTCCAGGCCGGCGCCGAGGCCGGTGACGCTCTGCTGCTGGACATCGCCCGGCTACTGGGCACTCGCCTGCGCACCCGGGATACCCTGGCCCGGCTGGACGACCACGCCTTCGGGCTGCTACTGGAACACTGCCCGGTGGACCGCGCCCGGGAATTACTCTGGTCACTGGTGACCGTAGTGGCCGACCACCGACTGGCCTGGGGTAACCGGGAATACCAGACCTCCATCAGCGCCGGGCTGGTGGCCATGACCCCGGGCAACAATAGCGTCACCCAGTTGCTGAGCTATGCCGAGGTGGCCTGTCATATCGCCCGGGAGCATCTGGGCGGCGGGGTTTACCTCTACCACGACGAGCCACTGGCACCCGAGGCGCCCGACATGCCGGACACCACGACAGTGCTCCCCCGGCTCCGGCTACAACCCCTGCTGGGCCTTGATCAGCATCCGTCGTGGCGTCGCTTGCAGCTGGATCGGGGCGGCGCCGGGGAGAGCCTCAACGATCGCTGGCTGCTCACCGAACTGGCCACCCTGAATCTCCCGGGCGAGGGGCCGTTGCTGATTCCCATGAGTATCGCCAGCCTTGCCGATCCGCGCCTGCTGGCCGAACTGGTGGCGCTGGCACAGGACCCGGGACAGCTGCTGGTGGAGGTGGCCTGGCGCGAGTTGCTGGACGATGCCCACATCGCCCGGCAGGTCCTGCGGGATTGTCGACGTCACGGGGTGGGCGTGGTGGGGCGAAATTTTCCCGGGGATCTGACGGCGTTTCAGCAGCTCTGCCAGTGGCCGTTACAGGGCGTGATCCTGGATTCCCGGGCCTTTCCCCAGTGCCTTACCCGCAGCGCCGTTCGTCCCCTTTTACAGGGTCTCCTGCGGGCCATCCAGGGTCTTGATCTATGGGTGATCATCGATGCGGTGGACGATCGGGAGGCACTGGCCGCGGCCCGGGATCTGGCGGTGGATCTGGTGGGCGGGAAGGCGGTGGCCGCAGCCCGGCCGCTGGGCGATGGCGCCACCGGCGCCGGACAGCCGCAGTAGCCGCCGGCCACCCGCGGTCGAATAGCGAAGACCTATCGTCCCGATGCCATCATCAGCCGTGGAGACCACCCCCATGTCTCGCAATTTCTCTTTACCATGGTTACTGCTGTCCCTGCTGGGCCTCACCGCCACCGCCCAGACCGGGGAGGGACCGAGCTTCGACTGCGAGCGGGCCCGTAGCTGGAGCGAACTCACCCTCTGCGTGGATCCGCGATTGGCCGAGCTGGACCGGCGGATGGCGGCGCTGTACGGCGAATTGCGCCAGGCCCTGCCAACCGAGGGTGAGGCACAACTGCGCGAGGACCAGCGGGCATTTCTGGCCCAGCGGGAGCGCTGCCAGCAGGACAGCGACGAACCCCGGGTCTGCCTGGCCCGCCGTTACCGGGCTCGCATCGAGCTACTGGCCAGCCAGCTGGGGCGGGTGGGCCAGACCCTGCCGGCTCCGACCCCCGTCACCTCGGCACTGGACGAGTGCTGGGAGGTGGCCAACAATCGGGTGGAACTGGCCCCCTGTCTGGACCGGAAACTGGACAGTGCCAGCCAGTGGCTGGAACGCGCCCAGCAACAGACCCTGGCGGCCATGGCGGCGCTGGAGGAACGCAGCGCCCAGAGCGGGGCGGTGGCCGCCTATGAGAGCGCCCGGGATGCCTTTTACCGGTTTCGCGACGCCAACTGTAGCTGGTACGCGGCGGCTACCGGTGGTGGGACTGGCCAGGGAGATGTCTACCGCGCCTGCCTGGTGGATACCACCCGCCAGCGGGCCGCCGAGCTGGAGCGACAATTACCCGGTGGCCAGAACGAGTAACGAATCCCCTGTTTCGCCTCAGTCCCTGTCGTTACGCCCCGGCGATACCGACGCCTGATGCTCGATCAGGCTGTCGAGCCTGTCCTCGGAGAGCTCATCGCCCAGCGTTGCGCGGATGAACGCCCGTTGCCGCGCCACCGTGGCGCGCAGCCGCAACCGCTCCAGACAGGCGTCGAGCCGGGTCCGCAACAATACCGGGTCGAAGGGCTTGAGCAGATAGTCCTCGGCGCCCATCTGCACGCACTTGACGATACTCTCCATCTCGTCCAGGGCCGACACCATGATCACCGACAATGCCCGCAGGGCGGGGTCGGCCTTGATCCGCTCCAGCACCTGGAAGCCGTCCATGTCCGGCATCATGATATCCAGCAGCACCACATCCACCGCCTCGCTGGCCAGCAAGGCCAGTGCCTGCGGGCCGTCCTCGGCCACCACCACGGTATGCCCCTGTAATTCCAGGCCCCGGGACAGTTTCAGTCGGTTCATCCGATTGTCATCAACCACCAGGATCCTGCCCGGTTCCACCTGCATACCTCGCGCCTCCTGAAAAACCCTTAACCTAGTGGAAATCCCTGTCCACCGCAAACCCGTCGACAGACAGTCAACTGGAGACCGACTGGCGCACCGCCATCAGCGCCGAACTCACCCCGGGATAGGCCGCCTCGGCCGCATCCAGCAACGCCGCCGCCGATTGGATATGGCGCTCGCGCCCCATGGCCTCCATGCGCTTGCATAGATCACTCAGATGCGTGGCGCCGTAGTCGGCGCAGTTGGATTTCAGGCTGTGGGCTGCCAGCCGGAAGCCATCCGGGTCGTCCTGCTCCAGCGCCCGGCGCAGATTCTTCAACAGGCGCGGCGCCTCCTCCAGAAAGGTATCGATCAACTGGTGCAGGTACTCCTTGCCCCCCACCATCTCCTCCAGGGTACGCAGCGCCTGGGCATCCAGCACCGGGGCCTCCCTGACGCCCGCCATCGACCGCTCTGCGACCGGTGGCGGCGGCGCCTCGGCCTCCATGGCGACCTCGCCACCGGCCCGCCACAGCGCCGCCACCAGTTGCTCCACCCGGATGGGCTTGCTGAGATAATCGTCCATGCCGGCCAGCAGACAGTCGTCCCGGTCGCTGGACATGGCGTTGGCGGTCATGGCGATAATGTAAGGATCACGGTTGCCGGGACGCTCCTGGCGTACCCGCCGGGTGGCTTCCAGGCCGTCCATCTCGGGCATCTGCACATCCATCAGTACCACATCGTAGGGCTGGCGCCGCAGCGCCAGCAGCGCCTCCAGACCATTGGCGGCCAGATCCGCCTGATAACCCAGGCGCTCCAGCACCAGCAGGGCCAGTTTCTGGTTGTTGGCGTTGTCCTCCACCAGCAGGATTCGCAGGGGTAGGCGCTGGGCCATGCGGGCATCGAAGAGATTGCGGCCCGGTCTGGGGTGGTCATCACGCACCGGCCTGTCGGTGAACAGCGCCTGCAGCGCCTCGTAGAGTTGCGAGGGCTTGATGGGTTTGTTGATGATACTGTCGATGGTGGTCCCGGCGTTCTCCAGCAGCGGCGGCATCTGCCCCATGGGCACCATCAGCAGCACCGGTAAGGCATCGGCCCCGTGCAGGTTACGCAGCGCCCGGATCAGCGTCAGGCTATCGCCCCAGGGTAACTGGCTGTCCACCACCATGGCGTGGAAGTGCTGCCCCCGGCGCAACCAGGTCAGCGCCTCGTCGCCATTGCCGGTGTTCATCGCCAGCATCCCCCAGGACTGGGCCTGCAGAGTCAGCATGCGCCGGTTCACCGCGTTGCCGGCGATCACCAGCAACCGCTTACCCGCCAGCCACGGCACCGGATTGTGGATGAAGTCGTGCACCGGGGATTCCGCCGCGGTGGCGAGGACGGTGAAGTGAAAGGCACTGCCCCGCCCCATCTCGCTCTCCACCCACAGTTCCCCACCCATCAGTTCCACCAGCCGCCGGCTGATGATCAGCCCGAGTCCCGTGCCGCCGTAGCGCCGGGTGGTGGAGCTGTCCACCTGACTGAAGGGTTTGAACAGCCGGTCCATGCGCTCGGCGGGTATGCCGATCCCGGTGTCCTTCACCACGAAGTGCAGCAGATGGCGCTCGGCACCGTCCACCCCGGGCAAATCGGCGGGCGGGCGGTTCTCGGTCACCGCCAGCACCACCTCGCCCCGTTCGGTGAACTTCACCGCGTTGTTCAGCAGGTTCACCAGCACCTGACGCAGCCGGGTGACATCGCCGACGATGGCCGGTGGCGGCAGGATGCGCTGGTAGCGACGCCGCTCCGCGCCGGGCTCCTCGGGCTGGTTGGAGGCGCCGTCGCGGCCGTCCACCACATACACCAGGTCCAGGTGCTTCTCGGCGGCCCGGGTGGCCACCAGATCCAGCGCCCCCTCCACGCAATCGCGCAGATCGAAGGGCTGCATCTCCAGTTCCAGCCGTCCGGCCTCGATCTTGGAAAAATCCAGGATATCGTTGATCAGCGTCAGCAGGGCATCCGAGGAGGAGCGCACGATCTCGGTGAACTCGAACTGACGGGCGTTCAGGTTGGTACTCTGCAACAGGCTGGTCATACCGATGATGGCGTTCATCGGTGTGCGGATCTCGTGGCTCATACTGGCCAGGAACGCGCTCTTGGCCTCGTTGGCGGCCTCGGCGGCGGCCAGCGCCTCGCGGGCCTCGCGGTTGGCCTCGGCCAGTTCGGCGGTGCGCTCCTCGACTTTCTGTTCCAGGGTGCGGTTGTAGCGCTCCAGCTGGGCGTAGAACAGCGCGTTCTCGATGGCCGGCGCGGCCTGGGCGGCGAGGATGGTAAGCAGTTTCTGGTCGGCGGCGGTATAGCCGGCCGGCTCGCGCTGGCCGATCAGCAGGGCCCCGGTGACCCGTTTGGAGGTACGGATGGGGGCACACACCACCGCACCCAGGCGCGGGCGATGATGGAACCGCGGATCCCGCGAGAGCTGGTTGATCACCTCCGGCTGACCGTTCTGGATCAGGGTGATCAGCCCATCGTCGCACTCGCCCAGGCAATCCCCGGCGCTGAACACCTGGCCGAAGGCAGTCACTATCTGCAACTGGCCGGACTCGGCATAGAGCACCAGCGCCCCCTCGGCGGCGGTGCTCAGGCGCCGTGCCTCGGTGAGGATCAGTTCGCTGATGGCCTCCAGCCCGAAGGCGGTGGCGAGCTTATCGGCCAGATCGTAGAGCAGGTTCAGTTCCCGGTACTTTTCCAGCACCTCGCCGGCCAGGGCCTTTTTCTCCTCCTCCCGCTCCAGCATCAGGGTCAGCAACCCGGCCACGGCAGCGGCACTCTCGCCACCGATCACATGGCCCTGCAGGGAACCACCATGGGCCACCGGATGGCGCATCCCGTCGACGGCGGGCGGCTCGCCCAGTAACACCTGCTCCTGGAGATCGACGATGGCGACGACGCTGGATTGCCGGGCCAGTAACGCAGCGACCACCTCCCGGGTCTGTCGACGGGTACCGAGAAGTCGTTGCAGGGCGGATCTGGCCATGATGCGGGGCTACTCCACCTCGCCCGGTCCGGCCTGGAGCACCTCACGGGCCACCGCCAGTAAACGATCGGGATCGAAGGGTTTGGTGAGATAACGATCCACCCCCACCGCGGTGGCCCGGTGGCGATCGAAGGCTTGTCCCTTGGCGGTGAGCATCACCATCACGATATCCCGACACTCCTCCACCTGTTTCACTTGTCGACACACCGCAAAGCCGTCCGGTTCGGGCATCATGGCATCCAAAAACACCAGATCGGGCCGCTCCGCGTGGATGATCTCCAGCGCCTCGGTACCGTTATCGGCAGTGAGCAGCACCACCCCCTCGTCCTCCAGGGATTCCAGGGTGATCTCGATCAGCGCCCGGATGTGGGCGTCGTCGTCGACTATCAGGATTTTGCGGTTCATACCCAGTCTCCAGATCTCCAACCTGCTAGGGCGAGCGCATCGCCACCAGCGCCCGCCGTACCCGCTGAAACTCCTCCACCGTCTCACCCACCAGTTCGGCGGCGCCCTCCAGGGTGCCGCCCCGGGCCATACTCTCCAGCTTCCGACACAGAGTCCATAAACGGCTGGCCCCGTAATCGGCGCTGTTGGCCTTGAGGCTGTGGGCGGCCAGTTGCAGACGCGGCGCATCGGCGGCGTTCACCGCCTGCTGGAGATCGTCCAGCAACTGCGGAGCATCCTCCAGGAAGGTATCGATCAACTCTC
>JGI12109J20283_10036990_pt1 | contig 27049 bp, 25 predicted proteins | sample ElkSlonscriptome_12_FD_20283 | JGI IMG/M metagenome (IMG submission 20283)
AGGATGTGCTCACCGCCTGCGGCGAGGCTCACATGAGTGGCCGGCTGGCCACCCTGCCGCGAGTCATCGGCGGGCGCTACGGGCTGTCCTCCAAGGAGTTCACCCCGGCCATGGTGAAGGCGGTGTTCGACGAACTGGCCCGGGAGCAACCCAAGAACCATTTCACCGTGGGTATCAACGACGACGTCTCCCACACCAGTTTGTCGGTGGACGAGAGCTTCGATATCGAGCCCCCCGGCGTGGTGCGGGCAGTGTTCTACGGCCTCGGCGCCGACGGCACGGTGGGGGCCAACAAGAACAGCATCAAGATCATCGGCTCCGACCCGGATTACTACGCCCAGGGCTATTTCGTCTACGACTCCAAGAAATCCGGCTCCCAGACGGTGTCGCACCTGCGCTTCGGTCGCGACCCCATCGACTCGCCCTATCTGGTGCAGGCGGCGAGCTTCATCGGTATCCACCAGGCCGGCTTCCTGGACCGCACCGAGGTGCTGGACCGGGCCGCCGAGGGCGCGGTGGTGCTGCTGAACAGCCCCCTCGGCCCGGACGCGGTGTGGGAACGGCTGCCCCGCCCGGTGCAGGAGACCATCATCGACAAGGGCCTGCAACTGTATGTGGTGGACGCCTCCAAGGTGGCCCGGGAGGCCGGTCTTGGCAATCGCACCAACACGGTGCTGCAGACCTGCTTCTTCGCCATCTCCGGGGTGATGCCCCGGGACGAGGCCATCGCCAAGATCAAGACCACCATCGAGAAGACCTACGGCAAGAAGGGCGCCGACGTGGTGCAGAAGAACTTCCAGGCGGTGGACACCACCCTGGAGAGCCTGCACCAGGTCAGCATCCCAGGTACCGTCACCAGCACCCGCGAGCGCATCAGCGTGGTGCCCGCCTCCGCGCCCGAGTTCGTGCAGCAGGTCACGGCGAAGATGATGGCCAACCAGGGCGACCGGATCCCGGTGAGCAAGCTTCCGGCGGACGGCACCTACCCCTCCGGCACCACCGCCATGGAGAAGCGCGACATCGCCGCCTTCGTCCCCAAGTGGGAGCCGGATATCTGCATCCAGTGCGGCAATTGCAGCTTCGTCTGCCCGCACGCGGTGATTCGCGCCAAGTTCTACGATCGCAGCCATCTGGAGGGTGCCCCGGAGAGCTTCCAGGCGGCGCCCATCAACGCCCGGGGCTTTCCGGATATCCAGTACAGCTTGCAGATCTATGCCGAGGACTGCACCAGTTGCGGCCTGTGCGTGGAGGTGTGCCCGGCCAAGAGCCCCACCGAGAGCGGCGTCAAAGCCATCAACATGACGCCCAACGACGGGCGGAGCCTGCTGGAGCGGGACAACATCGCGTTCTTCGAGAAGCTGCCCATGAACGACCGCTCCCGGGTGGATTTCGCCTCGGTGCGGGGCGCCCAGTTCCTGGAACCGCTGTTCCAGTTCTCCGGGGCCTGCGCGGGCTGTGGCGAGACGCCCTACGTGAAGCTGGTGTCGCAACTGTTCGGTGATCGGATGATCGTCGCCAACGCCACCGGCTGTTCGTCGATCTATGGCGGCAACCTGCCCACCACCCCGTGGAGCCAGAACGCCGAGGGCCGGGGACCGGCATGGTCCAACTCGCTGTTCGAGGACAATGCCGAGTTCGGGCTGGGTTTTCGCACCGCCGCCGACCAGCACACTGCGCTGGCCCGGCGTCTGGCCCTGGAGATGAAGGATCAACTGGGCGCCGAACTGGTGGCCGAGGTACTGGCCGCGCCCCAGCGGTTGGAGTCCGAGCTCCGTACCCAGCGCGAGCGGGTGGCCGCGCTCAAGGCCCAGGCCCTGCAACTGGATACCCCCGAGGCCCGGGATTTCCTGTCGGTGGCCGATCATCTGGTGCGCCGCAGCATCTGGCTCATCGGTGGTGACGGCTGGGCCTACGACATCGGTTACGGTGGGCTCGACCACGTGCTGGCCACCGGACGGGACGTGAATATCCTGGTGATGGATACCGAGGTGTATTCCAACACCGGCGGACAGATGTCCAAATCCACGCCGCCGGCGGCCGTGGCCAAGTTCGCCGCCGCCGGCAAAGCCGGGCAAAAGAAGGATCTGGCCATGCAGGCCATCGCCTACGGCAACGTCTATGTGGCACGCATCGCCATGGGCGCCAATCCGCAGCAGACCCTGCTGGCCTTCCGCGAGGCCGAGGCCTACCCCGGACCGTCCATCATCCTGGCCTACAGCCACTGCATCGCCCACGGCTACAACCTGCAATACGGCATGGCCCAGCAGGACAAGGCGGTGAATTCCGGCTACTGGCCACTGCTGCGCTTCAATCCCACGCTGCGCGATAGCGGCCAGAACCCCTTCTCGCTGGATTCCCTGCGCCCGCGGATTCCCTTCAAGGACTACGCCTACCAGGAGCTTCGCTACCGGATGCTGACCCGCACCAACCCGCAGGCCGCCGAGCAGCTCCTCGGCATCGCCCAGACCGCCCTGCACCAGCGCTGGAATGCCTACGAGGAACTGGCCACCCGCGACGGCAGCCACTTCCACCCCGATGGCCGTAGCCTGACCTGAGGAGAATAAAACACCATGGATCTCAGTACCCGCTACATGGGCTTGCATCTCAAGCACCCACTGGTGGCCTCGGCCGGACCCATCTCCACCACCATCGACGGTATGAAGAAACTGGAGGACGGGGGCGCGGCGGCGATTGTCATGTTCTCCCTGTTCGAGGAGCAGATCCGCCGGGAGAACGAGTCCTTCGATCATTATCTGGAGGCCAACACCGAGCGCTTCGCCGAGTCGCTGTCGTTCTTCCCGGCGGTGGAGGATTACCACGTGGGGCCGGAGAGCTATCTCTCGCTTATCCGCATGGCCTCGGAGGCGCTGGATATTCCCATCATCGCCAGCCTCAACGGCGTCACCAACGAGGGCTGGACGGACTACGCCCGACAACTGGAGGAGGCCGGGGCCAAGGGGCTGGAACTGAACGTCTACTACATCCCGGCGGATCTGGAGATGAGCGGGCGGGCGGTGGAGAACCTCTACGTGGATATCCTGCGCACCGTGAAGGGCGCGGTGTCCATCCCGGTGGCCATGAAGCTGAACCCCTATTTCAGCGCCATGGGTAACATGGCCCGGCAACTGGATCAGGCCGGCGCCGACGCGCTGGTGCTGTTCAACCGCTTCTATCAGCCGGATTTCGATCTGGAGCAACTGGCGGTGTTGCCGAGCCTGGAGCTGTCATCGCCCTCGGAACTCAGGTTGCCGCTACTGTGGACGGCGATCCTGTACGGGAAGCTGGACTGCTCGCTGGCGGCCACCACCGGGGTGCATTCGGCGGGTGAGGCAATAAAATACCTGCTGGCCGGCTCGGATGTGGTGATGAGTACCTCAGCGCTTCTGAAGCACGGGCCGGGGCATATCGACACCCTGCTGGAGGGGCTACGGAACTGGATGCAGGGGCGGGGGTTTGCCAACCTCACTCAGATGCGCGGGGTGATGAGCCAGCGCAAGGTGGAGGATCCCACGGCCTTCGAGCGAGCGAATTACATCAAGGTACTGGAAGGGTACAAGAGTAATCCGTATCTCCACGGCTAGTGGCATTTCTCGCTTGAAGCCACCACTGACGTAGGTCGCGGCGAGGCGCAGCCGAACCGCGACCTACTTCCGACATCATCCAGTGGTCACGCTGAGGCATAATGCTGGATCCCGCTGCTTTTCGGAGATCCATTCATGCCCCCATCCTCCTGGCGCTCCCCCGGCCTGGTATTACTGGCCGGTAGCCTGCTGATGATCGTCACCTTCGGCACCCGCGCCGGCTTCGGCCTGTTCCTGGCCCCCATGTCCAGCGACCTCGGCTGGGGACGGGAGATCTTCGCGCTGGCGCTGGCCATCCAGAATCTCTGCTGGGGCGCCTGCCAGCCGTTCGCCGGGGCGCTGGCGGATCGCTACGGCTCGGGGAAAACTCTGGCGCTGGGCACCCTGGTCTACGCCGCCGGGGTACTGATCATGGCCACCACCGCCGGGCCGTTGACGCTGCACCTGTCGGCGGGGGTACTGGTGGGGCTGGGACTGGCCGGCTCCTCGGTGGGGATCGTGCTGGCGGCGGTGAGCCGCACCGTGCCGGAGCAGCGCCGCTCGCGCTCGCTGGGGCTGGTGATGGCCGCCGGTTCCCTGGGACAGTTTCTGATGGTACCGCTGGGCCAGACCCTGCTCGGCGCCTTCGGCTGGTCCATGGCGCTGATGATCCTCGGCATCATTGTGCTACTGGCGACGCCGCTGTCCATCGTGCTCACCGGACGCCCGGAAGAGACTGGCGCCAGCCAGTCGGTGACGGATGCCCTGCACGAGGCCGGACGCCACGGTAGCTACTGGTTGCTGATCGCCGGTTTTTTCGTCTGCGGCTTTCACGTGGCTTTCATCGCCGCCCACCTGCCGGCCTATATCACCGACCTCGGCTTCGATCCCGGTCTCGGCGCCTGGGCGCTGGCGCTGGTGGGGCTGTTCAACGTGGTGGGCAGTTATAGCTCCGGGGTGCTGGGCGGGCGTTACAGCAAGAAATACCTGCTGAGTTTTCTTTACTTCGCCCGGGCGGTGCTGATCGCGCTGTTCGTGTCGATCCCGCCCACCCCCGCCACGGTGCTGGTGTTCGCCGCCATCATGGGACTGCTGTGGCTGTCCACCGTGCCGCTCACCTCGGGGCTGGTGGCGCAGATGTTCGGGCCGCGCTACATGGGGATGCTGTTCGGCATCGTGTTCTTCAGTCATCAGGTGGGTTCGTTCCTGGGGGTGTGGCTGGGGGGCTATCTGTTCGACGCCACCGGCAGCTACGACGTGGTGTGGTGGGCCGGCGTGGCCCTCGGCGTATTCGCCGGACTGGTGCATTGGCCCATCCGCGAGACCCAGGTAGTACGGCTGGCCCCGACCTGAAGGCGCTCAGCCCGGCCCCAGCAGGGAGTCCACCAGCTTCTCCAGCATCTGCCGGGGCAGATCCCGGGTGATGAACACCAGTCGGGTGCGACGATCCTCCGACGGCCAGCCCGGCAGCCCCACCACCGAATGGGGCACGTGCTGCACCATATGCACCACCGCCGGGGTCTCCTCCCGGCCAGCCACCTGCACGATGCCCTTCACCCGCAGCAGTTGCGCGCCCCCCAGCATGGCCAGCGTATCCAGGAAGGCGATCAGTGCCTCTGGCGGGATGGGGGCCTCGCGCACCACGCAGTAGGCACGGATATGATCGTCGTGGCGGTTCACGTCGTGGTGGTGATGATGCCCGTCGTCGGCATGGCGCTGGATGGCCTCCTCCCTGAGCCAGGCCTGCACGTCCTCGTGTTTGGATTCGGGCTCGTAGGGACCAGCGGTGAGGAGCAACGCCGGGCTGATCTCGCCGTGCAGGGTCTCCACCAACGGCACCCCCGGGTTCAGCGCATCCAGTCGCGCCCGTAGCCGCGCCACATCGTCGGCATCGGCGATATCGGACTTGGTCAGGAGCAGACGATCCGCCACCGCCACCTGCTTCACCGACTCGACGTGTTGATCCAGGGTGTGCATCCCGTTCACCGCGTCCACCGTGGTGAGCACCGCGCCGAGGCGATAATCGCGCACCAGCGGCGGGTTCATCAGCGCGTGCAGGATCGGCGCGGGATCGGCCAGCCCCGTGGTCTCGATCACCAGCCGCTGGAACTTGAGGATCTCGCCCCGGCTGCGCTGTAGCCGCAGTTTCGCCAGGGTGCGGATCAGATCCCCCCGCAGGGTACAGCACAGGCAGCCGCTGGTGAGTTCGTAGACGCTCTCGTCGGAGCGGGCCACCAGATCATGGTCCAGCCCCACCTCGCCGAACTCGTTGATCACCACCGCGGTGCCGGCCATGGCCGGGTTGCGCAGCAGTCTCGATAGCACCGTGGTCTTGCCACTGCCTAGAAAGCCGGTGAGTACCGAGACCGGGATGCGCGGCTCGGGATCGGGCAGGGAGGGGTCGGGCATGGGATTCTCCTGGTTGGACGTCAGCACCATTCTACGCCAGGCGAGACTGCGTGTAATATTGACGCAAGCGTCCGCGCCGCAGCACCGCCAGCGATCTTATCGGTGCCCGAGAAACCCCAGGCGAAAAATTCTTTCCTTTTTATTCAGTGACATGAAATTAAAAAGCCGATCAACTCAGTTCATGGCACGGGGTTTGTTAACAACCGTTTCAAGGCGATGCACCAGGCACCTCGGTGGATCGCCCGGAAGCGGCGGCGGCGTCAGGACAGGCGGCTACCACCGCGGGACCAATGGGTCACTCCCCCCTGCATGGAGCATGAATCTATGGCAAATCGACACTACGGCCATCGGCAACTGGGTCACCACGGCACCACCAATGCCCGGGGCTGCCAGCATCTGCGGCTCGGCAATTTCGGCAAACTGTTCCCGGAACTGCCTGGCCTGGAGGTCACCGAGGCGGAGGCTGCAGCACTGGGTGGTCCAGGCGGTATCATGCACGATCAGGAAGATCGTTCCCCGGATAGCCGGATTCCCGCCGGCTATATCTTCTTCGCCCAGTTCATCGACCACGACATCACCCTGGATGTCAGCACCGATCTGCACGGCCAGCCGCTGTCCAAGGACGCCATCAAGGCCCTGCCGAACCTGCGCTCGCCGTCCTTGGATCTGGACTGCGTGTACGGCTTCGGCCCGGAGGCCAGCCCCTTTCTGTACGACCGTAACGCCCCGGGTCGGTTGCTCACCGGCACCGCCCGGAACCTCGACGACGTGCCCCGCAACGAGGACGGTCGGGCGCTGATCGGCGACCCCCGCAACGACGAGAATATCTTCGTGTCGCAGATGCAGTTGCTGTTCCTGCGCTTCCACAACCGGGTGCTGGACAGTCTGGTGGCCGGCGTGGGCGGTGAGGATCGGTTCGAGGAAGCCCAGAAGATCGTGCGTTTTCACTACCAGTACCTGGTGGTCCACGATTTTCTGCGGCGGGTCTGCGATCCCGGGGTGTTCGCCTACGCCTGGGAACGGGTGCAGCAGGGGCAGTACCCGCTGTTCTACCGGCCCGGCAGCGACGGCGATCTGCCCATGCCGGTGGAGTTCAGCGTGGCCGCCTTCCGCTTCGGCCATACCCTGGTGCGCTCGCGCTATGCGGTGAACGGGCGTAACCCGGACATCGAACTGTTCGACGAGCGCTTCAACACGTTGGGCTTTGGCGGCGTGCCGCAAGATCTCACGGTGGACTGGCGATTCCTGCTGGCGGTGGACGATCGGGTGCCGCCCCTGTGCAGCAAGGCGGTGGACCATCTACTGGCCGACGAGTTGATCCATCTGCCGGTGCCGGTGGTGGGGCGGGCCTCCTTCAACGATCGCTCGCTGGCCTTCCGGAACCTACTGCGGGGCAATGTGCTGGCCCTGGCCAGCGGCCAGGACGTGGCCTGGCAGTTGCGTGAGGCGGGCTATCCGGTGAATCCCCAGCGGGAACTGGAACTGGACGATGTGCCCGGCTGGCGCGGTCTGCCCAACGGCATGGGCCAGCGTCTCGCCAAACAGACGCCGCTGTTCTTCTACCTGTTACGGGAGGCCGGGCTCGGCGGTGGTCAGCATCTGGGACCGGTGGGGTCGGCGCTGCTGCTGGAGGTATTCCTCGGGGCGCTGCAATACTGTGGCACCAGTTTCCTCAAGACACCCGGCTGGCGGCCCGATCCGCGCATCGCCCCCTGCGGCGCGGAGCACTTCACCCTGGCCGATATCGTCCGCTACGTGCAGGACTGAGTCTCACCGGGGAAAAAATCCACAGATGCGGTGCCCCTTCGGGGCACCGTCCATGAATATTTTCTGACAGCCCTTGAAACCGCACAGAAAATCATTAAATTAGCGCCCTGGCTTAACTCAGGGACCAGGATCAATGATCGATTATCGACGTCCGGTCCGGGTCTTCAAGAATCCGGTCCGGGACTGTTACACCATCATGCAGGGCTTCAAGGTACTGGCCTCGGCCCGCCAGGTGCGGCTGCGCGACGCCACCTTCACGGTGCGCGAGACCGGCCGGCAGAAGATGCTGCGCGAGGGCAAGCGCACCGTCCACGCCTGGATCAACGGCCTGCTGGTGGACTACACCCACGACGACGAGGCCCGGAATCTTGCGCGGCTGGATGGCCGTCGGGTGGGCTACAATCCTCACCGGGCCGGCAACTTCATGGACCGCGACAATGACACCCCGGTGACCGAGGCGAGCCTCGTGCAACTGGACGAGACCGGGGTGCATTACTGCCAGGGCGAACCCGCCGAGGCCGCCTGAGGCGCACCGCCGCGGGCACCGTTATCACGACATGGACTCTCCCGGGAAACCCCGTCCGGCAACCACTTTCCCCGTTTCCTCCCCTGTCCCCCCGCCGGAACTCCCCCGCCCGGGATCCCTCGAATGCCCGCAATTCCCCAGGGCAACCACCACGGCGACACCACCATGACCGATTCCCAGTCCCGCGAGATCCCCCCCGTCACCCTCCACCACTTCCCGGAGGGCGGCAATGCCCTGATCCAGGGCGCCAGCCGCGGCATCGGCCTCGGCTTCGTCCGCGCCCTGCTGGCCGGTTCCCGGGTAGGACGGGTGGTGGCCACCTGCCGGGATCCACAGGGCGCCGGGGAACTGCAACAACTGCGCGAGCGGTACCCGGATCGTCTGTGGATCGTGGCGCTGGAGGTGACCGACGAGGCGAGTATCGCCCGCGCCGCCGGGGAGGTTCGCGAGCGCGTGGACAGTTTGGCCATGCTGGTGAACACCGCCGGGGTCCTCCACGAGGGCGAAATGGGGCCGGAGAAGAAACTGGAGGATGTGAGCCTTGCCCATCTGGAGCACGGCTTCCGGGTCAACACTTTCGGGCCGCTGCTGATGGCACGTTATTTCGCACCACTCCTTCGCCACCGGCAGCGAGCGGTGTTCGCCAGTCTCTCCGCCCGGGTGGGCAGCATCACCGACAACCGGCTGGGGGGCTGGTACGCCTACCGGGGCGCCAAGGCCGCGCAGAATATGTTCACCCGCAATCTTTCCCTGGAGTTCCGGCGGCGCCTGAGGAACGTCATCGTCGTGGCCCTGCACCCGGGCACCACCGACACCGGTCTGTCCCGGCCGTTTCAGGACAATGTGACCCCGGAGAAACTGTTTCCGGTGGATTATGCGGTGGCCTGTCTGCTAAACGTCATGGACGGGTTGGAACCGGAGCAAAGCGGCGGTTTCTACGCCTATGACGGCAGCGAGATTCCCTGGTAATACCGGGACGGGCTGCCGGTTCCGCCAGTTGCCCGGCAAGCCGGGCCAGAACAACATAGGGGAGAATCGAATCATGGGCATCCTATCCTGGATCATCTTCGGCCTGATCGCCGGCGCGGTGGCCAAGCTCATCATGCCGGGCCGGGACCCGGGGGGTTTCATCATCACCATCATCCTCGGCATCCTCGGCGCGGTGGTGGGCGGCTGGATCGGCACCACCCTCGGCTTCGGCACGGTCACCGGCTTCAATCTCGGCAGCTTCGGGGTGGCCATCGTCGGCGCGCTGGTATTGCTGGCCATCTATCGGGCAGTGGCGAAATAACCCCATCAGCGGCGCTGGCGCAACTCGCGAATCCCTTGCTCCAGCCCGTCCAGGGTCAGCGGATACATCCGCTCGGCCATCAACTCCCGGATCATCTGTAACGAGTGGATGTAGCCCCAGCGCGACTCGGGCTGGGGATTCAGCCAGATGGCGTTGGGGAAGGTGGTGAGCCACCGTTGCAGCCAGACCCGCCCGGCCTCGTCGTTGATGTGTTCCACCGAACCGCCGGGCACCTCGATCTCGTAAGGGCTCATGGTGGCGTCGCCGACGATGATCAGCTTGTAGTCCGGCGGATAGGTGTGCAGCACCTCCCAGGTGGGAATGCGCTGGCTGAGCCGGCGCTGGTTGTCCCGCCAGACGCTCTCGTAGACACAGTTGTGAAAATAATAATGCTCCAGGTGCTTGAACTCCGCCCGGGCCGCCGAGAACAGTTCCTCGCAGACCTGCACGTGGTCGTCCATGGAGCCGCCAGCGTCCAGAAGCAGCAGCACCTTCACCGCGTTGTGACGCTCCGGCACCATTTTCAGATCCAGTAAACCGGCGTTACGCGCGGTGGAGCGGATGGTATCGTCCAGATCCAGTTCCTCGGCGGCGCCCTCCCGGGCGAAGCGGCGAAGCTTGCGCAGCGCCACCTTGAGGTTACGGGTGCCCAGCTCCACCGAATCGCTGAAATTGCGGTACTGGCGCTGTTCCCAGACCTTCACCGCCCGCCGCTGCCGGGACTCGCCGCCGATCCGCACCCCTTCCGGGTTGTAGCCGCTGTGGCCAAACGGCGAGCGCCCGCCGGTGCCGATCCACTTGTTGCCGCCCTGGTGGCGACCCTGCTGCTCGGCCAGACGCTGGCGGAGGGTCTCCATGAGCTTGTCCCAGCCCCCCAACGCCTCCACCTGGCGCTTTTCCGCCTCGCTGAGATGCAGCTCCGCCACCCTGCGCAGCCAGTCCTCGGGGATCTCCCCGAACACCTGGCCGAAGGCCGCCTCCAGCCCCCGGTAGTAGTGCTCGAAGCAGGCGTCGAAGCGGTCGAAGTGGCGCTCGTCCTTCACCAGGGTAGCGCGGGAAAGATAATAGAAATCCTCCACGCTGAAACCCGCCAGGTGTTGCTTCAACGCCTCCAGCAGGGTCAGGAACTCGGTGATGGACACCGGTACCCCGCCCCGGCGCAATAGATAAAAAAACTCCAGCAGCATGATAAAAACTCAGCTCCGGCGACGGCTCATGAACAGCAAGCGCTCGAACAGGTGGATATCCTGCTCGTTCTTGAGGAGCGCGCCGTACAGCGGCGGGATGATTTTCCGCTGATCCTCGGCGCGCAGCGCCTCCGGCGGGATCTCCTCGGCCACCAATAGTTTTATCCAGTCCAGCAATTCCGAGGTGGAGGGGCGTTTTTTCAGGCCCGGTACCTCGCGCAGCTCGAAAAACGCCTCCAGCGCCGCCGCCAGCAGGTCTTTTTTCAGATCCGGGTAATGCACCCGGATGATGGCCGTCATGGTCTCCTGGTCGGGAAAGCGAATGTAGTGGAAAAAGCAGCGGCGCAGGAAGGCATCCGGGAGTTCTTTCTCGTTATTGCTGGTGATGACGATGATGGGCCGCTGGCGGGCCCGCACCATTTCGCCGGTCTCGTAGACGTGGAACTCCATGCGATCCAGTTCCAGCAAAAGATCGTTGGGAAACTCGATGTCGGCCTTGTCGATCTCGTCGATGAGCAACACCGGCTGCAGCGGCGCGGTGAAGGCCTCCCAGAGCTTGCCCCGGCGAATGTAATTGGCGATGTCGTGGACTTTGGAATCGCCCAGCTGGGAGTCGCGCAGCCGCGCCACCGCGTCGTATTCGTACAGCCCCTGCTGGGCCTTGGTGGTGGACTTGATATGCCACTGCAGGAGCGGACGGTCCAGGCTGGCGGCCACCTCGGCGGCCAGCTGGGTCTTACCGGTGCCGGGTTCGCCCTTCACCAGCAGCGGCCGTCCCAGGGTGATGGCGGCGTTCACCGCCAGGTTCAGATCCTGGGTGGCCACGTAGCGGTCGGTGCCCTGAAAACGATGGTCTGCCATGGAATCGTGATGGGTGATGGATGAGACTCCCATTGTAGCGGTTGTAACCCGATACCGGGGAAGGGAGCCCGCAATTCCGAGGAGAAGACTAGGTAACTTCGTTACAGTAGGTTACACTGACAATCATCAAGGATTGTAAAAACTGCTAGAGCGTCATCGCCCGGCATTCATAGACCGGTTCTCGAAAACCGGCACCGGGTCTGGATCGGGATAAGGCGGACAGGGAATGATGTTGAGCCCGGGATTGAGAGCCGTCCTGCAATACGGACGGCGGGTGGCGGCCAGCCCATGGGCCGTCGGCGCTGCGGTTTTGCCGCAGCAACCGCTACCGGCGCCCCTGCTGGCGCTGAGCATCGGCAAGCGACTGAGGAGTCTGCTACCGCGCCGGGTCTGGCGACCGCCTCGTCAGCCGCCGGCCGCGCCCGCGGACGTGGCGCCGACCCCGGCCCACGCCCTCACCATCCTCAACGCCATGGGCGATGCGGTGATCACCACCGACATTCGGGGCCGGGTGGCTTACCTCAACCCGGTGGCCGAGCGCTACACCGGCTGGCTGCTGCACGAGGCCCGGGGTCTGCCGCTGGGCCGGGTGTTCCAGGTGATCCACGAGCAGCATCGCACCCCCATCCCCGATCCGGTGAACCTGTGCCTGAGTCAGGGTCGGTCCATCCGCATGGCCGGCGACTACCTGCTGCTGAGCCGCTCGGGCGGGGAATACGCCATCCGCGATTCGGTGGCCCCCATGCGCGACCATCGGGGATGCTTCCTGGGCGTGGTGGTGGTGTTCCAGAATGTCACCCGGGAGCGCCGGGTTCACCGGGAACGGGCCTACCAGGCCAGCCATGACCGGCTCACCGGGCTGGCGAACCGCCAGGCCTTCGAGCAGCGCCTGGAGCGGGTACTGGGCAACGCCCGGGCGGGTAGCGGCGAACACGCCCTGTGCTACCTGGATCTGGATCGCTTCAAGGTGGTGAACGACTCCTGCGGCCATGCCGCGGGCGATGAACTGCTGCGCCAGCTCGGTCAGTTGCTCCGGCAAGTGACCCGCAAGCGCGACACCCTGGCCCGATTGGGCGGCGACGAGTTCGGCCTGCTGTTGGAGCACTGCGCCCTGTCCCAGGCCGAGCGCACCGCCAACGCCATTTGCGAGGCGGTGCAACAGTTTCGCTTCCACTGGGAGCACCAGACCTTCCGGGTGGGAGTGAGCATCGGGCTGGTGCCCATCAACCCCGAGAGCGGCGACGCCCAGGCGCTGATGCACCAGGCCGATCTCGCCTGTTTCCGCGCCAAGGACGCCGGACGTGACCGGATCCATCTGCACCGGCCGGATATGGAGCCGGTCTCCGGTTCGCCGGCCTCCCACTGGGCGGCGCGCATCAAGCTCGCGCTTGCCGAGAACCGCTTTCAGTTGTACTGCCAGGAGGCGGTGGCCCTGCAACCCGGCGGGCCGCAGCAGCCGCGCCTGCTGGAGGTGATGCTGCGGCTGCGCGAGGGCAGCGAGGTGATCGGCCCCGGCGCCTTCCTGCCGGCGGCCGAGCGCTACCGCCTCAGCCCGCGGCTGGATCGCTGGGTGCTGGATACCCTGCTGGGTCGGCTACAGGCGGCGGCGCCGGATCGGGGGATGCTCTGGCTGGTGAACCTGTCCGCCCAGAGTCTGGGAGATCCGGCGCTGCTGAAGACGCTGGACCGGCTGCTGGCCCACGGCGGCCTGCCCCCGGAACAGCTCGGCTTCGAGATCAGCGAGACCGCCGCCGTCTCCCAGCTGGCCTGCGCCACCCGGTTGAGCAGCGAACTGAAGGCCCGCGGCTGCCGGGTGGTGCTGGATAACTTCGGCAGCGGGCTATCTTCTTTCGGCTATCTGAAGACCCTGTCGGTGGATTACCTGAAGCTCGACCCGGCGCTGAGCCGCGAGGTGAGCGGCGATCCCACCCAGCGGGCCATTGTCCGGGCCATCGCCGAGGTGGCCAGGGTCATGGCTATTCCCAGCATCGCCACCGGCGTGGAGGACCGACAGACCCTGGACGAACTGGCCGGGCTGGGAGTGGATTATGCCCAGGGTTTTTATCTGGGCCATCCCCGGGCGCTCACCGAGAAACTGGATAGCACGGACCCCGCCGGGGCGGCGCCGGCAAGCCTCGACTACCAGCGATAATCCGGCGCCTCCCGGTCCAGCAAGCGCTTCAGCGCCGTGAAGTGCGCCGTCATCTGTCCGGCATTGTCCGGTGCCACGAACTGCCGGGCAGTGCGCTCGGCCACCTGCGCCGACACCCGCCGCAGGGGCCGGCCGGTGGACAGGGCCTTCACCTGGAGTTCACAGGCCCGCTCCAGGTAGTAGAGGTCGTTGAAGGCGGTGGCCATGTCCGGGGCGGTGACCACCACCCCGTGGTTGGCCAGCAAGGCCACCGGTTTGTCGCCCATGGCGGCGGCGATGCGCTCGCCCTCCTCGGTATCCAACGCCAGCCCGTTGTAGTCGCCGTCGTAGGCGATCCGCCCGTAAAAGCCCAACGCCGTCTGGCTGATGGGCTCCAGGGTGGGATCCTCCAGGGTGGTGAGGGCAGTGGCGTGGGGCATGTGGGTGTGCAACACCACCCGGGCCCGGGGCAGGTGCCGGTGCAGGGCGCCGTGGATATAGAAAGCCGTGGCCTCCACGCTGTGCTCGCCCTCCAGCACCTCGCCCTGGAAATCCACCAGCACCAGGCTGGAGGCGGTGATCTCCGACCAGTGGAACCCCTGGGGATTGATCAGAAAACCGCCGTCGAAGCCCGGCACCATGGCGCTGAAGTGGTTGCAGATCCCCTCGTGGAAGCCGAAGCGCACGGCCAGCCGCAACGCCGCCGCCAGATCGATCCGGGCCTGTCGCATGGCATCCATGGCTCAACCCTCCAGCAGGGCGTCGAGACGCCGGGCCAGTTTGAAATCCAGCTCGCTCAGCCCCCCCACGTCGTGGGTGTTGAGATGGACCTTCACCTTGTTGTAGACGTTGAACCACTCTGGGTGATGGTTCATGGACTCGGCGATCAGCGCGGCGCGGCTCATGAAGCCCCAGGCCTGGTTGAAGTTCTTGAAGCCGAACTCCCGGTACAGTTTGCCCCCGTCCAGCCCCCAGCCGGGAAGCTCGCCCAGACGCTGCTGGATCTCGGTGTCGGATAACTTGCTCGGTCTACTCATGGAAAACCTCGTCGGTGATGGGCTCGCCGCCCACCACCGGCGGGGACGAACCGTCAGGATTCACGATGGCGCGCCACATCCAGAACCCGCTCAGCGGCGCTCCGGGGGTCGCGCTCCAGGGCCTCGGCGTCCAGGCGCAGGACCACGAAGCCCTCCGCCCCCAGCGTCTCCTCCAGGCGCCGGTGGCGGGTGGCCGATGCCTCGTCGCAATCCACCAGCACCAGGATCCGTTGCCCCAGTCGAAAGTCTATCAGTTGATCCTGGACCCGCACCTTCACGTCCACCAGCAGCCCGTTGCTCTGGCTCACCAGTTGCGAGCCCTGCACCGCCAGATCGCCTTCCTTGATGAGCGAGCGCAGCAACGCCTCCTCGGCCGCCGTATCGCACATCAGCAGAAACGGCGCCAGCGCCCGGGGATCGGTGCTGGGCTCGCGGTCCGGCACCGTCAGTCCCTGGCTGAGCCGGCGCCGGTTGGGCAGGATGGTGGGTTCCTCGATGCCCTTGCGACGCTGGCGCTCCTTGAGTTCCCGGGCCTTGCGCTCCAGTTCCTTACGCGCCTCCTCCTTGGCCCGGCGCACCCGCTCCATGGCCATGCGCACCTCGCCCACCGCCTGCCGGGCCCGCTCCTGGGCCTGCCGGTGGCGGGCCGGGTCGTCCTTGCTGGCATCCACCTCCGCCATGGCCACGCGGGCCGCCTCCGCCGCCTGCCGGGCCTGCTGCTCGGCCAGTTTCAGCAGACTGTTCTTGGAAGTACTCAGGGCCAGCGAGATATTGATCTTGTCGTTCACGTCACAGCGCCTCCACTGCCACGCGGGGTCCGACACCGGTACCCCACTCCCAGATACTCGACATACATCCACCCGCCGTGGCACCCCCCGGGGATAGCTAAACGGGGCAAAACCCGGCAGAACTTCCGGTAATTCCGGAATCGCCATCAGGATCATATAGTTATACTTTTCGCGCAAGCACTTGTAGAAGTTCCGGGGAGACAGCGGAGAGGGCGACGGCGGTCCATTACTATACCCATCGTTGGCCGTGGTGCCGGCGAAAGTCACGGTATTCCCGACAAAAGTCGGCGACACCGAGCACTGCCGGGGACTTACCGGCGCACCCGGGGAGTGTCCGGATTAATCCATGACAGATGGGTTAATTGTTGGACGGCGGGACGCGCTGCACCAGAGGGGGTATGGAAAGTCCACAAAAATTAACGTTCCGGGGCAATACCCCGGAACGTTCGGTGAATCGCAGAACCGATGGCGCCCGCGCCCGGACAGGCCGGGCGCGATCCCATCACTTCACGGTGATGCAGGTACACTTGGCGAGCTGGCTCACCTTGTGGGAGACGCTGCCCATCAGCAGCCCCTTGAGATCGCTCAGACCGCGGCTGCCCATGACGATGAGATCCGCACCCTCGTCCCCAGCGGTGTCGATGATCTGGTGGGCGGCATCACCCTCAGTGGTGAGCATCCGCACCGCTGTCAAGCCCTTGTCGCGGGCGATATCCCGCCCCCGTTCGAGAATGCGCCGGCCGATATCGGTGACCGCCTCGTAGAGCGCGGCCTCGCTGCGGGCACTGCCGCCGACGCCGAGATTGGCGCCATACTCCACCTCGGCCATGTGCCGCAGGGAATCGGAGACATTACGCTGCAACACGTGCAGCAGCACCAGTTCGGCACCGTATTTCTCGGCCAGATCACTGGCCACATCGATGGCACTCTGGGCGTGGCTGGAACCGTCGGTGGCCACGAGAATCTTCTTGAACATGGTATTCCCCTCCTCAACCACAACTTATAAAGTGGCGATAACAATCATTATCGGTGGTATCCCGGGTGCATGCATTGATCCAGATCAAATGGAATCCCAACGGTTTCCCACCGGCGATACGGTTTCGAATGTGGTATGCTTAATGGTTTTTCCCGACACTGATCTCCCATGCAGGAACCCCCCTTTCCCAGGAGTAGCCCCATGAGCGAGGCCTCACCATCGTTCTTCCAACGCCTGTCCCTGGCGCTGAATTTTTTCTACCGCACCCTCACCGAACCGGATCTGGCCCGGGCCTTTGCCTGGCTGAAATGGACCGAGTTTCCCCCTGGCGCCAAGTTCGCCATAGACGAGGGTAAGCCCAAGGCGGCGGTATTGAAAGAAGCCGATGCCGAGGGCGCCCTGCAGATCCTCGCCCTGCTCCAGCAGGACGGCCGGCTCATCGACTTCCTGCAGGAGGACATGGGCGGCTACAGCGACGCCGATATCGGCGCCGCCGCCCGGGTAGTCCACGAGGGCTGCCGCAAGGCGCTGCGCGAGCATCTGAAGCTCCAGCCGGTGCACGAGGAGGAGGAAGGTTCGCGGATCACCGTGGACAGGGGCTTCGACGCCACCGCCATCCGCCTCACCGGCAACGTGGTGGGCGAGCCGCCCTTCAGCGGCAGCCTCGCCCACCGGGGCTGGCGGGTCACCGAGGTGACCCTGCCACGCATCGCCGAGGGTCATGATCTCCGTGTACTGGCGCCCGCCGAGGTGGAATTATGAGCGATCCCCGTTACGCCGTGGGCATCGACCTCGGCACCACCCACTCGGTGCTCTCCTATGTGGATCTGGAGACTTCCGAGGGCGACGAGGTGGTGCAGCAGGTGCTGCCCGTCCCGCAACTCACCAGCGCCGGCACGATCGAGGATCGCCCGGTGCTGCCGTCGTTTCTGTACCTGCCCCATCCGGATGAACTCACCCCCGCGGATCTGGCCCTGCCCTGGGCCGAGACCATCCCCTACGCGGCGGGGGAACTGGCCCGTAACCTGGGCGCCCGCACCCCCATCCGGCTGGTCTCCAGCGCCAAGTCCTGGCTCTGTCACCCGGGCGTGGACCGCCGCGAGGGACTGTTGCCTGGCGACGCCCCCGAGGAGATCGAGCGGATCTCGCCGCTCACCGCCTCGGTGCGTTATCTGGAGCATCTGCGCGATGCCTGGAATTATCAATTCCCGGATCATCCCCTGCACCGGCAGGCGCTGACCCTGACGGTGCCGGCGTCGTTCGATCCGGCGGCCCGGGAACTCACCGCCGAGGCCGCCGAACAGGCCGGGCTCGACAACCTGGTACTGCTGGAGGAACCCCAGGCGGCCCTCTACAGCTGGGTACAGAGCACCGATGGGCAATGGCGCGAACAGGTGCAGGTGGGCGATCTCATTCTGGTGGTGGACGTGGGCGGCGGCACCACCGATCTGTCGCTGATCGCCGTCACCGAGCGCGACGGCGCCCTGGAACTGAACCGCATCGCGGTGGGCGAGCATATTCTCCTCGGTGGCGACAACATGGATCTGGCGCTGGCCCATGTGGTGCGGGCCAAGCTCGCCGCCGACGGCAAGAAACTGGAACCCTGGCAGTTGCAGGCCCTGACCCACGGCTGCCGCAGCGCCAAGGAAACCCTGCTGGCCGACCCCGACAGTGGCCCGGTGCCGGTGGTGGTGCCGAGCCGCGGCTCGAAACTGGTGGGCGGGACCCTGCGCACCGAACTCACCTTCGAGGAGGTCTCGCGCACCTTGGTGGAGGGTTTCTTCCCGGTGGTGGCGGCCGATGCCCGTCCCGCCACCCGCAGCCGGGGCGCGCTGACCCGCCTCGGCCTGCCCTACGCCCAGGACGCCGCCGTGACCCGCCACCTCGCCGCCTTTCTGGGCCGACAGGTGGGCGCGGCGGAGGATCTGGAGGGCTTCCAGCGGGAGGGCGAGTTCCTGCGCCCCACCCGGATCCTGCTGAACGGCGGGGTATTCAAGGCCGGTATCCTCAGCGAGCGGATGCTCGGCGTGGTGAACGGCTGGCTGGAGACCGAGAACGCGCCCGCGGCGCGGCTACTGGAGGGCGCCAACCTGGATCTGGCGGTGGCCCGGGGCGCGGCCTACTACGGCCATGCCCGGCGCGGTCGAGGGGTGCGCATCCGCGGCGGCACCGCCCGCTCCTTCTACGTGGGCATCGAGAGCGCCATGCCCGCGGTGCCCGGCATGGAGCCACCGGTGCAGGCCCTGTGCCTGGCCCCCTTCGGCATGGAGGAGGGCACCGAGGCGGAACTGCCGCCCCAGGAGTTCGGGCTGGTGGTGGGCGAGCCGGTGCGGTTTCGCTTCTTCGGCTCCTCGGTGCGCCGGGAGGATCATGTGGGCAGCCTGCTGGAGGACTGGGACGACGAGGAGTTGGAGGAACTGCCCGAGATCGAGGCCACCCTGCCCGCCGAGGGCAAGACCCCGGGGGAGGTGGTACCGGTGCAACTGCGGGCCGGGGTCACCGAGGTGGGAACGCTGCGACTGGAGGCGGTGCCGCGCACTGGCGAGCAACCCTGGAAGGTGGAGTTCAACGTGCGCGAGGAGAACGACTGACGGCGGCGCCGTCAGTCGCCGAGTTCCAGCACCTCGATCTTCACCTGGGTGAGTCCCTTCTTCAGAAAACCCAGTTCCCTGGCGGCGCGCTGGGACAGGTCGATGATGCGCTTGCGCGAACCGTGGGGGCCGCGGTCGTTGATCTTCACCTCGATGCTGCGGCTGTTGTCCAGGTTGGTGACCCGCACCCGACTGCCCAGGGGCAGCCTGCGGTGGGCGGCCATGAACTGATTCTGGTCGTGGCGCTCGCCGCTGGCGGTGCGCCGGCCGTGGAAGCGGTTGTGGTAATAGCTGGCCAGCCCGGTCTGGGTGCTGGGCACCGGATCGGCCTGAAGTGGCGGCACCATCAGCAGCAAAACGAGCGCTGCCACCACCCAGGAGGCGGGCCGGAACGCGGGGATGACTGGGGTCATGACGAGGATATCCGGGGTCTGGAGTCACCGTCCCGGCAACAGGATCGACAGTCCATTACCCATCAGTTTACCTGGAAATTAATCTAGAGCAAGTTTTAGACCCGATCAAGAGCTGAATACACCCTGGAATATTCCGGCCACCCAGCCATCACCCTTGCGGGCGAGGCGAAGACAAAACGCTCTGGATCCAACCACCGCCCGTACCCGGCCAGGATGGCGGACGTCATCTGGGTATCTCCGGGGCAATCCGCCAGCCCCCGGCGGGAATCGCCGGGGAAACGCCGCTGGTACCAGTTTAGGTAGGCCGGCACGATCTGCGCCGGCAGATCCGCTGGTAGCCGGGCCTCCCAGGCATACTCGCCGTCCGCCGTGGCGCGGACACAGAGCCGGTCACCGTGCGCCGCGCCGAAGGCGCGGGCAGCGCTGGCATCATGGAAGCGAAAGTCACCGGCATCATCCAGTGCCCCGTAACCAACACCGGTCTGTGGGCTGGCATAACCCGGCAGCAACAGCACAAAGCATACTGTCGTGGCGAGATAACCCGCGGAAGTGACGTGAATTCCATGCATCGTTTGGAGAATTTCCCGGTCTACCTGGACTACAATAGCCCCTCGGCTTTAGGGAAAATTATAGCTATGAGCAATGACGGGACCTTTCCCGATGCGAGCCTCTGGAAGGAGGTTCTGGACACCTGTGGCAGCTTCCAGTTGCGGCGGGCCTCGCGCAGTGTCACCCAGCTCTACGACGATATCCTGCAACCCGTGGGGTTGCGCTCCACCCAGGTGGTGATCCTGGTGATGCTGGCGTTGGAGGAGGAGATGGGGCTGGCCCGGCTGGCCCGGGAACTGGTGCTCTCCCCCTCCACCCTGTCCCGCACCCTGCGCCCCTTGCAGCGGGACGGTCTGGTGAGCGTGGCCAATACCGGGCGCCGGGGCAAAAGTGCCCGGCTCACCCAGCACGGGCGCGAGACCCTGCTGGCGGTGGTGCCCTACTGGCAACGGGCCCAGCAGAAATTCGTGGAACAGGTGGGCGAGGAGGACTGGCGGGAGCTGGCGGCGCGGCTTGGCTCCACGGTCTCCGCCATCCGCCGTTAGGGTAGCGCGGCCACCCGCCCGTCATGCTCGCGCAGGTGAAAACGTAGCCGGTTTCCCTCCACCAGTGACTCCAGCCTCAGCCAGCGGCGATCCTCCCGGGCATACCAGAGGTCGATGGTCAGATCCTCGGCCTCCAATCGAAACCGCTCGGCCGCCACCGGCTCATCGTTCACCCGGATGGTCTCCTCGCCCAGCGTCGCCACCCGCACCGGCATCAGGCGCCCGTCCTGGGTGTTGAGGAGCGCCGATTGGTTGAGGATCGCCGGATTCCAGTAGGCGAAGCTCATCACGCAGGCGGGTAGCAGGCTGGGCTCGCCGTTCACCTCCAGATGGAAGCCGTCATCCCGGCGGCTGCCCCGCAGGCGGTAGCGAGTGCCGTTGTCGTCGGTCTCCGCCTCCAGGGTCTCCAGGCAATTGCCCCGCCAGCGTTCGGTGTTGCGATGCTGGTAGTCGTAGGCGTTGAAAAACAGAAAATCCACGCCGAAGCGGGCCTGGATATCCACCCACAGGGTGTCGGCCTCGGGACGCACGGTGAAGTGCTGCTCGCCGATGGCGCGATCATCCAGGAACACCTCGAAGGCCCAGTGTTGTTGCCCGGCCTGCGCCAGAGCGCTGCCGAGCCCGATGAACATCAGCACACTGTAAAGTCCGCGTCGAATCATGGCATCCTCCGGATGGTTGGGTGGGTGGATGCGCCCCAGGAAAACACGGCGGCAGTGAACCGGCCGTGAATCGCCTCAGTCCAGCAGTCCCCGGTACAGGGTCGCATAGCGGTCCAGACAGATCTCCAGATCCAGGTGCCGCGCCACCCAGTCCCGCGCCGCCTGTCCCAGCCGTTGTGCCAGCGCCGGGCTGGCCAGACAGTGGCGCAGCCCCCCGGCCAGTGCCTCCACATCGCGATCCACCAGCAGAAACTCCCGCCCGGGTGTCCCGAAATTCTCGCTCAGCCCCTGGAACGGCGTGGTCACCACCGGCAGTCCCGAGGCCATGGCCTCCAGCACCGCATTGGGCATACCTTCCTTGCGGGAGGCGAACACGAAGGCATCGGCGGCCCGCAGATATCGCTCCACATCACGCCGCTCCCCGAGAAAACGGATGCGCCCGGCGTCACCGTCGGCCAGCAGGGCATCCAGCCGCGCCTGAAACAGCCGGTCGCCACCGTTGGGTTCGCGCCGCGGCCCGATGATCGCCAGACAGCCCCCGGGATGCTCCGCCGCCAGCCGCTGCCAGGCCGTCACCATCAAATCGCTGCCCTTGCGGGCCGATACTGCACCGATACTGACCACCAGGGTTTGCCCCGGCGGTAGTCCCAGTTCCCGGCGCAGCCGCGCCCGTTCCTGCTCCCGGGGCGGGCGAAACCGGCCCAGATCCACGCCGTTGGGGATCACCGTGCAGGGGGTCTTCACCCCCAGCGCCCGGAGTTCCTCGCCGCCACCGGGACTGTTACTGATCACATGATCCATGCACTGGTAAATGCCCTGGCGGATGCGCCGTTGCCAGTGGCGCTTCAGCGGCCGGGTGGCCACCCGGTGGGGCAGGGTATGGGCGTAGACCAGGCGAATGCCCCGCTGGCGCAGCGCCAGCAGCCAGGGAATCGCGCCGCCGTCCAGCGGCGGGATCAGTTGCAGGATCTGCGGCCGCTGGTGCCGGCAAGCCCGCCACAGACCCCGATGATAAATGAGGCTGCGGTACCAGTCGGCCTGCTCCGGCAGACGTATCCTGTGGACCGGACTACCGTGCAGGGTCTGCGCTGGCAGCCAGTCGCCCACCGTCAGGCTGTACCAATCGCTGTCCCGGTCTCCCGGTTCCAGGCGACGACTGGAGGGCGTGCCGGTGAATACCTCGATGTGGATACCCCGGGCGCGCAGCCCCGGGAGATAGCGCAAAAAACGCAACTGGGCACCGCCGTGGGTGGGAAAAAAGGTGGGGGATGCCAGGCACAGGGACAGGGACTGCACGAAGATTCTCGATCGGGCTCGACACAAAAGATTGTTATCATGGCATTAGCCGGACAGCAGTTGAAGTCCAGACTGGATTTCCCTGGATCCATCTGTTGTCATCATGATAAAGTTTGGCGTTTTTGAGACACCGATTTCCTTATCCAGCGACGGTCATCGCACCGTCGTGGCGTATCCGATGCATGGCCAGGGTATTCACCGACGCCTCCAGTACTCCCGCCCTTGATCCAGACCACCGACCCGAACCCCGGGTGTGGCTGCTGATGGGCGACAAACTCGGCGACAACGCACAGATTCAGCGTATCGCCGCCGCCCTCGGCTGGCCCTGTGAAACCCGCCGGGTGCTGCCGCGGGCCGAGTACGTGCTGGGCAAACCCCGCCACCGGGCCTCCCTGGAGCACCTGGACCCGGCGCGCTCCGATACGCTCTCACCGCCGTGGCCGGAGCTGCTCCTCACCGTGGGCCGGCGCCCCAGCATGGCGGCCCTCTGGGTGCGCCAGCAGAGCGGCGGACACACCCGGGTGGTGATCCTCGGCCGCCCCCGGCGTCGCCCCGGCGACTACGCGCTGATCATCGCTCCGGGTCAGTACCGGCTGCCGCGGATGGCCAACGTACTGCCCATCCACCTGCCGTTGATGGCCTGCGACCCCGCGGCCGTGGCCAGTGCCAGCGGACGCTGGGAGGCGGAACTCGGCGCCCTCCCCCGCCCCCTCACCGCGGTGCTGGTGGGCGGCCCCACCAAACCCTATGTGCTGGATGCCGGGGTGGCCCGCCAGCTACTGCGGCGGGTGGAGGCCAGCTGCCCCGGGGGTACGCTGTACATCAGCACCAGCCGGCGCACCCCGGAGGCCGTGGTGACGGCGCTGGCCGAGGCCCTGCCGGCGCGCGCCCGGCTGTTCCGCTGGACCCCGGACGGCCCGGATAATCCCTACCTGGCCCTCCTCGGACTGGCCGATCGGCTGGTGGTGAGCGGCGACAGCATCTCCATGCTGGTGGAGGCGATCCGCCTGGGCAGAACCCCGATGATCTTCCCCCTGCCCGCCCGCCATCCGGGCAGACACCGCCAGTTTCGCCGTTTGGTGGATGCCCTGCACCCCGCCGCCGACACCCATCACGCTCCCCTCGCGCCCCTGGCCCGGGCACTGCTGCACCTGGGTGTGGACACCGGCACCCGGGATATCGACGGCTTCCACGAATTGTTGTTTCGCCAGCGACTGGCGGTGCCGCTGGGGGCTTTGGCGCCCGAACCGGCGCCGGTGGTGGCGGACGAACTGGACACGGTGGTGGCGCGGATCCGGGCGCTCTGGTCCGGCGCCGCGCCCCCCTGACGGATTTTTTTCTGGAGTAACCGACAATGCAGGTATTACTGAAAAAACTGACCCGGGAACTGGTCATGCTGCTGTTGTTTTTCCTCCCCCGGGAGCGCAAGACCGCCGTTGAGCGCTGGCTGCGGGGTCGGGAGGATTTCCGCAAGCTCCAGCAGGCCGATTGCGTGGTGGTGTCCTTCGGCAAGAGCGGGCGCACCTGGGTGAGGGTGATGATGTCGCGGGTCTACCAGTTGAAGCACGGGCTGTCCGAGCGCCACATGCTGAGCTTCGACAACCTGCACCACAAGCACCCGGCGATTCCGAAAGTCTTCTTCACCCACGACAACTATCTCAGGGACTACACCGGCCATCATCACCACAAGCGCGACTACGCCGGGCGCAAGGTGGTGCTGCTGGTGCGACACCCCGCCGACGTGGCGGTGTCCCAGTTCTTCCAGTGGAAGTATCGCATGCGCCCGGTGAAACAGCGCATCAACGACTACCCCGAGGGCGAGGTGGATATCCGGGATTTCGTGCTGGGCGACAAGGCAGGGCTGCCCAAGATCATTCACTGGATGAACCTCTGGGCCGAAGCCCTGCGGGAACTGGATCAGGTGCTGGTGGTGCGCTACGAAGATCTTCGCAAGGATCCGGGCGGGGAGCTTGCCCGCATCATGGAATTCATCGGCACCCCTGCCGAGGCCACCGAGATCAGGGGCGCGGTGGAGTACGCCGCCTACGAGAACATGAAGAAGCTGGAGGAGCGTAACGTGTTCTGGTGGAACCGCAGGCTGCGCGCCGGCAACCGGGGCAACCCCGACTCCTTCAAGGTGCGCCGCGCCAAGGTGGGCGGCTACCGGGACTACTTCGAGGGCGAGGCGCTGGTTCAGGTGGAGTCGCGGATTCGCGAGCAACTGGTGCCGGGTTTCGGCTACGAGACCGAACTGGACAATCCCCGCCCGGCGGTGAACGCCTGAGGCGGGACGAATTTTTTTCACGTTCAAAGGCGTAAACGAGGACGACCGTGGAACATTGCGTATTCATTCACACCAACCACAAGCAGATGGTGGGGGCGCTGGTATCCAGCTACTCCATGAAACGAAACTCCCGCCATCCGGACCGGTTCGATGTGAAGATCATCGACACCGCCGACTACCCGTGGCTGCGCGAGCGCGAGGGCCAGACCTTTCTTCGCGACGGCGTCACCCGGGTCTGGCACAACGACGATCTCCAGTCCTTCACCCCGCTGCGCTTCCTGCCCCCGGAGTTGATGGGCTACCAGGGCCGGGCGGTGGTCACCGACCCGGATATCTTCGCGGTGGGTGATGTCTGGGAATTGCTGTCCCGGGACATGGAGGGCAAGGCGGTGCTGTGTCGGCCCCGGGGCGGCGCCAAGGCGCTGATCCAGTGCATGGCCACCAGCGTGATGCTGATGGATTGCGAGAAGCTCTCCCACTGGAACACCCGGCAGGCCTTCGAGGAGCTGTTCCAGGGCAAGCGCGACTACATGGACTGGATCTGCCTGAAGCTCGAACCCCGGGAGTCGCTGGGTTTCTTCGAGAAGGAGTGGAACGACTTCGACCGGCTCACTGCCGGGACCAAGATGCTCCACAACACCAAGCGCAAGACCCAGCCCTGGAAGACCGGCCTGCCGGTGGATTTCACCCCGGTGGAGCGCTACCGGCTGTTCCCGCCCTTTGGCTGGCTGATGCGGGCGCGGCGGGTGCTGTTCGGGCCTTACGCGTTCCTGGGTAATTACCGACCCCATCCGGATCCCAACCAGGAGAAGTTCTTCTTCGGACTTCTCAAGGAGTGCGTGGAGCAGGGTATCGTCACCGAGCAGATGCTGCGCGACGAGATGGCCAAGAACCATGTGCGCCACGACGCCTTCGAGGTGCTGGATCGCACGCCGGGGCTGGCGAAGGTGGCCTGAGTTTCATCGAGACCGACGGTCGGGGCGGTTTTGCGTTCTCTAGCTCCCTCGCCATGCCCTCCAAATCCTGGCGAGGACCGTACCCGATCCGAACTCGACGGCGGGGCAATTGCCCTGAACATCCGCCCGGAAAACTCTGTCCGAAGGAGCAGAGCGATACGCTTTCCGTGATCGAGGTGCCTGTTCCTTAGGATGGCTTGACGTTAGGGCGCCCCGGCGTTTCCCGTGTCGCGCCACTGCCGGAGGCCAGCATCATGAAAGACACCCTGCGAAATCTCCCTGTTCTGCTGTCTGCCAGTATTCCCGAGGCCATCTCAGGGGATCGTCGAAACCCGATGCCGGATGAGGCACTGACCCGGTTGGTGCGCCACATCCTTGCGGCTGGTGGACAGGTGTTGTCGGGCGGACATCCCTCCATCGTACCCCTGGTCTATCGGGCCGCCCGGGAGTCCGGTAGAACCCGTTGCGCGGTATTGTATCTGTTGGAACGCTTCCGGGATCAGGCCCCGCCCGAGATCCAGGATTCGGCGGTGTTCGACCGGATCCACTGGATCGGCGACGGCTCGGGGAGCCTGGAGGATGAACTGACCGAGCTACGCGAGGCCATGGTCGCGGCCAGTCGCGCGGCGGTTTTTCTGGGCGGAAAGACCGAGCGGTTCATCGGTCCGTTGCCCGGCGTCCGGGATGAGTATCAGCGTTTCACCCGCCAGCACGCTCATGCACCGGTCTATCTGCTGGGTTTTCTGAACGGCGAGACAGGTAGGATCATCCAGGAACTGGAACGGACTGGCAGCCACGAAATTAACACGCTCAGTGATGCCGATCGGAATCTGCTACACGACAGTGATAATATGGATCGCGTCGCCCCGGTGCTGCTGGCGGATCTGGAGAGAACGCTGGATGGGGGGATGCAGGATCGGTCCGGCTGATGGGTGCATGAAAGGGTGCTTGTTCACGTCAGGAATAGCACCTCGAGGATGACGATCAGCAGCAGGATTACCGGATAGAACACCAGCACGGAGGTCGAGAAAAAGGCCGACCACCAGTCCTTGAGGGAGCTTTCCAGCGGCGTGGTAAAACGTAGATCTTCCGGTTTCAATTCGCCGCGATACGCGGCATAAACCGATTGCCGGTAGAGCTTGATGAACGCCCTTTCCAGGGACAGATAGTAGCTGTCCATCACCCAGAACATGAGCACCGGCAGCAGGGTCACCCATCCC
>JGI12109J20283_10227367_pt1 | contig 27012 bp, 22 predicted proteins | sample ElkSlonscriptome_12_FD_20283 | JGI IMG/M metagenome (IMG submission 20283)
AGATTCGCCACTTATTCTTGGTCTGTAGCAGGTATGGCCGATCTCGAATTGGGGTACGCCGGTTTCATCAATTCGCAGCAGTCGGCCATAGCCCCGGCTCTGCCAGACCCCGCGCGCCGCTGGGTCTGTGGCGCCGCTATCTTCAACAAGAATGGGTCGTAACGGCCCTGCATCCTGCCGTGGCTTGGATTGCTCGGTCGGGGTTGTTGCGCAGGCAGTGAGCATGGTGAGGCATGCCGTCGCGAAGAGATGAGGCAACTGTTTCATGCGGCGTGCCGTGTCGAGGCGAATTTTATTTCTCAAGGTTTTGCCCATGAACCGATGAATAAGTCCGACAACGGCTGGAGGTCAGGTTCTGACATTTGGAGAAGCGTTACTCTACGATCGCTGTTCGCCCCCACACCTTTGCCCTCAACACCCCCTCGTCACATCACCCAAAATCGGGCGCGGCGGCCGGTCACTCTAAAATCTCTGGCCAGGCTTGCATAAAACGCCCTTGAGCGCTGTCCTATGCCGCCATTGTTCGCTAAAGAGTGTGGGTGATGAGTCAAAACCCTTTTCCAACACAAGGCGCGCCGCTTCGGTGTACAAACGCCGAAAATCCGCCAGTTTTTCTTCTTCTGGACCGTGTAACATGCGGTCCATGTCTCGCCCCTGTGAGGCATTGGCTGCCATGAGCGGGGTCATGCGCCTTCACGGCTATTACCGCTCCTCCACCAGCTACCGGCTGCGCATCGCGCTGGAGCTGAAGGGGCTGGCCTATGAGAGCGTGCCGGTGAACCTGGTTAAAGGGGAGCAGAAGGGTTCGGCCTTCACCACGCGCAACCCGTTCGGCTCTGTCCCCATGCTGGAGGCAGACGGGCGGGATCGCGCGCAGTCCATGGCAATGCTGGAATGGCTGGACGAAGCCTATCCTGAACCACCGCTGCTGCCCTCGGCCGCGGAGGATCGCTACACCGTGCGCGAGCTGGCCTATGCCATCGCCACCGAACTGCACGCGCCGCTGAACCTGCCGGTGCTCAAATGGCTGAAAGACGAATACGACAAGAGCCAGGACGAGATCGAGGTGTGGTACCGCCACTGGCTGGCGCGCACGCTTGATCCGGTGGAAGCGCGGCTGGCGCAGCTGGGCACGAAGCGCTTCGTGCTGGATGCGCCCGGCCTGTTCGAAACCGTGCTGATGCCGCAGCTCTACAATGCGCGCCGCTTCGCGTTTGACCTCACCAGCCACAGGCATATCACCGCAATCGAAGAGGCTTGTCTGGCCCTGCCCGCCTTCCAGCGCGCGCATCCGGACAACCAACCAGACAACCCCGACTTCAGGCCGGAAAGGGAAACAGCATGAAACTCGCAACACTCAACAACGGCACGCGCGATGGCAAACTGGTCGTCGTCTCGAAGGATCTCACCCGCTGCTGCGCGGCGGGCTATATCGCCCCCACAATGCAGGCGGCGCTGGATGACTGGGCCCGCATCGCACCCGAGCTTGAACTGCTTGCCCGCGATGTCGAGCATGAGGCCGTCCCGTGCGAACGCTTTCACGAAAGGCATGCGCATTCGCCTCTGCCGCGCGCCTATCAATGGGCCGATGGCAGCGCCTATATCAACCATGTCGAACTGGTGCGACGCGCGCGCAATGCCGAAGTGCCAGACAGCTTCTACCATGATCCGCTGATGTATCAGGGTGGCTCAGACAGCTTCCTGCCGCCGCGCGCTGACATCCCGCTGGGCGATGTCAAATGGGGCTGCGACATGGAGGGCGAGGTTGCCGTGATTGTCGATGATGTGCCGATGGGTGTGAGCGTGGAAGCGGCAGCCGGCCATATCAAGCTGATCATGCTGGTGAATGATGTGAGCCTGCGCGGTCTGATCCCGGGCGAGCTTGCCAAGGGCTTCGGCTTCTTCCAGTCCAAACCGGCGAGCGCCTTCACCCCCGTTGCCGTCACGCCGGACGAGTTGGGGGATGCGTGGCGCGATAGCCTCATCCATTTGCCGCTGATGGTGGATTATAACGGCGAACCCTTCGGGCGCGCCGAGGTGGGCGTGGATGCGACGTTCAACATGGCGCAGCTGGTGGCGCATGCGGCCAAGACACGCTCGCTTTGCGCAGGCACGATCATCGGTTCGGGCACGATCAGCAACAAGGGCGAAGATGGCGGCCCCGGCAAGCCGGTTGCCGAAGGCGGGCTTGGCTATTCATGCATCGCGGAGATCCGCATGATCGAGACAATCGCCAATGGCGAGCCGTCAACGCGCTTCATGCAGCCGGGGGATACGGTGAAAGTGGAAATGCGCGATGCGGACAACCACTCGATCTTCGGCAGTATCGAACAAAGCGTGGTGGCGGTTTAAGGCCGTCTTGCGGGCGCTCCAGACCTTCAGGCTTTCAAGCGCTCGGCGTGCCAGGCGATATGGTCTTCCATGAAGGTCGAGACGAAATAGTAGGCATGATCATACCCCTCCTGCATCCGCAAGGTAAGGGGTATGCCCGCCTCCTCGCACGCCGATTTCAGCTTTTGAGGGCCTAGCCAGCTCAGGAATTCATCCTGCGTCCCCTGATCGACCAGCAATTCGTCAAGCCGCGCCCCGTCCTCGATCAGAGCCACGGCATCGTATTCGCGCATCGCTGAAAGCTCATCGCCAAGAAACCGCGCCAGAACCTCGCGCCGCCGCTCAACCTGGCTGGGCGCACAGATCGGGGCAAAGGCGCTGACGGAACGAAAGCGATCCGGATTGCGAAGGCCGATGGTAAGCGCGCCATGCCCGCCCATCGAATGACCGAAAATCGAGGCGCGCTGCGTATCGACCGGAAAATTCCTGGCAATCAGGCCGGGCAGTTCGTCCTCGATATAGGAGCGCATATTGTAATGCGTCGCCCAAGGTTCCTCGGTGGCGTCAAGATAGAAGCCGGCACCCTTCCCGAAATCGTATTCGTCCGCCGGGGTGTCAGGCACGTCATCACCGCGTGGTGAAGTGTCGGGCGCGACGAGGATGATCCCATGTTCAGCGCAAGCGCGGCGATATTCGCCCTTTTCCATGACATTGGCATGAGTGCAGGTCAGCCCTGAGAGATAGGTCAACACAGGCAGCTTTGCGCCTGGCGCATGGTCTGGCACGAAGACAGCAAAGGCCATCTCGCAATTCGTGGCGCTCGATTGGTGGCTGTAGACCCCCTGCGTCCCGCCATGGCTGCGCTGCTCGCTTACAGTGACAAGGCCCGCCATCAGAAAACCACCACGCTGCGGATGCTTTTGCCCTCGTGCATAAGATCAAAGCCTGTGTTGATCTCTTCAAGGCTCAGGCGGTGCGTGATCATCGGATCGATCGCGATCTTGCCGTTCATGTACCAATCGACAATCTCGGGCACATCGGTGCGCCCTTTGGCCCCGCCAAACGCGGTTCCGCGCCAATTGCGACCTGTCACCAGTTGGAACGGGCGCGTCGATATCTCCTTGCCCGCTTCAGCAACGCCGATGATGATCGAGGTGCCCCAGCCCTTGTGACAGCATTCCAGCGCATCGCGCATCACATCGGTGTTGCCTGTGCAATCGAAAGAATAATCCGCGCCGCCATCCAGCATCTCTACAATGTGGCCGACCACATCCTTTGTCTCGCGCGGGTCGATGAAGTCGGTCATGCCAAATTTCTCGCCCCATTCGCGCTTGGACGGATTGATATCGACACCCACGATCCGGTTCGCGCCGGCGAGCTTTGCCCCCTGGATCACGTTAAGCCCGATGCCGCCCAGCCCGAAGACCACCACATTATCGCCGGGCTGCACTTTTGCAGTCTTTGTGACGGCGCCCACGCCCGTTGTAACCCCGCAGCCGACATAACAGGTGGTGTCGAACGGGGCGTCTTTCCGAATCTTGGCAAGCGCGATTTCTGGCAGAACAATGAAATTCGAGAAAGTCGAACAGCCCATGTAATGGAAGATCGTCTGCCCCCTATAGCTCATGCGCGACGTGCCATCAGGCATCAGACCCTGACCTTGCGTAACGCGGATTGCCTGGCACAAATTGGTCTTGCCTGAGAGGCAGAACTTACATTTTCCGCATTCTGGCGTGTAGAGCGGGATCACGTGATCATCAGGCGCAACCGAGGAAACTCCGGCGCCCACCTCGCGCACCACGCCGCATCCTTCATGGCCAAGAACGCTTGGAAAGATGCCCTCGCTATCAAGACCGTCCAGAGTGTAGGCGTCCGTGTGGCAGATGCCGGTCGCCATCAGTTCGACCAGCACTTCGCCTTGTTTGGGTCCTTCAAGATCGAGTTCGACAATCTCGAGCGGACGCTTGGCCTCGAACGCCACGGCGGCTCTGGTTTTCATAGAAATGATCTCCTCATGCTTGGCCTGATGCGCAGCATGGGGAGATCATTAAATCAAGCCTTGCGTGCAGGCCCCGCGCGTTAATCGACCAGTTCGCGGCGCGGTTCCTGCTGGAACATCTCGTTGTGCAGCGATGCCTTGGGCATAGCCAGTTCAGGCCTATCAAGCGACGGCGTGGCGATAGGCTTATGCCCTTTGCGCGCATCAAGCGCCTCAACAAAGCCGTGGTTCACATCGCGGTGCTCCGCCTCATCCGCACGAACCGCGATGATCACATCGCGCAGGCGCGCATCGCGGGGCAATTGCCAGTAATCAATCGCGATCTGCGGAGCGGGCACGTTTTCGTGGCGGCCTGCATCCACTTCGGCAAGATAGCCAGTGTAGCTGATCACAGCCTCTTCCTCGAAATAGCCCACCACACGGTGCGCCGTGCGAGGGGCAAACAGGTAAAGGAAGAAGTAGAAATTGTAGAACACCATCTGCGTAATCGCGATCAGCATCCGCTCAAACCAGTTGGGCTGCGCGATTTCGATAAACGTCATCAGGTGCATCCGCTCATTCTCTGCCTCGTCCAGCAGAGTGCGGATCCAGCCTTCATCATCGCGCATCGTGCGCAAGGCGGTGAGGTGTTGCCACAGCCCGCCTACCATTCCGGGCACCGCCGCCACTGTCTCCAGCACCACAGCACGGTGGCCATATCGCTTGGCAAAAAAGGTATCGGCGACAAAACGCAGCGCCTTCACGAACCCATAGGCGATCTTGTCGCTGGCGGTTTTTGGCGCAACGTGGCTGTCAATCTTCGCGGCGTGGTTAACCTGCCGGACTAGCGGACGCGTATCAATCGGTTTCATAATCGGGGACCACCCAAAGCTGGCGCGACCCCTTCTACCTGACCGTATGTCAGGCGCCCTGATCGCGTCTCTCTCGGCACCTGCGAAATAAGCATATTTGCGCTGAATTACCCGTGAATAGCTCGTTTTGGCTGTGCACTTTTATGCAACAATCAGAAGCCAAGGCTTTGAGAGACTGCAGAATTCACAATCTTACCAGCATGAACATTCAGGCCGAATGCGAGATGCGGATCATCCTCGCACGCCTTCAGACCCTTGTTCGCAAGAGCAAGGCCGAAGGGCTGGGTTGCGTTGTTCAAGGCATAGCTTGATGTGTGCGGCACAGCGCCCGGCATATTGGCTACACAATAATGGATGATGTCATCGACCAGATAGGTCGGGTCTTCGTGCGTTGTCGCATGCGAGGTTTCGAAACAGCCCCCCTGATCGATGGCTACATCCACCAGAACGGAGCGAGGCTGCATCATGCCCAGCATATCGCGCGTCACCAGTTTGGGTGCGCTGGCGCCCGGAACCAGTACGGCGCCGATCACAATATCCGCTTCGGCAATCGTGGTCTCGATCGTGCCCTGATTGGCATACAATGTGGTGGCGCGGCCCTGAAACATCTCGTCCAGCTGGCGAAGACGCGGCAGCGAGCGATCAATGATCTTGACGATAGCGCCCAGCCCCACCGCCATGCGGGCCGCCTGCGTGCCGACAACACCGCCGCCCAGCACTGTGACGCGCGCAGGGTGAACGCCCGGCACACCGCCCATCAGGACGCCGCGCCCGCCATTGGGGGCATGGCTCGCAATGGCTGCCGCTTCGATGCTGAGCCGGCCTGCAACTTCGCTCATCGGCGCAAGCAGGGGCAGACCGCCACCCGGCCCGGTGACGGTTTCGTACGCGATGGCCGAGACGCCTGCATTCATCAGGCCCTTCGCTTGTTCGGGATCGGGCGCGAGGTGCAAATAGGTAAAAAGAATCTGGCCTTCGCGCATCTGCACCCATTCATTGGGCTGCGGCTCTTTGACTTTCACGATCATCTCGGCGCGCGCGAAAACTTCTTGGGCAGTGTCGACGATCTCGGCGCCGATCTCCTGATAATCGGCATCGCTTTTGGTGATGCCCTTGCCCGCCCCGCTTTCCACGATCACGCGGTGCCCTTGCGCAACATATTCGCGCGCGGCTTCGGGGGTTAGGCCCACGCGATATTCGTGGTTCTTGATTTCCTTGGGAACGCCGACCAGCATGATTCTCTCCGCAAGCGTGGGGGACGCGCGGGGTCATAGGCAAGACGAAAGAAAGTTACAATTGGAACTTACCTTCTTGCGAGGCTGATCCATTCCAACCGCGCAGTTGCCGGAAGTTTGTGATCTGGGCTCGACCCAAAACAAGGCCGCGTGTGTGGCATTATACGAACTTTCCTACCGGGTCCTCGTGCGCAGTAGGCCACAAACCTTGATGTTGCCCCCGCAACGCCTCTATTGACCCTTGAAACCATGTCACCTTCCAAGCGAAGTGACCGCCAAAAAATGCTGTTTTCATAGCTTTGTCGCGCGCCTCCCAGAGGCGACACAGTGTCGCCTTTTCGCGTTTGCCGCTCTCGCGGTCTTTGCCGCGCTGTTCGAGGCGCCTTTTACGAAATCAAAAAGGACCAGCCCATGACCGCCTATCCCACGCTCAAAATGATGATCGGCGGCGAATGGATTGCCGAAGGCGGAGCAGGCACCATGGCGATTACCAATCCCGCCACCGAGCAGGTGATCGCGCAGTGCCCCAAAGTATCACCCGCGCAGCTTGATGCGGCACTTGCAGCGGCAGATGCAGCGTTTGCCGGCTGGGCGGCAACGCCTGCAGCCCAGCGCCACCGCATCATTGCGCGCGCCGCTGATCTGCTGCGCGAACGGGCAGAGACAATCGCGCGGATCATGACGCTGGAGGTTGGCAAGCCGCACGCTCAGGCGCTGGGCGAGACCACGGGCGCTGCCGAACTAATGGATTTCCTTGGCGAAGAGGCCAAGCGGCAAGGCGGCAGGCTGGTACCGGTGCGCTCGCCAAACCTGTTGCAGCAACGGGTGACCCACGAGCCCATTGGCCCGGCGGCGCTGTTCACCCCTTGGAACTTTCCCGTCAACCTGCCGGCCAAAAAACTCGCCGGGGCGCTTGCTGCGGGCTGCACAGCGATCCTCAAGCCTGCTGAAACGACGCCTGCATCGGCGCAGGCGCTGGTTGAATGTTTCGTTGATGCGGGTGTGCCATCGGGCGTGATCAACTGTGTCTATGGCGATCCGTCGATGATTTCAGAGCACCTCATCACCGCGCCTGCCATCCGCAAGGTTAGCTTCACCGGCTCCACGGCAATCGGGCGCAAGTTGGGCGCGCTCGCTGCGCAGGGTTTGAAGAAATTCACCGCCGAACTGGGCGGGCACGCGCCGGTCGTGATTGGCGAAAGCGCCGATTTCGAGCGCACGGTTGCAGCGTGTGCAGCCACCAAATTTCGTAATGCGGGGCAGGTTTGCGTCAGTCCCACGCGCTTTCTGGTAGCGCGCGGGATTTACGAGGATTTCGTGCGAGAATTTGCCGACCGGGCGCAGAGCCTCAAGATCGGCGATGCGAGCGTGGATGATGATGTTGCCATGGGCCCGCTTGCCCACGCCGGGCGCGTTGCCGCAATGGAGGAACTTGTCGGCGCGCTGGGCGGCGAGAATGGCGAAATCGTGACCGGCGGCGCAGCTCTGTCGCGCGCAGGACATTTCTTCCAGCCTACCGTGGTTGCCAATCCCGGGCCAGCCAGCCGGTTGATGAACGAGGAACCCTTCGGGCCGATTGCAGGCATTGTGCCGTATGACGATATCGAAGAGGCCGTTCGCATCGCGAATTCGCTTCGTTATGGCCTTGCTGCTTACGCCTTCACGGGATCGCTGGATGAAAGCCATTATCTGGGCAGTGCGCTTCGTGCCGGGATGGTGGCGATCAACCATTTCGGAGTGGGATCGCCCGATACGCCGTTTGGCGGGACTGGCGATAGCGGCTCAGGCTCTGAAAGCGGAGTAGAGGGTTATCTGGGTTATACCGAGACAAAGCTTGTCACGGTGGCCAAATCGGCACCGTGATGTGTCAAGCCCAAGCGTAAAAAAGCGCGATGCCTAACCGGTGATCAGGCGCTTGATACGGCCCAAAACGCTGGTTTTGCGGGGCATTGGACGGATGCGACCGTATCGAGCCTTGCGTGAGAATTCATCTCCGAAACACACAGTGCGGCCCATGGCATCCGGCCCGCTCGAAACAATTGTCGGCTTTTCCATCAATCGCGTCCCCGATTCGCGGTCTTGTTAGTGTTGTAAATCTAACACATCGCCTGTGGATAACGAGCCCTTTTTTGCACTTGCGAAAGAATTTTTCACCCGGCTCTAGAGCGGGGAACCATGCGGGTTCTGAAGCGTAATTTTAAACACGCTGCGCTCCTGCATGGCGCACCGCATCAAGCGTGGGATAACCGTTCACAGCCATCATCAGATCCGCCTCGGCGAGAATGGATTTGAGCACGAATGCAGCCCCCCTGTCACCACCCAGCGCAAGGCCGTAAGTGTATGGCCGTCCGACGCCTACCGCCGTTGCCCCCAGCGCCAAAGCCTTGATAGCATCTGAGCCCGAGCGAATGCCGCTGTCAAACAGCACCGGCACATCGCCCGCCGCTTTCACAACTTCTTCAAGTAGATCAATCGTTGCGATCCCGCCATTGGCCTGCCGCCCGCCATGGTTGGAGCAATAAATTGCATCAGCGCCGGTATCGACAGCGCGCCGTGCATCGTCGGGATGGCAAATGCCTTTAAGGACGATCGGCAGCTTCGTCACCGATTTGAACCACGCCATGTCTTCCCAGGTGAGCACCTGCCCGAAGGTTGCCGCCCAGGTGAAAATAGCGGCTTTCGGGTCTTCTTCAGGCGGCTTGGCGAGCAGCGAGCGGAAGACGGGATCGGTAAAGTAATTCTGCAACACGCGCCCGCGCAATTGCGGGAAATTCGATGCGTTGAGGTCGCGCGGCCGCCAGCCAGTGACCCAGGTATCAAGCGTGACGACGAGGGCGGAATATCCCGCAGCCTCTGCGCGCGAAATCAGGCTTTCAGCGAGCCCTTTGTGCTTGGGAGTGTAAAGCTGGAAGAAGGCGGGCGTATCGCCGCACGCGGCTTTAACCTCTTCCATCGGGTGATTGGCAAGAGTGGATGCGCAAAAGGGGATGCCGGTTTGCGCCGAAGCGCGCGCGGCGGCGAGATCGCCGTCCTTGTCCTGCGTCGCATCGCCGTTCAGCCCGATCGGCGCCATGAACAGCGGTGTGGGATAATTGTGGCCGAACAGCTCGATTGAAAGATCGCGCTCGGCGCAATCCACCATCATGCGCGGCACCATGCCCCAGTGGTGAAACGCGCTGAAATTGGAATTTTGCGTGTGCTCATCACCGCAGCCCCCAGCGACGTAATTGGTCATCATCGGGCCTAGAGCCTCGTGAGCGCGGGCCTCTAGAGTAGGGAAATCGACAGGGAATTCGGGGAGAATACCGCTAAGCCCGGCACTGTAGATCTCGTTCTGCATCCCGCCAAAATTGAGGCCCGTCAGCTGGGCTTTATCTGCGCTCATGTCTCTCTCCCGTATTTTGCGTTGGGGCGAGATTGGGCAATGCGGGAAGGCAGGGCAACCCCTTTCAGCGCGCCAGCTTCTGAAGCCTCGGTCGCACTCGCAGAAAGACGAGGTAAAGCCTTTCCAGCACGCCTAGTACGATGCGGTTTCTCGCCAGCAGCCCAAGGGGGCGCATTAGCGGGATGGCGCGCCACATAGCGGCAAAGGCAGCCGCCCCTGATACCACCTTGCCATCCTCTTCAGCATGGAAGCGGGCAAGCAGTTCGCTCTGATTGATCGGGCAAGACGGATCTACTGCGTCTGAGACATCCACAAAGGTGATCGCGTCCCGCCGATCAAGCTTGCGCATCAGCGCAATCTCGCGCTGACAAAGCGGGCATGACCCATCGAACCATACTTTTACCTTTGCCACGTGCGAAGCTACGAAGGCGGGACGCGAAAGGTTCCCACCATTGATTTAGCGGGCCATGCGTCGCACATCGATTGTGGCCCCGGCAAAAGCTTTTTCGATCACGGCAACCGCCCGATCAATACGCGCGCTGCCGCACATGAAAATATCAAGCGCTGCAAAACCCGTCTCGGGCCAGGTGTGAACCGAGATATGGCTTTCGGCGAGCATCAGCACACCGGTGACTCCCATTTCAGGGCCAAAATGGTGGAAATGGCTTTGAAGAATTGTCGCACCCGCTCCAACAGCTGCCTTGCGCATAATGGTTTCGAGATGCGCCGGATCGTCAAGCCGGGAGGCGCCGCGCACATCGATGAGAACATGCGTGCCAACCTGTTCGCGCAATGCTTCAGTCATCACCGAAAGCCCTCCACTCCTGCATGAACAGGCGCACCAGAGCCTGATTTTCCAAGCGGTTTACGCCGTTTACGTTGGCCTGCATGTCTGCCGGAAAATGCTGCATGCGCACATCTTCTGCAGCCGAGTAATAGCGCAAGGTTTGCGGCACGGCGCGCACCTTTGCGATGGGCGATTGCGAAGCGAGAGTGAAGCCCCAATCGCCAAAGCTGGGGACATAGGCGTGGTAAGGCTGGATCGAGAAACCAGCCGCTTCCAGCGTTGTGCCAATCATCCTGAAACTGCGCGTGGAGACATAGGGTGCAGTGCTCTGCACACTCATCACCCCTTCAGGGTCCAGCAACGCACCCAGATTGCGGTAAAACTCAAGGCTGTAAAGGCGGCCTATCGAATAATTGGTCGGGTCCGGCAGATCGACAAAAATGACATCAAAACGCCGATCCGCATCGCGCGCCCAGGTGAAGGCATCGGCATTGATGACCTCAACGCGAGGATCTTCGAAAGCGAATTCATTAAGGCGCTGGAGCGAGGGCGCACTGCTGAAAAGCTGCGTGATGGCGGGATCAAGATCGACCAACGTCGCTGTGCGAACCCGCGGTTCGCGCAGCACTTCGCGCAGGGCAAGCCCATCACCGCCGCCCAGAATAAGCACCCGCTTGGGCGAAGGCGATCGGCCCAGCGCTGGCCAGACCAGGCTCTCATGGTAGCGATATTCATCACGGCTGGAAAATTGCAGATTGCCATCAAGGAACAGGCGGATATCGCCACGTTTCTGCGTGAGCACGATGCGCTGGTAATTGCTCGATGTCGCGTAGATCAGATTGTCATTATAAAGCCCGCTTTCCGAGGCGCGCTGCAACCGCTCTGATGCGATTGCACCGGCAATCAGCAGGCCCGCAACGGCTAGCGCAGCGATCCTTTCAACCAGAAGAGATCGATCCTTGCGCAGTCTCCAAACCAGAAGCAGCGCCACCATTATGTTGACGAAGCCGATCAAAAACCCCGCGCGGATCAGCCCCACAAACGGCACCAGCACCAGCGGGAACAACAGCGAGGCGGCGAGCGCACCGATATAATCATAGGTGAGCACATTGGAGACGAGATCACCGAAGCTAAATTCGTCTTTCAAAATGCGGATCAGCAGCGGGATCTCGAGCCCGACGAGAAACCCGATGAGCAGCACGAGGCCATACAGGATGGGCCGGAAATCATCGACAATCGGAAACAGCAGGAAAAGCGAGGCGGCAGAGGTGCCGCCAATGGCTGCGATGATGATTTCGATCCGCACAAACCAGGCGAGCAAACGCCCGTTGATGTAGCGCGAAAACCAACTGCCAATGCCCATCGCAAACAAATACGTGCCGATGACGGTTGAGAACTGGGTGACGCTATCACCCAGCAGATAGGTGGCGATCGTGCCCGCCAGCAGCTCATAGATCAGCCCGCAGGTCGCAACCACGAATACCGAGACAAGCAGGATAAGCGAAAGGCCACGCGCATCTTTATCGCCTGCGGGAAACGCTGCTGGCCCGCTATCCGTCTTGTCGCTTCCCCTGTGCACAGCGAAAGCCGCGAGCGGGGGTTCAGCCATGGATGGCGGCGGCGATGATAATCGCGATCGAAAGCGCGCCCGCAGCCGCCACCACAGCGACAGCGGTGTTGCGGTTATCGACGATCTCTTTCTTCAGCTGTGCCGGGCTGACCAGATCAATTACGGCGAAGGAGACGACAAACAACACAATGCCCATCGTGGAATAGGCCAGGCTGGCCAGGAAAATATCGAGTGTAAGCATGGCTCTCCCCGGAGTAACTGAAGTCGCTGCGTAGAAAATCGATGGATCAGTCATCGATGCGGTGATTTGGGCTGGAAAAGGTGAAAGGGTCATTTGTGCATCGGCCCTCCCCCGCGTGAATAGATATTGCGGGCCTGCACGCCGTCGCCGAACGGTGAATAGCCATACCAGCTTGCTGCACCATGGAGGCCAAGGCACACGGCGCACCACGCCAGAAAAGCGTGCTTCATGATCGATCTCTCGTTGGATGTGCGCCCATATCAATCCCTCTATCAGTCATCGTCATCCTCTTCGCCATCATAATTGCTGGCGCGCGCGCTTTCGAAGTTGGCGGCGCGAAGCGCGATCCAAAGAACGGGCGCGAACAGAGCGAGGAAAAGCAGGAAAAGGTTGGAGTAGAATACGCCGTTTGAATACACCTCAACGGTGACAGGACGACCGGTGCCACCTGCGCCGCCCCAGCCCCTCGATGAATTGGCACGCACTTCATCTTCAGGCAGAGCAATTTCGGCGACAAGCTCGTATCGGCCAGCCGGAACAGAGGCAATCTTGATCGTCCCGCTGCGATCATCCTCTTTCCAGTCGCGGCCATAGTAATATTCAATCGGCTGGCTGGCGATGATCTCTTCATCGGTCGCAGTGTTGGTGAGGGTGTATTCAAGATACATCCAGTTGTTATCACCCGGCTCGCCTCGCGCCTTGATCGTGAACGGGCGCGCCCGGCCCGTGACTTCGAACGTGCCGAGAGAAAAGCTGCGCGCACTCGATGCAGGGTTGGCGACAAAGGTCTGCTCGCGGCGCTCTCCCCCAAAAGACAGCACAATGGAAAGCAGCATGGCGGCCAGAAAGACGATCCCTGCCACCAGGCCCCAATTCTTTGCGCGATCACTATACGGGTTTGGCTGGTGCGGCTGGGGGTAATCGCCGATCCGGGGATATTGCCCGGTATCCTCGATCCCGAAAGCCGTCGCGATGCCTTTGGAGGATGCAAACTCTTCCAGCGTCCAATTGTATTCATCGCCCGTCATCTCGCATGAGAGAACTTTGCCGCCGCCGACATAGCTGGTGGAGACCACCTCATCGCCTTGTTTCACCCGCCAGTAGAACTCGCCGATCGCACGCCGGATCTCGCTCGCTGCGGGATCATAGATGCGCTTCATCCCCGCGCCCTCGAAGCGAAAGCTGTCCTGTGTCGGGCTGGCAGGAGTGGAAAGGATCGGTGTACCAAGGCTCCAGCCGCTTTGGGTGAGCACCAGCCAGCGATATCCGTGATAGGGGTTGAACAGGAGAAATTCTTCCCACCCCTCCCAGCCATCGTGCTTTTCAAGATTGCCGATGCACACCCATTCAACGCCGTTGATTACGCCTTTAGCGCCAAGCGGAACGACAAGCGCCTTGGCCGCCTCTACGTGCTGTGCGATCAGTTTGGCGGTATCGTCAACGAGATCGATCTCGCTGCCGCAATACTGGCAGACATGCAGCAGCGAATAGCCCGCCGCATGCAATTCAATCGCGCCGCCGCATGCCGGGCATTCAAGCGATTTTGTTGCGGCCGCGCTCATCAACTGGTCTCGAACCCGGGCTTGTCCCAGTGATCGAAGCGGCGCAGGTTCGAGGGCGAAAGGTCTTCAAGCAGATAATAGGCGCCGCGCCACAGGCTGTGCCCTTCTTCATCTTTTTGCCAGGTGATTGCGCGTTTGTCGCTGGTGCGAAAATCAATGCTCTTGCGCGGTTGATCGGCGCCAATCTCGTGGGGAAGCGATCCTTCGACAGCGACGCAGCGCACCGTTTTCATGTCCGAGACAGTGTAGAGCGTGTTATCAAAACGAACACGCTCGCCCATATTGGATCGGTCCGCCATATCGATCCGCTCAAGGACGGCTATTTCTTCGGGTTCGCCCTCGAACTCTTCCATGATCATATACAGGCCCGATTCTTCGGCCACCCAGCGCGAAGCGCCATCGGGGAATTGCAGCAGCCATTCGTTCCAGAAGCCATCTTCATAAGCCCAGCGTTCCCGGCCAACGATTTCGCCGCGAACGCCGTCCACCGTCAAGCGGGTTCCGATCTGCAACGGGCTGACATCGAAAGGCACTCGCCCCGCCTCGCCCACTTTGCTCAAAGCATCGCCCGCTTTGCCAAGCAGCGAATTGCAAAAGCCGCAGACCACAACGGGCAGACCCGGAACGCCGGTGCCGATCACCGCGCCGCAATTAGGGCAATTGGCTTCGCTTTGCATGACCTGGTGGCTCTATCGCAAGGATGTTATGGACAGGCGATCACATGATCTTGGCGAGGAGCTGCGCCTTTTTCGTCTCGAATTCTTCCTCGCTGAGCGCGCCGGCCTTGTGCAGCGCGTGAAGCTTCTCGATCACCTTGATCGGATCTTCTGGCGGCGCAGCGGAAGCAGCAGCCTGGCCTGCAGCGCCGCCTGCGGGCGCGCCATAGCCGGCGGCCAACCCGCCGCCCATCACCTGCCCCAGCGCCATCGCAGCCGCGACGCCCGCGCCCGCTCCCGCAACGCCGCCCGAGGCAGCAACCGCCTCATCCAGCGAATCCGCAGCCTTGAACGTCGCATAGTCCTTAAGATTGCCAATCGCCCCCATCGATGAACGGCTGTCGATCGCTTCCTGCACTTTTTCAGGCAGTGAAAGACTTTCGATGAAGAGCGAAGGGATCACAATGCCCCATTGGTCTGTCGCGTTATCGGCTGCCTGCTGAAGGCTTTGCGATAGGGCCTGCTGGTCAGCTGCCATATCGAGGAACGGCGTTTTCCCCGAGCCCAGCAATGCAGCAAGGCTGGTTGCAATGATGGAGCGCATTTGTGTCTCCAAATCGCTGATCCACAATTCGCCAAGGTTGGCAAAGGTGGTGTCGTAAAAATGATCGACATCGCCCAGCCGGAAGGAATAGGTGCCAAATGCGCGAATACGCACCGCGCCAAATTCCGGATCGCGCACCGTGATCGGCTGGGCAGTGCCCCATTTCAGACCCGTAATCTCGCGCGTTGAGAAAAAGATCACGTCGGATTTGAACGGCGATTTGAAGCCCTTGTCCCAGTTTTGCAGCGCGGTAATCACCGGCAGCGTTTCGGTGTGCAGTTCGTACATGCCGGGCCCGAAATGGTCAGCCAGCGTGCCATTGTTGAGGAACACCGCCGTCTGACCCTCGCGCACTGTCAGGTTTGCGCCATACTGGATTTCGTTATCTTCCATGGGCGCGCGCCAGGCAAGCTGGCCGGGGCGCTCTTCCCATTCGATGATGTCGATCAATTGCTTGGAAAAGAAACCCATGGCTTACCCCACTTTTGCTCAACCGGTCTGGCGCGCTTTGCAAGACCCGTTCTAAAGCGAAGTGTCGCAGCATGCCAAGGGCTATTGTGCGCGCAAATCTACCCTTGAACACACAGCACGTGTGCCGCATGAGAGGGGTGTGGAAGGATAACAATCCTGAACTGGGAGCTAAGAGAGATGAACCTCGATTTCACGCCGGAAGAACAGGCGTTTCGCGAAGAAGTGCGCGCCTTTATCGCTGAAAACCACCCGAAGCATCTGGAAGGCATGGGCAATCGCGAAGATATGTCGCCTGAAGACATGACGGCGTGGCACAAGATCCTTGGCAAGAAGGGCTGGTCTGCGCCTGCATGGCCAGTCGAATATGGTGGCACTGGCTGGACGCCGACACAGCGCTATATCTGGTCTGAAGAAAATGCCCGCGTCGGCACATTCATGCCGCTGCCCTTTGGCGTCGCCATGGTTGGCCCGGTGATCTACACCTTCGGCAATGACGAACAGAAGGCGCGGCACTTGCCCGGCATTCTGAGCGGCGATGTGTGGTGGTGCCAGGGCTATTCGGAACCGGGTGCCGGTTCTGACCTCGCCAGCCTGAAGACCACCGCTGTGCGCGATGGCGATCACTATATCGTGAACGGCCAGAAGACCTGGACAACGCTGGCCCAGCATGCCGACTGGGGCTTTTTCCTTGTCCGCACCGATCCCGATGCAGCCAAGCCGCAGGAAGGCATCAGCTTCCTGCTGATCGATATGAAGTCACCCGGCGTCGAAGTGAAGCCGATCAAGCTTCTCGACGGTGGCTATGAGGTCAACGAAACCTGGCTCACCGATGTTCGTGTGCCGGTGGAAAATCTGGTCGGCGTTGAAAATCAGGGCTGGACCTATGCGAAGTTCCTCTTGGCGCACGAACGCAGCGGCATTGCCGGCGTTGCGCGCTCCAAGCGCGGAGTTGAAAAGCTGCGCGATATCGCTGCTCAGGAACAGGCCTATGGCGAGCCGCTCATCGAAGACTTCGATTTTGCGCGCAAGGTAAGCCAGCTCGAAATTGATCTCGCCGCGCTCGAAATTACCGAACTGCGCACACTTGCCGGTGAACAGGCGGGTAAAGGGCCAGGACCGGAAAGCTCGATCCTGAAGATCAAGGGCACCGAAATCCAGCAGCGGCTGACCGAACTTACGCTGGAAGCTGTGGGCAGCTATGGCGCGCCCTATTACCATGGCATGGCCAATGATAATGCTTCGAACGAATATCAGATCGGGCCGGACTATGCCGCACCATCGGCAGCCACCTATTTCAACATGCGCAAGACATCGATCTATGGCGGATCGAACGAAATTCAGCGCAACATCATCACGAAAATGATCCTCGGCCTGTAAGGGCCAAAAAGAGGACCACCCGGGAGAAACAATCAGTGGATTTCAGTTTCACAGAAGAACAGGACATGGTGCGCGATGGCCTCTCGCGCCTTGTTCGCGAACAATATGATTGGGAAACGCGCCGCAAGGCGATCGAGAGCGAAGCTGGCTGGCGTCCGGAAATCTGGTCACAACTGGCAGAACTCGGGATTCTCGGCATGCCGTTTAGCGAAGAAGTCGGCGGATTTGGCGGCGGCGCGGTTGATGCGATGGTTGTTATGGAAGAGTTCGGCAAAGGCCTTGTGGTTGAGCCGTTCGTGCCTTCCATCGTGTGCGCCGGCGGCTTTTTGAAGCACGCCGGAACCACGGCGCAGCAGGAAGAACACCTCGCCGCCATGATCGGTGGTGAACGCGTTTTCGCCTTCGCCTATGCAGAACCCCAAGGACGCTTTGATTATCACGATCTCGTCACGACTGCGAAGAAGGACGGCGAGGGATACACGCTCAGCGGCCACAAATCGGTGGTGACCGGCGCGCCCTGGGCCAGCCACCTGATCGTCACCGCGCGCACTGGCGGAGAACGCCGCGATGCAGACGGTGTGAGCGTGTTCATTGTCGACAAGGCAAGTGATGGCGTGACCACACGCGATTACGAGACAGTCGATGGACGGCGCGCTTCGGAAGTGTATTTCGAAAACGTGTCGCTTGGCGCTGATGCGCTGATCGGCGAAGAAGGCGCCGGCCTTCCCCTGATCGAGCTGGTTACAGACGAAGCCATTGCTGCACTGTGCGCGGAAGCGTGCGGCGCGATGAAAGTGGCTCACACGATGACGCTTGAATATTCCAAGCAGCGCAAGCAGTTCGGAGTGCCCATCGGCAAATTCCAAGTCCTCCAGCACCGCATGGTCGACATGTACACCGCCTACGAAACCGCTGTTTCGCTGACCTATCTCGCGACGCTGAAACTTGGCGCACCCGAGAAGGAGCGCAAGCGCCATGTCTCGGCCGCAAAGGTTGGTTTGGGCCAGTCCGCACGTCTGATCGGTCAGGAAGCCGTGCAAATTCACGGCGGCAACGGTGTGACAGACGAGTATGCGATAGGACATTACTTCAAACGCCTGACGATGTTCGATGCCGAATTTGGCAATGTCGATCATCATATGAAGCGGCACGTCGCTTTGGCTTGAGGCTTTCAGGAAAGGTGGCGGCTGGTTCGTTTGGCACCAAGGCCGCTGCCCTTCTTTCGCTGCGATCGCCACAAAGCTGAAACATAGCGCCCGCAAGGCGTGGCGGTCCTGCACAAATAAAGAATGGCATTATGAAAGATCTGCGATCCACCCGGCTGGCGCTTAGCCGCCGCTTTGCCCTGATGGCTTTCGGGAGCTCGGCCATCGCCGGAATGTCGCTGCTTTCAGGCGCACGCGCTATCGCAGCACCGATTTTCAGCCAGTATCCTTTCCAGCTCGGCATCGCTTCGGGCGACCCGCAGGCAGACGGGTTTGTGATCTGGACAAGGCTTGCCCCCGATCCTTTCGAAATCGGATACGGCATGCCGCCCGCGCCTGTCGAGGTATCCTGGGAAGTAGCCAGCGATGAACGCATGGCCAATAAAGTGGCCAGCGGCACCGCAATCGCGCGCCCGGAACTGGGCCACGCGGTTCACGTGGAAGTTGGCGGATTGGAGCCTGATCGCCCCTATTGGTATCGCTTTACCTCCGGGCGTGAGCGTAGCGGGGTGGGCCGCAGCAAGACCACCCCTGCCATCGGCCAGCCCACCGATCGCATACGCTTCGCTGTCGCCGGCTGCCAGAATTACGAGCAGGGCTATTTCACCGCTCACCGGTATCTCGCCAGCGAAGAAGCCGATTTCGTGTATTGCTACGGCGATTACATCTACGAATATCGCGGCAACCGCTTCCGCAATTACCGCGAAGGCCCGGTCGATATGGTGCGCCAGCATTTTGGCCAAGAAATCTACTCTATCGATGATTACCGCAGGCGCTACGCGCAATACAAGATGGATACCGATCTTCAGGCCGCCCATGCGAGCGCGCCCTGGTTCGTCGTCTGGGACGATCACGAGGTCGACAACAATTGGGCTGCGCACGAAGATCAGGATGGCACACCGCCTGCCTACTTCAAGCTGCGCCAGCAGATGGCGATGCAGGCCTATTACGAACACATGCCGCTGCGCGCATCATCGCTGCCGATCGGGCCGCAAATGCAGCTGTACAGGCAGGCGATTTACGGCGATCTGCTTGATCTGAACCTACTCGATACGCGCCAGTATCGCAGCAACCAACCCTGCGGTGACCGGTGGGGCGCGGGATGTGAAGACGTGCGCGATAAGGATGCCCGTATGCTGGGCGATGCTCAGGAGCGCTGGCTGGGCGAAAATCTCAAGCGCTCCAAAGCGCGCTGGCAAGTGCTGGCACAGCAAGTGATGATGATGGATCTCGATCGCACTCCCGGGCCTGAGCGGAGCGAGAATCTTGATAGCTGGGCAGGATACATGACGCCGCGCGAACGGGTGCTGCGCCAGATCGAAAAGCTGAAACTTGATAGCGTCATCGTGCTCACGGGTGATGAACACCAAAACTATGCCGGTGAATTGCATCTCGATGGTCAACGCCCCGGCTCAGCCCCGCTTGCCACCGAATTTGTGTCCACCTCAATCACATCAGGCGGTGACGGCGAAGATCAACGCGACGCCACAATCGCAATCCAGGCCGAAAACGAATGTCTCAAATGGCACAATTCGCAGCGCGGCTATGTCATGTGCGACGTAACGCCCGCGCAGTGGAGCACCGAATACAAGACCCTCGACAAGGTCAGTGAGCGAGCGGGCACACTGAGTACCCGGATGACAATGGCGGTTGAAAATGGAAGGCCCGGCTCTCTCACGCAGGCTTGAAGAGCCATCGGGCCGCCCGGCCGCGGCGCATCAGACGCCGGCCATCCAATCGCTTTGGATCTTGCATCTTTTCGCATAAATCCTTCGTCCTTCCCTTACCCTGCTCTTGTGCTGTAGTGAGAGGGGATGCTCATCAAGGATCAACCGGCTGAACAGGAAGATGCTCCAGAAAGTGGATCATCGCTTGCCGAAAATGCGTTCGGGTGGGTCGAGAAGCTTGTTCTTCTTATCACCTTGTTGATGACGCTAGCCGCAGTGGGCGCCGAAGTGGCGAGCGTTTTCGAGCGCGGCAGAGTAGAACTTGCAGATCTTCTATTGATGTTTCTCTACACCGAAGTCATCGGAATGATTGCGGTCTATTATACGGGCAAAGGTTCGTTCTTCGTCTTCCCGATCTTCATCGCGATCACGGCGATTTCGCGCCTGATTGTGCTGCAAGGCAAAGACATGGCGCCCGAAAATGTGCTGTTCGATTCCGGAGCTATCCTGCTTCTCGCCATCGCCGCGCTGGTTATCGGGCGTTTCAAATCAAATTGACGACACCCAATTTGCGCGACATCTTAGACGGTGATCGAAGTGCCCCGATAAATCTTTGATCGGTAACGTGAATCCTGCGCATCGGGAAGCGGCGCACCCACCAAGAGAACACCTCTGACAAACCTGCGCAATTCCTCTTCATGCTCTTCCTGATCGCGCGGCTCTTCACTGCGCACCCGGCGGGTGAGATTAAGCTGGTTGACCGGCACATCGTGAACCAGTCGCTCGTTCTCCACGGCGAGGGTCGCGGTAAAGGCGTGCAAGCTGGTCTTGACGAAATTGGCTAGCGCGAAGCCCGGCCCGTCCGAGCCATACGGTACATCGGGGGACACAAGGACAATCTGGCAGTGATCGTAAAGCGAGGCCTTGCGCGCCACGCGGTAGTGCCGGGTGATTTGATCTTCCACCATCTTCGCGAACACAGGTGTCGGCAATTCGCCGCCATCGCCAAACAGACTTTCAGGAAGCGGTTCGGGCGGCATGGAGACCAGTGTCGTCGGCTTGCCCCACCGGCCAAGCGCCTCATCCATCGCTTCTTCAATCGCATCGCCCGCAACAAGCACATGCAACACATCATCGCTGATTGACGGGGGCAATAGCGAGCGGACGGCCTTTTCGCGTGCCTCATTGCCAGTGATCAGCACCACGTGGGCTACCTTGCACTCCTCCACCATCACCTTGATCGTCCCAGCGACATAATCGGCCAGATGACCGCCCATGATCCAGACGGTCTTGCCTTCCATTTTATCGAGCCGATCCTGCTTCGGGCTGCCAAACAGCTCGCGTTCTGTGTTGGAGCGTTCCACGCGCAGGCCGCCTGAGGGCATGAAGGTTTCGCCGCTTACAGCGCGATCGGCAAGGAAGAATACAGTGGCCTGCGCCACATCCGCCTCTGTCGGCATCGCCCCCAGATGCAATTGCGAGATCACTCCGCGGCCAACACCTTGTGCGACCTTATCCACCTGCGCTTCAGGCAGGAAAGGCACATCTGCCGGAGGGACCAGTTTGAGCCAGGTTTCATCGCCGGCGGCATAGCCGCTCCACTCGTTCGAGCCGATGAGAAACCCGCCCTGTTGCAATCGGACCAACAGGCGCTTGGCCATTTCCTCGGTCAGCAGGAACTGATCCCATGTGCAAATCCCGTCACCGGCGCCTGCAAATTGCAGAGCAAGATTGCGCAAGGCTTCTGGCGCTTCGGCATCGTGCGAAAGCGTGGCTGTGCTGTTTCGTGAAAGCCGCCCCAGCACCTTGCCGGCATCCGCGCCATTGCGGAGCGCTTCGATCACACTGGCGTAGACGGCGTTCAGGCGCTTGTTTTCGAGAATGAGCTTTGCTCGGCGCAGGAACAGGCCGGGCTTGCCGCCCGTGCCTGACAAACGATCCCCGTCTACCGGGCCGGGCGCGATGGCGTTGCACTGCACTTCGGGTCCGAGGAATGGGGAAAAGCTCTCAACCATCGCACGCTGCCCCGCTTTGGAAAGCCCGTAATCCGCGCGATTGGGATAGGCGACAGCGAGAAACTTCTCGCCGCCGAAATAGGACGAGACATTAAGGACATAGCCCGAACCCTGCGCTTTCATCAGCGGCACGACCCGGCTCATCAAGTGATAATTCGAGACGAGATTGGCATCGAGCGTGAAACGCCAGGTGTCAGGCTCCATGTCGACAACCATATCTTCGGCGCCGGCCACGCCTGCATTATTGATCAGATAATCGATCCGGCCAAACTCTTCGATCGTTGCGTCCACCGCCCGGTCAAGCGAGGCAAAATCGCTCACGTCAACATCGCCCATGATCTTCACGCGACGATCGACACCGGCGAAACCGATATCCTGCAGTTCACCAACGATCCGATCGCGCGCGGCGACAAGCTCGCTTTCGCGCCTCGCGACCATCATCACCTTCGCGCCCGCCAGTGCAAGCAGCCGTGCAACCTGCCCGCCAATCCCGGCAGAACCACCAGTGATGAAAGCGACCTTGCCAAGGTGCAGTCCGGTGATGTTTTCCGCAAAGCCAACCATCGCCCGGCGCGCACCGGTTTGTTCAGCGATGCTTTCGGGCAGACACAAATCGATTTCGGCAATGTGCTGCTCGCGGAATAGAATGCGGGTGGCATGGCCTGCGGCGAAAGCTGCGTTTTCGCTTTCGGAATTGGTCATCCGCACAATCTGGTTGCTCCAGACGGCATGATTGGTTTCTGCGTTAGACGCCTGAACCCGCTCTTCATCGCGCCATACGCGGATAAGCTGGGTCATCCCGGCTGAAAGGATAGAGGCGAAGGAGTTTCCTCTCGCATCTCCGGGATTGGTCATGAAAACACAGCGCGGCGGTGATTGCAGCCCTTCGTGCCCGCGCCAATAACGAGCAAGGCTGCGCGCGACCGCGACCGAGCCTGTCATCTCCAGATCGATGAATTTTTCAAGCGCCTCATCATCGGCGCTCAGCACCGGACCGTCAAAATAGCCCGCCGGCTTCAGCGGCATCACGATCGCGCCAGTGATTGCGCCATCAACCTCGTCTGCAAAGGAAGCGAGCGCCGCTTCCATTGAGGCAGGCTCGCCGCGGTTGAATCGTGTCACGGTAAGCTCTTTACCAAAGCCTTGCGAATTCAGGCGCGCTTTGGCCTGCGCCACATCGGCATTGCGCGCAAGCCCCAGCCTAACTTGTGAGCCGGAGCGCACCAGCGTGCGGGCCGCATCCAGCGCATCGTCCCATTCCTCGCCTGCGACGATGAAGATGTTCAGCCCCGCCCCGTCAAGCGAGCGCATCGAAGGCCTGGTGAGATAGGTTGAGCGTGAATTGCGGCTGGCATCAAGCCCGTGCGTGACGTCAATCTCCTCGCCCGTAATTCCGGCGGCTTCATCACTCGCCAGAAAAAGGCAGGTGGATGCGATATCCGTGGGCATGGGCAGAGGCTTGCCATCGAGCTTGCCATTGATGCTGCGCTTCAAGGCCATGCGACCGGTGAAGTATTCTGCCGTGGTGTTCTCCGGCTGGTTTTGCACCTTGTCCATCGCCGCAAAGACGGTGCGAATGCGATCGCTTTCAATCGGACCGGGAAACACATTGTTCACGCGAATGCCGCGGGGGCCGAGTTCCTGAACCATCCGCGCAGACAAGGCATTGAGCGCAGCCTTGGGCACCACATAGGCCGTTCGTCCATAATACCGCGTGTGCGAAAACACTGTCGAGATGTTCACCATGGCGCCACCCACAGGCATGAGCGGGGCAATTATGCGTGCCATGTTCCATGTGACGCCAAGGATGTTGAGCATCGCATCGCGCACGGTCTCGGTATCACCGCATTCTTCCATTTCCTGTGTCGTCAACGGCACATTGTAAAGCGGCTGCTTGGGGCCGGCTGAACCTGCATTGTTGATCAGGATATCAACCCGGCCATATTCGGCCTTGATCTTGACCATCGCCGCGCGGATCGAGTTGGGATCACCTCCATCAAGTACAGCTGTATCCACCCGTTCCGGCGCAACGCCCGTTGCCTCGATCACAGCATCTCGTGCAGCCTTGATCCGCCCTTGCGTACGGCCGGTCATGATCACGAAGGCCCCTTCGCGGGCAAAATGTCGGGAAATTTCGCTGCCAAGATTACCCGCCGCCCCTGTGATCAGGGCAACCTTTCCGGCGATGCGCCCTTTGGCCGGTGCTTCGGAAGTGCTCAAGACGTCTCTCCATGATCGTTATCGGCGTCGGCAGATGGGCCGGCAGCAGCCGAGGCCCAATATTCAAGCAGCTCGTCCCTGGTTCTGAGGCCAAGCGCGGGCAGCGCGTGATTGACCACATAGGTCGCGCCGGAATGGCGGTTGTCCCACATGGATTGGTGCGCTTCGGGAAGGCCTTCCCACGGCACAACATCGGGCTGCGTCACATCGAGAAGGCCTGCAGAGACCATCTCGTTCATCACAGTTACCTCGTGCGCATTGCACAAATGGGTGCCGAAGATCTCGGCTGTGGGCATGAATATGCGCCTTTGCCGGGTCCAAACCTGCGGCGCATAGAAAGTGTAGCGGCGCCCTTTCATCTCCTCGGCATAAACAACCCTGCCGCCAAACGGTTTGACGAGCGATGTCGACACGCCAAGCGTGTCCTGCCCGGCCCGCTCAATTACCAGATCAGGCACACCGCGCGGATTGCTGGGTGAGCGCAGCAGTTTGCCGATGGCGGTGCCAAACGGCTTGAGAGTGTTCTGCTGGTAGGATCGCACGCCCAGCTTGAAGCTTTCGATATCTTCTTTTGCATCGGGCAGACGCGGCATTGTATCGGGCCAATCGAAATCAGCCATACGGCGGCTGAGCCCTTCGATGCTGACAATACCTTCAACCGCATCTTCCAGCCCCAGCGATTGCAGGAATTCGCGCTGGCCGTCGGTGGTGGTGACGATGACAATCCGCACCTTGAAGAGGCGGGCTGCCTCAATCATTTCCAGCCCCTTCTCATCGGCGAGTTCACGGCTTTGCGGGCCGTAATAAAGCAGCACTGATTCCCCGCCGCGCAGCTGGGCCCGGCTCAGCATATCTTCAGGCCTTGCCGATCCCGTCTTGCCCATAAAGCTGAAATGATAGCCGGAAGAAGCCCCGTAAAAGGCAAGGCGGCCACCCTCTCCAAGCAATTGGAAACTTCGAGGGAATGCCCGTTCCCCCGCATGGCTTACAACATAATCGGCCAGCTTGCCGTTGTTGATCGCCCGGTATTGCTCCAGCAGCGCCTCGCCCTCGCGCTCCCATGCGATTGCCTCATCGGCGTCGTCGGGCACAGGTGTGAAGCACTTGGCGAGCGCTGCATCCTTGCGGTTGATCGCGCCAGCCGCACCTTGCGAACGCACGAAATCAGCGCGATCCTCGCTCGAGACGAGGCCCGTCGCCGCGAGCCCGGTGCGCACCGCGGATTTAAGCGCATCAAGCCCGGTTCCGGTGGCTGAACCTTCGACAAAAATCGTCTTGCCCGGCATGATCTCAAGCGTGGTAAACAGGCAGCGCGTCACTGTGCCAAGGTTCAGCGTGTAAGCCCCCGCCTGCTCCAGCGTGAGATCAGCGGGCGGCTTGTGCAATTGCGGCCCTTGAACGGTCAGGAACTGGGCGTGGCTGCCAGTGCGTGTTTCATAGCCCTGGATAGAAAAGCCGGCATACATCGGATCATCGCCTACCGAAGGCGACAAAAGATCATTCGTACCCGAATAGACCGAGACTAGGTCCCCGATCTGAAGCCGTCCCTGTTGCTTCAATTCGCTTCCGAGCCCGACTACGAGCGCAAGTCCTCCCGAACCAGTGGTCTGCACGTCTTCGTCATGCGCATCGAAGGGCGAGACGGGAATACCCGTCAGCGCCCAGATATCATTGAAGTTCACCTCGGAGGTGAGCAAATAGATCAAGGCTTCGTTCGCACGCGGGCGCGGGGTTTTGACCAGCAATTCACGCTCGTGGCTTGCCGGAGGGCCAAAGCGCGGCGCCCCGGTATCGGGATCGCGCGCAATGCCGAATGCGATCTGCTTTGGCGGGATCGGTGTGACCCCTGGATAAAACGGAGCGCCTATCGCAAGCGCCTCGCCTGCCTCGATCGCCTTCGCTTTTTCGTGTTCATGCCGATCATATTCCCAGACACCATCCCGGCGCACAGGGAGCGGTGGGCTTTGCTTGTCCATGAATTGCTGGATACCGGTCTTTCCGCCTTCAGGATCGACGATCGCCTCGGCGAAGCGCTCAGCCTCCCTGGCAAGGCCTTCTGCCATGCCCTGCTCCCAGCCCACGCGGATCGCATCAAGCGCACGGGCACCAGCCTTGTCCCGCCCTGCCCAATCAAGCTGGCGCACAATCCTCTGGAGGAAATCATCCGCCAGCACGGCATCAAGGTCTATCGCGGACGGATTGGACCAGTCCTGCGTTTGTGCGCGGCGCTCTGTAAAAGCCTTGCCAAGCACGCTGGCCTGCGCATCAGCGGCGAATTCGCGCACCATTGCGTGGGCGAGCGAAACCACATCGTCGGCCCCGCCAGCAAGACGATCAACCGCGCCGATGGCAAGCGCATCCTCAGCTTCGATTGCGCGCCCGCCAAGGATCATGTCCAGCGCATCACGCAGCCCCTCTTCACCGCGGCGACTGGCAAGAAGGCGCGGCAGGCGCTGTGTGCCGCCATAACCGGGCAAAAGCCGCAGGTTTATCTCGGGCTGGCCAAAGCGGGATCGGGTCTCGGCAATGCGGTAATGGCATGCAAGCGCGAATTCCATGCCGCCGCCAAGCGCAACGCCCTGAATGGCCGCGATACAGGGCTTGCCCATGCCCTCAATCGTGTTGAACGCCAGTTGGGCATTGTCTGGCAGTGCCTTCGCTTCTTCTGCCGAATTCACCTCTTCGAGCATCTGGCGGATGTCCGCTCCGGCAACGAAGCTGGCTGTGCCGGCCCCTGTAAACACCACCGCGATGACATCGTCTTTGCGCGACAGGTGTTCCGCCACGATAACAAGCTCATCAAGCGCGCGTTCGTTCAACGCATTTACAGGCGGGT